>ENA-OZUS01000057-OZUS01000057.1-human-gut-metagenome-genome-assembly--contig:-NODE-57-length-41033-cov-9.435478_pt1 | contig 41033 bp, 35 predicted proteins | sample MGYA00243437_ERZ654029 | MGnify/ENA primary metagenome ERZ654029 (study PRJEB26926, sample SAMN06164894) | human gut metagenome | biome: ENVO:00009003; feature: ENVO:2100002; material: ENVO:00002003...
AAAATAAAGGGTATAGCAAACGCTATACCCTTTATTCTTGGCGGAGAGTGAGGGATTCGAACCCTCGGTCCCGTTAGGGATTACCTGATTTCGAGTTTTCCCGCCGTCTGTTACTTACATGGTTTCTCCTGTCAGTTTCAGTCAGCCTTGTACGCCCGCAAACCCGCATGAAATCTGGGCTTTTTGAAAAAATAGCCCGTAAATACTGAGGAATCGCCCATCGGTTCCAATCAACGATTTTTCCGCTTTTGGAAAGAACTGCGGAAAGAACGGAAAGAACAAAAATCAAAAGGCAATACACGGACAGTTCGAATGCCGACAAAGCTTACCAAGATATGAGGTGTATTGTCATGAAAGAAAACGCAATCAACTGGGACGCCGTCCCCGATGTAATCACGAAAGACCAGCTGTATCGGATTTGCCATATCAGCAAATCCACCGCCCTGTATCTGCTCCAAAGCGGGAAAATCCCCTGCGAGTACACGGGCAGGAAAACCCGCTGCTACAAAATCAAAAAGGCGGATGTCATTGCCTATCTGGAAAACCGCAAGGTGTTCCCCGAAAGCTACTCCGCCCCGGCGGGCTGGTACAAAGGCGATTATACTGTCCAGATGGAGGAACAGGTACCCCCAGTCGTGCGGGAGCATTTGCGTCTGTATTATACCGAGTTGCTCTCTGGCTATCCCGATGTGCTGACCACACAGGCGGTTTCCGAAATCATCGGCTACGGAAAAACCGCCATCAACAACTGGTGCAATCAGGGGCACATCAAGTCTTTCCGGAAAAACAACGTCAACCACATCCCGAAGGTCTATTTGGTGGAGTTCTTCTGCTCTACCTATTTCCGCACCATCACCCGCAAATCGCCGTGGCACATCCGCACCCTGCAAGGCTTTTCAAGCTGGCGGAAAATCCGTGACCTGCACACGGTAAACAACGAAGGAGGTGCGGAGTAATGACAAATTTTCTGGAAGAGCTGTACTATGGAAATGTTGATCCGCAGGCCAGAGGTTGCCGAAAGGGCAGTCATAACCTCAAGGTTTCAAAAGATATAAACGAGCTGGAAGAAAAGCTGACTGAGCGTTTAAGCGGTGAGGACAAAGCGCTGTTCCTCGATTTCTGCAACGCTTACGGGGAGCTGATGGGCGAAAGCGGTCTCGATTCTTTCATTGTCGGCTTCCGCCTCGGCGCAAAAATAATTTTCGATACCTTTTGCAGCGATGACGCACCGTTTGAAAGCTATCTGAAAGACTGAAAATAGATTCATCGTTATTTTGTAATCAAGGACTTTATCTTTTGTACGAAAGAAGGTAAAATATTATTAGGTTTATCGATAAAGATAAGGAGGGAAACGGAGATGGATCAATACTGGTATTGCGGCATTCTGGTAAAAGGAATGGAAAACGTCTATTCTTATATCAGCGATTCAGGAGAAATACCATCTGGCTCCTATGTAATGGTACCGTTTGGTAGCCATAATGCTCCGAAAATCGGAATCGTAAAATCCTGTGGTGAATATACGGCGGAGAATGCGCCATATCCGGTTGAACGGACAAAACATATTATTCGAGAAGCCACAGCCGAAGAATATGAAAATCAACCTCCGATCCCTCCGTACTATAGAGAGGATGACATCCAAGATGATCTGGATGAAGTGGATTACTCCATTGAAATCGAAGACTGGGAAGAAGTTTATGAATGGGCATATTCTCACGATGATGATTCAAATGAGAGAATTGCCAGAAAAGCTGTAGAATGTTACGAGCTTTGCTTAAAACATGATATGCCGAAAGCCGCCTTGGATCTCGGTAAACTTTATTATACCGGAAAAATTGTGGAACAGAACTATCAAAAAGCGTATGAGCTTTATCAAATAGCGGCTGACGCAGGGCTAATTTCTGCAATCCGCAACTGCGGGTATGGTTTCTATTACGGACAACATCAGGATATTGATTACAAGAAGGCATATCAATATTTTTCTCTCGGCGCATTACTCTATGATGATGCAAATTGCTTGTACAAATTGGGTGATATGTATCTGAACGGTTACGGTGTAGCTCAAAATGAAGATTATGCTTTTATGCTCTATCAGAGAGCCCTGAGTAGGTGTAAAGAAAATGATAGGGATGCCGCTTGCATCGCTGACGCCCAATTACGGGTTGGGAAGTGCTATCTTAATGGAATCGGTACATACAAAAATATCGAAAAGGCATATGAACTGTTATCCCTTGCGCTGATGGGCTTCTATAAGAGAAGGAAAAAGGATAATTTTGTGATTGAGTTAATCAAGCCTACAAAAGAATTGTTGGCACAAGCGCAGGAACATCTCGACAAAGAAACATCTGACTATCAGCGAAAGCCAGATGTTTTGCTTGACGATATGCGATACTGAAAATCGCACATTCGTAAACAGAAACCTCCTTTGGTACAATGAGCGTATCAAAGGAGGTTATCTATTATGACTAAAACAATATTTGAACAAACGGGCGGCACATATACCATACAGGGCGATTATTGCCTGCCTGATCTTACCATCCAACCCGAAGAAGAACGTCCCATCGGCGTCTGGGCACAACGCCGCCTACGGTATCTAAAGCAGCACCATAAAATCCTGTACTGCAATCTGCTCACTTCCGGCAAGCTTCAATCACACCTTGCAGATGTTGAGGAAGAAGCACAAACTCTCTTTCTTCGGTTGGTAAAACAATACGCCGAGAGAGAGGGTGTCACCGAACAGCTGAAAGCGGAGAATCCAATGGAGTGGGTGCAGAAAATGAACAACATCCGCAATCGGGTGGCAGAAACCGTTTGTGCCGACTTGATTTTTGCGTAGCAACAGAAAAAGTGAGAAAAAAATTAGTCAAGTGCGATTTGCCGAATCATACTTGACTAATTTTAATTTTGTGATATACTATACTCAGAGAATTTATCGGCAGATGGGAGGACACCAGTCATGTTTATCGGCAGAGAGCGTGAACTTGCGGCGCTAGATAAGCTGTATGAATCGGATAAGTTTGAATTTGTTGTAATCTACGGTCGCCGCCGTGTCGGCAAAACGGCGCTGATCAGCCAGTTTATTGACGATAAAAATGCAATTTATTTTATGGGCGTCGAAAGCAACGCCAAGCAGAATCTTGAAAATTTTAGCAAGAGCATTCTAAGCTTCCACACCGGAATGGATACCGAAACCTCTTTCCTGTCCTTTCAGGCGGCTTTGGAATATGTGTTCAAGCTGTCCGAAAAGGAACGGATTATTCTTGCCATCGACGAATACCCCTATGTTGCCCGTTCGTCAAAAAGCCTCGCTTCCACCATCCAGCTTTTAATTGACCAGTACAAGGACACTTCTAAACTGATGCTGATCCTCTGCGGCTCGTCGATGTCCTATATGGAAGACCATGTTCTCGCCTACAAAGCGCCCCTTTACGGTAGACGGACGGCACAGATGAAAATTCTCCCCTTTGACTTTGAGGAGACTTACCATTATTTCAAAAATTTCACCGATGAAGAGAAAGCCTATGTGTACGGCATTGTCGGAGGCACGCCGCAGTATCTGCTTCAGATGAGCGATAAGCTGAGCATTGAGGACAATATTAAAAACACATTCCTGAATCCCAACTCCGCCCTGTTTGAAGAGCCGGAAAATCTTCTCAAACAGGAGGTGCGGGAACCGGCGCTCTACAATGCGATTATCACGGCGATTGCCACCGGCGCTTCCCGTATGTCGGAGATTTCCGGAAAAGTCGGGGAAAGCACCAATATTTGCTCCGCCTATGTGAAAAACCTGATTTCCCTCGGCATTATCGAAAAAGAGACGCCTTATGGGGAAAAGGCGTCCCGTAAAGCGGTCTATTCGATTGCGGACAATATGTTCCGCTTCTGGTATCGTTTTGTGCCGGAAAATAATTCGATTATTGCCCGTGGCGCTGCCGATTTGGCATACAAGCGTATCGAGCCGCATCTGTCCGATTATATGGGCAAAGTGTTTGAGGAGATTTGCAAGCAGTATCTCTGGAAACAGCTGCTTTCCGGTGAATGCCCGGTGGAGTTTTCCTCTCTCGGCCGATGGTGGGGCAACGATCCCAAGGAAAAGCGTCAGGCGGAAATCGATATCCTCGCCGAACAGGATAAAAACACAGCCCTTTTCGGGGAGTGTAAATGGACGAATGAGAAAGTCGATCTCGGCGTTTTAGAAACGCTTGTAAAGCGCAGCGAGCTGTTCACCCACAAGAATGTCCACTACTACCTCTTTGCAAAAAACGGCTTTACAAAAGGCTGCATTGACCGGGCAAGCGAGATGGGGAATGTGACGCTGGTGAGTTACGAGGATATGGTAAATAGATAGATTAATAAATCTCATATTAGCAAAACGAAACCTCCTTTGGTACAATGAGCGTATCAAAGGAGACTTTTTACTATGGCTAAAACAATATTTGAACAAACAGGCGGCACATACACCATGCGGGACGATTACTGCCTGCCGAATCTGACCTTACCTCCCGAAGAAGAACGCCCCATCGGCGTATGGACGCCGCGCCGCCTGCGCTATTTAAAGCAGTACCATAAAATGATATTATATTACGACCTATTGGTATGGTTTGAAAATAGTTTCTTCATTTTTGATTAGTTGATTTTTCATGTCCATCCCTTTTAGCATAGATACATTATCAATCATGTTTTGAAGCATATCATCTAATTGTTTCGTGCTTTGCAACTTAACAGAAAAAGGAGCATCCGTTTCAAGTAAAATTTTATTTGGTGGGATTTTTTTAATTAAGTTAATCCCTGATTTTGTTTTAAGCATTTTAGGATTGATTGAAAAAAAACATCCCATATCAACAGCATTTTGCATTTGGGCTATAGATCCAGTAAACCAATGTAAAATATATATGTTTTTATTATCCCTCATTAACTGACTAAGAATTTTTAACACAGTTGCAACAGATTTTAATGAATGAATCGATACAACTTTATTACCGCATCGTTCACAACAACGTAATACCCTCTTAAAGACCTCTATTTGTTGCTCCTTACTAGTAATGTACTCATTACTAAAATCAAGGCCAACCTCTCCGATGTAGCGGCACCGCTGCACTAACGACTCAAATAGCGCCAGATCATCATATCCGCTTCCAACAAGCTGCGGATGTAATCCTAATGCAACATGAATATTCTTTACATCACCAAACATTTCTACTTCTTTTAAATATGCTCTTGGAGTAGTACCGACTGATAATATCCCAACATCTTCTTTTGCAATAGATTGAACAATGGATGTCATATTATCCATCAAATCCAAATGGCAATGTGAATCATAAATCATGGTGACACACCTCATGATTCAGCCTATCCTGAATGAATGCATCCACTTCTAATAACCCCCGTCTATATGTTGACGCAAGCTCAGATAAGTAATCTTCGTCTTGAGGCAGTGGGCCTGATTTGTGAATTGATATTCTCTCTATATCAGGATGTTTCTTGATATGTTCTATTGCATACTGAAATGATCTCAACTGAACTCCAATACCAGATGCATTACTGCTTTGCATGCGATGAATAGATGTTTCGGTATAGACCGTACTATCTCTACCAAAAGCTTTATGCATTGCAGCTCTCCTTATAAGGCACGGAACACAGTAGCCACAATGCTGAGGACTTAGTCCTTTCCAACGAGCTTTTCCTGGAGAAGAACATGAAAAGGATAATCCCATGGTTTCAAACAATACATCTTTGTTTAAGCACTCATTGGCCATTTCACCTTTTGTTTTATTCCAGTATGGATTATAAACGGATAGTTTCATGCCTAAATTCTTAAGTAGATTGTTCCACAGGTTTAAATAAAAAGGATGTGTTGTTCTCGTGCTGAATGAACCAACTCGGGTTATTTCAAGAGGGACATTTAATGCAATGAGCCCATTTTCTGGAATCATTAGTTCTTTAATATTTTTTGTACCCGTAATTGAAAAAAGAGCAAATCCGATAAATAAAAAGGAGCGGCTTCTGGTATTACTATCATTTCCTCCTTCTGGAATATAATTATCCGGAAAGCTCATCCATAAATCAATCAATGTATGCTCAATTCTGGAATATGTTGCATTTAGAACATTAAGAATATTGGTTTGTGCATTTTTTGTTAGTCCTTCTCCTGCATGCCCAAACAGTAGTGTGTTTTCTTTCTGTTCCATAAGATTTATTGTACTAATAAGGCTGTCCATTCCGCCAGAAAATAAGGAAGCTCTACTATATAATGCAGTTTTTTCTTCTGCTTTCTCATCCGGCTCAAACTTCCAATTTCGTTTCACAAACTCAATATCCCACAAATCTCCTGTGAGGAATTTTAGCATTCGTTCTACGGTTGTTATCTGTTTATTCCATAAATCAACATTTGATACTGGAAGTTGAATTACTATTTCTCTTGTCCACGAATCCTGTCCATGAATAAGCCTTGCTATTCTCGTATCCGCTAAATATACCATAGTTGCCAAAGTAATAATATCGAAACCAAGCTCTGAAGGGAATATGTTATGGCTACGCAGCAGGGTTTTTACATGTTCAAGGCCGTAATTCAGTTTACCATGTGAAAGCATAGGAATATCCACAACAATCTTATCTTCGGTTTTACAGAATTTAAGCGATTCAATGTCATAGTCTGCTTTTAAATAATACTTACTCATTCACCATCACCTACCCTAGCCATAATCTCAAAGGCTGTTTGATACACTTCATTTACAATGTCTATTGACTGATGCTGTGACAGATTATTTACATCGACCTTTAGATCTGAAACAGCGTCTGAAATTGCTCCTTTTACAAATTCTTTAATCTGCACAACCAGCTTCTCTGCTACATCTATATCATCTGGAAGCATAATAATCTTATTGCCAATATCATTTAATATTCGTCCACAAACAACATTGGCCATACTCTTTTGAACAATAAGTAACATTTGTTCTGTGGTCAATTCTTCAAACGGAATTGATGCGATTTCAGGCGACTCTTCAATCGCTGTAATGTATGCGTTTCTAGCAATTCCTTCGTCTTGGGGGCCTCCATCCGGGCAAACAAAATCTGCTATGGCAAGCAACGCGTCTGTTGCATTTTTCTTGGCAAGATTTTCAAGAGAAAGATATCGTTCAACAGCTTGAGCACCACCGGAAGCAAAGATGCCAGTGACATTCAATAATCTTGCACTACTGTTCCTTGCTGCACCCAGGCGTTGAGCGGCATTTCTGCTTCCACCCATGGAATTTCGCACATAATTAGCAATGCTTTTCCTTGCTATACTGGTATTTCGTCCGGCAGAATTTATGTATCGTGTAAATTCTCCTCTCGGTTTCGTAAAGCGATTTGGTTCTCCAATTGGTATCGAAGAAGCTTCGTCCTTCTCTGTATTCTGTTGCTTTTCAACGTCTGGTTGATCTAACCACGACGGCACCAACGGAGTATTCCCTTTTTGACCGATATTATGAGATGATGTGCCCAACTACATCTTTCCTCCTTACGTTTTTTAATGCTCCTTGAACTATAGGACTTCCTTCTGTTTTCAACTCCTCAAAGTATTTATCTATGATAGTATGCTCTCTACAGTCACTTGGAATCGCATTATTCCAACCGTTAGTTACCCAGACCCCTACTTTTGTCTTCGGCAATCTGGTTATGAAGTCTGCTAACTGTTTTCGAAGACCAGCTTTATGTTGCACAAGTATTCTTAGCCCCTCGATTCCATCTGGTTTGTTCTCAAAGTTACCTTTTTCCATGATTTTTTGCTCAATAATTCCAAAAACCAGTTCTGATTGCTGGTCGTTAAGTGCTTTTATTTTTTCAATATGTTGAGTAATAACCATCTCTGATTTCAACAAAATATCGACAATCTCCGAGAGATCACTGGATTCTACTCGCCCCGCAAAATAATCTATTTTTTCTTTACATGCATAGTAGTAAGGACGCAGATCGATATCTGTAATATCTGGTTCTAACAAAATCCAATCTCTAATTTCTTTAGGATCAAACCAGTTTTCATTATGTGATGAGACATCCGTTTTTGTCGTTTCAGATTCAGTAGCTTCATTTTCAATACTATTTTTTACAGCTTTTGCATCTTTCCAAACGCCATCACTTGTAAGATGCGTCGGTAACTGTTTATAAAAGTTTGGAATATAGTATTCAGCCAACATCATTTTAGCCAGAATTGCCAAGTCAATTTCTGCTCCAAATCCTCTGTTTTTAGCAATTTCGAACCGAAGCAATAGCATATTTATAAACCGCTTTATTTTTCTTGGATTTCCGTCCGTATTATGTGATAATAAACGGCCGATTTGTGTTGCGATTAGAGTCTCATTTGACGCTTTATCGTAGTCATCACTCAAAATCTTTTGCACGTCAGAAACAGTGAAGTATTGTACATTCCAAGGCTTTTGAATGCGAGTTATTCCTTCAGAGCACAAAGCTTGGTAGTTTAAATTACTCTCTGAAAGCACTGATCCAACCATAAGCAGCATTATGTAGTTACATGCCTCCACTTCTCCCAATGCTGGAATTCGGAAAGGAATTTGAATCAATTTCTCTAAATACTTATTAGAAAACTCAATTCCTACGTTGTATTTATTTTCATCCACAACATCAGGGAAATGCTTTTTGACCGCATATCGAATCATGCTTTCATCTGCTGCCACAACGAAAGCCGTTTCGTCTGTAAACATGAAAAGTCTTACTGCTTCTAAGGTGCTAATTGCTACATCTGGTAAACATCTATCCAAGTCGTCAATTAAAACTACTAATTTCTTTATATCCGCTTTCTCGAGCAACTCTTTGAAATTTTTTTGGAATTCTGTGAACTCTGTATTGCTTGATGTATCTTCTGTAATTTTTGATTCTTTTAAATATCCACCAATAGCATCTATTGCGTTTGTAATACCTTCTTCTGTTGATACAGTATTTTTCAGTATATCATGCACAGAGGAGAGAATTGCTATTGGGGCTGTACCTGTTGCAATCCCTAAGGCTGTTTTTCCAGCAGTTTTAGCAACAGTCATCCAATTGATGTTTTTCCAAAGTTTTTCTAAAACCCCTTTTGCTTTTTCCTGAAGTTTTTCTTTAGCTGTCAACTCAGAGACGATTGCACTCATTAATGCAATTTTAGAGTCTTCAAAGCCTTGATGTTTCCATCCGTTAAAACGGATACAACAATATTTTTTCCCATCTGCAGAATCAGTTTGATTAAACTGATCTTCTATCATTTCAAGAATACTGGATTTTCCTGCTCCCCAATCTCCATGAATTCCAATTGAGATTGGTTGATTATTACTTTCTTTTATAAGATTAACAACCGTTGTGGCTATAGCCTTATTATTAAGCAAGTCAAATTTTGTTTCATTATCAGATAGAATCATTATTGCACCTCCTGAAACATGATGTCCTGCTATTCTACCCGTGCCTGTCCGTTCATCAGCATGGGCAGGAGCCAATTACGGAGTTTTTTTAATTCATAGTTCTCTAATTTTGTCTTTTTTATTTTTTCCATGATAGGACCGTAATGACTACAAAAGCGATCTACTACAAATCTATCAAGTGGGAAAGCAAGAGAATATTTGATGCTTACATCTGGCTGGATTCGCTTTCTGCTTCCAGTTGATGAGATTGCTTTTGAAACCATATGATTATAGAACCCGTCCGAGTTCGCAATAGCATAACAGATTGGACGCAAAGTTATATCTTTTGGTTTATAAACCATAAATTCTGTTGAGCAAATCGCATTATCCGTCAAACAATACGGATTCCAAATCCGCCTAAACTGAGGATTAAGTTTTGAAACTAAAAATGTTTCTTTAAGAACTCTATACTTTCCGCTTTGAATTGTATCAGCGGTATCGAATGCTGGCATACAATCCTCATCAAAAGCCGGAATGCTATAATGCTCCATAACCGTTTCACCAAAACTTGAAGGATTGATCGAAGAATTCTCAATATCAACAAGTTCACTGTATTCTATAGCTTTCCACCCCCGGGGAATCTTCCGCTTGAGCTGTTCGTTCCAGATCATTTTACCGCCGGAAGTACGGTAAGGCTTTCCGTTTTCATCAGGGAAATCAAACTGCACAAACCAGTAATCATAGATGGCCTTTGCCATAGCTTCCAACTCGGAGCAGATTTTTTGGTTAATAGTAATTTTCTGCTCCATATTATACAGCATATCACCGATTTTAACCTGCTCTTGGTATCCTGGGAGGTATAGGTTTAGGAAAGAAAAGATGTCTTCGTTGAAACTTGCTCTCAGAGTCATAAAGGCATTATTTGTTACTGCCTTTCTAAACAAATATCCTCTCAGATAAAACGCCAAATACTTATGATACGCTATACCAGTTGTTTTCGGGCGGAGCCTTTTCGTAAAACCACTATATGTAGCTTTAGGATAATCTTTCGTAGCTACACAACTCATAGCTAACTCATCTATAGTTTCACTGGTTCGAGTAATAAGTATATCACCCTCTTTGATTGAATAGATATCTTGTTCTTTTTCGGAGGTATCCATTAAATCTGGCAACTGCTCCGGAAGAAAATAATTGTTAAATACAGTTCCAAACGATACAAAAGGATACCCATGACCAGCCTGTGCCTTTGTGGTAGAAATACCAGAACTCATTTCATACAGTTCTGAAAATGGGTATTTATTTATATTATTCATACTTCACCCGCCCCAACTGCTGCTTAATCTCATCCTCCAGCCGACGACTCTCTGCAAACAGCTCGTCCAGTCGGGTGGTAAAACCGTTCATTTTTTCGGCAAATTCTTCAGGAGTCAGCTCTATATACTCAATTTTGACCTCAAAATACTGACCGGCGGAGAAGGACAGTTTCTTTTCCTCGATCTCTTTGTAACTGACTGCCACGCAGAAATCATCCACCGCCTCACCGGCATTGAAAGTATTGATAATCTTAGCAATTTCCTCCGGGCTTAGGACCGTCCGCTGATTTTTACCGTCCACTTTTTCTTTAGTACCAAGCTTGGAAGCGTCCATCAAAACGACATTTCCGTCTCGATTGTCCTTGTCTAAAAAAAGGATGGAAACATTGGTGCCGGTGGTGGCGAAGATATTGGAGGGCATAGAAACTACACCACGCAGCATACGGTTTTTGACGATACATTCCCGAATCTTTTTCTGAATACCGGAACCAGCCGTCAAAAATCCGGTTGGAACGACAATGGCTGCTTTTCCGTGCTCTTTCATGGAGTAGATAATATGCTGAATGAACAAAAGATAAATGTCCATGCTATCTTTCTTTTTGGGTGGGATGTTCGGTACCCCTGCAAAAAAGCGCTTTTTATAGTTCTCGCCGGCAAGGGTATCCCGGCTGTCGGAAAAATCCATATTAAAAGGCGGATTGCTGACCACATAATCAAAGGTAGCCAAGTCATCGCCTTTCCTGTTTTTATGGAACGGATGTAAGAGGGTATCATCGTGTACAACATTCGGCAACGAATGTACAAGGTTATTGAGAATCAGGTTTAGTCTTAAAAACTCGTTGGATTTTTGCGAGATATCCTGCGTATAAATGGTGCAGTTTTTCTCGCCGATTTCGTGTGCAAGAGCAAGGACAAGCGTCCCGGAACCGGCGGCAGGATCATAAACGGTGACATCTTTGACACTGACCGGCACCATGATTTTTGCAATAATACTGGCAATGGAGTGGGGCGTATAGTATTCAGCGTATTTACCGAAATCTTTGTTATAGTCTTTAATCAGGTACTCGAAAATCTGTGCAAAGAAATCATACTTTTGCTCAAAAACACTTTCAAAACTGCAATCCGCAATTTTGTCGATGGTAGCACTGCAAAAGCTGTCTTTCTTTTCGATTTCAATCACATGCTGAGAAATGCCGCTGAACAGGCTCATTTTGGATTGACCGCCTGTTTGGATGGAAAAAATATCGATATTAAAGGCGGCGATATCTTTCAGAGTATCGTCAAACAGCGTATGAAAGTCATCTTCGTTTTTGCGATTAAACAGATAAGAGATAAAATGTGTCTTTTTCAGCTTTGCGGTGTCCGGCGAAAAGCCAAGTAAAAACAGTTCATAATCTTCATTGCTCATTTCGGAGAGCTTCCGTTCCACATCTGCCGACGAAAGACTTGACAGACCGCTGTCAATTTTCTTTGCCTCGTAAAGGAACTTGTCGTTTAAAAATTTATAGAGGAATACTTCTGTAATAATTTTATATTCGCTGGAGGCGTTGCCCAAACCGTAGTTCGTACATACTGCTTTCAGGTTGTCAATCATCTGTTTCGTTTGTAACGTGATATTCGTATCCATTATGACGCAAAGTTCCTTTCGGTAAAGTATTCATTGGAAATGCACGTGCCCACATATTTCACTTGTGCCGCAGAATACTTCAAATGATGTTTGTCAAATTCCTGCTTGATCAGCGGGAACATTCCCTGCATAAAGTAAGGCTCATTGTCCAGTAAATGGCTGTTTGCGATAATCTGATCATCCACACGATGCTTTAAGCCCAACAGAATCTGATTGATGACAATATCGTTTGCAATCGGCGGCGGGTTTTCACGCAAGCGCTTATGGGTGCGCATATACTTGACATCGCCTTCGTATTTTGCTGCCAGCTTATTGTCGGCATGGTTCAATTTTTCTGCTTCTTTTTTAATGCGTTCCAATTCTGCCATGTTTGCCGTCATTTCGTCCGCAGTCAGTTCTTCAATGTTTTTCTTGGCAAGCAGTCGCTGAAGTTCTTCAAGCAGGGTGATATATTCCGGATCTTTTGGATCCAGTGTATTTTGTACTGCTTTACGGGTGCTTTCCAGTGTTTCACGGAATTTATCGGCAATCACAAGTTCTTTTTCAGAAACTTTTTTGAAATGGAACTCAATCTGATCTAAAGCAAGGTTTAAAATGGCGCTCATATCCTGCGCCTCTTCTAACACCTGCTTCTGATTCAAAAGATCAATTCTGTTACACACCTCATGATAAAGGGCAGAAATTTTCTCTAAATCAAAATGGTCGCTAATTTCATCGTAGCCAAACAATTTTGAAACATTAAAGAGTTCACGATAGGTTTCTAACGCATGCCGAAGTTCCAATAGTTCTTTCTTATCATCAACAGCAGAGATTTGTTGTGAGAAAATCTCCGCATTGCTGGTATCATAAAGAAACAGTTTTTCTTTTATGGCTTCTAAGTCGGAAACGATTTCTTCCGGAGTTTTAAAGATGTTGTCATACTGCCGGAAAGCATCACCAAGTTCAGCCTGCAATTCATCAAAGTAGGCCTTGTTGGTTTTATCAAATTCAGCACGGATGTCGGCAAAGTCCACGACATAACCATAGCGGTAATTTTTATATGGACGATTGACCCTCGTCAACGCCTGCAACAGATTATGATCTTTGATGACACGGCCAAGATATAATTTCTTGAGCCTCGGCGCATCAAAGCCGGTAAGAAGCATATTGTAAACGATGAGAAAATCAATCGTTCCCTTTTTGAAATCTGTGACATGCTGTTGGCGAGTCTCTTTATCATCCACATCATGCAAAATCAGAGCGGAAGAAAATCCGGTACTTTGCATTTTTTCAAAAACGACTTTTGCTTGATCGGATGAATCGCAAACAATCATACCGCCAACGGTATCATCATTTAATGCAATTCGTGTTTTGCGAAAATCTTCAACGATATACTCAACAAGCGGAGTGACATAAGACGGATGTGCGTACATCTCTTTTTTCTGCAAAGAGCCTTTTTGCATTTCCAAATTTTCAAGGGCTTCTTGCATTTTCTTTTTATAAGTAGTAGAGATGCCCTCTCGTATCAGCCTTAGGGTATATCTATCTGCAATAGAACGGTTATAGTAGTATTTGTGAATATAGTTTCCGAACACCGCTTTGGAATCATATTTCTTTCCCGCTATTGGTTTGCCGTTATCATCATAAATTGTGCCGATAAGGGGAGTGCCTGTAAGCGCAATCATAACAGCCTCCCTATCAGATGAAAAGAGGTTTGCTAAAAAGGAGCCGGTAGGCTTATAGCTGCGATGCGCTTCATCGAGGAAATAGACCCGCTGTACATTCACGGCATAGTCGGATTTTTTTACAATGGAGTCTTTTGAAAATTTTTGAATATTTACAACGATAATGGTTAGCTTGCCGGTATTGTTAGATGTACCAGTAGTCTGAATATTGTTGATGAATTCTTCCTTTGAGTTGATTTCTTCTACTTCAAGTCCACGAGCCCTAAATTCATTGGCCGCTTGTGTTAATAAATCCAGACGATCAACAACAAAATAAAATTTTGCAATAACACCTTTTTTCTGATAATAATCGGTTAAATACCGAACATTAAAGAAAGCCAGAGCAGTTTTTCCGCTGCCTTGCGTATGCCAAATAATACCGTTCTTTACACCTTGGTTTAATTTGCTTTCTATCGCCTTTGTAGCGAAAAACTGAGGATAACGCATAAGATGTTTTTCAAGGTGCACTATGCCATTTTCATCTGTTTTTTCCACATAAGCAATAGCGTATTTTAAAAAGGTTAAAATACGTTCGAAAGAAAATAGAGAAGTAATGATGCTGTTAGTAGGCGTATCAACTGCACGGTTCGTAATATATTCGGGCGTATGCTTCACAGAAACAAGGTTGTTATCTTTTAAAATGAAATTTTCCGTTTCCTCATCTGCTTCCGGAACAGAAGAGATCAACTGGGCATCCTCTTCACGAAAATGGTTGAAAAACAGCTTTTTATATCCGCTTGCAGCATAAAAAGAGCCTTCCAACGGCACAACTTCACTATCATCATAAGGGCTGTTGTTGGAAAACACCATTATTTGTGTGAGGTTGATGAAACGACGGAACTTCTTGTTTTGCACCCGAGTATTCATACGATCATACTCAGCTTTAATCCCGTTTTTATTGTTAGGCTTTTTTACTTCGATAAACGCAAGGGGGAGGCCATTTACAAGCACTGTAATATCAGGACGAAATTCGTCAGGCCCATTTTTATATGTAAGCTCTGTTACAACATGAAAGCTGTTTTTCTCCCCGACAGAATCTTCAAAATCAACGAGTTTTATCCCTTTATATCCATTCAGCAAAATGAAATAGAATGCTCTGCCAATATCCTCATTATCGAGAACAAGTTTTAATTCATTGATGAGATTTTGTGTATCTTCAAGAGTATATTCGATTCCATTAATTCTATTTATAGCAGCACAAAGCAAATCGATAAAGATATTGGTGCCTTCATCAATCAAATTCTTACCGCTATAATTTTTTAGAGATAAATACTCGTATCCTAAACGGGTGAAATGCACCAATGCGGGAATCTTTACACGTGAATTCTCATTGTATAGCATAGTGCAAGCCTCCTTTTTCCTTCAAAGCCGCTTTATTGCAAGAAAAAATCGTCCATTTATTTCCTATACAGCTCATCCAAGGTTTTACCATCTTTGTTTTTCCATTCCACCCAGCCGTTTGTGGAACCGCCGAGAACAAAGTCACTTGCACCGCTTGGTGTATTAAATTCCAATGTTATTTTCAAAATATACCTGCCTTCTGATTTTATGATAGATTGTTTCGACAGGAGCTCTTCCCGCTGGCGGTTATACTTTGGCAAATGGGCGGGTTTCTCCATATTGATCTGTGAGCCTTCCAGCACCTCGAATTTTTCGCCGTCGTAAGCACCAAAAGCGGCAATGCCGTTGCGTGTTGTATGTAAAATCTCAGCTTCGTTCAACGTGGTTTTCGCATCATTCAGCTTATAACCCTGTGTTGCCATAATAAACTGGATTTCATCGTAAATTTCTTCTACTGCTGCAAGGTCGTATTCGTCGATCTCGTATTTTGGAATCACAGTATTTTCGACTTTATAGCGCTTGGATTCCTGTGCTTTTATAATCGCAAATTTTTCAAGGCCGCTTATCATATCCAATGTGAATGTTTTGCTTTCTGCAAGAAACATAATTGCTTTATTCCAAAAATCTTTGGAACGATTATGATCGTCCAGTCGGGTAATGCCATTCCGTGTTTGCCCAATATAAAGCTGCGCAATTTTATTTCCATCATCTTCGTTGATCAGATAGTATATTCCCGGACGATGTATGCCGGAGATATTTTTTGCTTCGGAAAGCAGCGGACGGGGAATGACATAAGTTGTCATCGTAGAAAGATTCCGGCGGATGGAACGAATACCATCGGGCTGTCCATTGTGATAAATGATTTCAAGTTTTTTACTGATTGCCATAGTCATTCTCCCATTTGCAACTAACTTTCAATTGATGCCGCCGGTACTTTCCGTTATTTCTCTTCATCCAAAAGCCCATAAGTCCGATAATAGGACAGCATTGCTTGAAGTTGCAGCTTGTTGGCGAAAAGCTGACGGTAGGTGACGGTTTTCTCCTTGCCTTCGGCTTTGAGCTTTGCCATCTTTTCCGTCGTATTGTCATACTGCTTCAAGATGGCGGCGAGCATATCTTCAAAGGCTTTCAGTCTCTCTTCGTCCATGGTGCACCCTATTATTTCTCAGCCGCTACGCCGGATTTCATCCATGCGTCCACTTCGCTGATTTTGAATTTCCACAGCCTGCCGATTTTCGTAGCGGGCATTTTTCTTTTTTCGATCCAAGCGAGAACGGTATCACGGCTGACGCCGAGATATTCGCAGATTTCTTTCATCGAGTACCAGCGTTCCACATTCAAATCCATTTCGTTGCCCTCACTTTCAGGTAGATATAAAAATACACAATAAAGTATATCACAAGATTTCTCGCATATCAATGATTTTTGCGGATTTATGTAGAATTAAAAGTTTTTTCTCCGATATTCAAAAAGGAAAAAGATAAAAATTCCTTGCTCGCCATTTCCGGTGAGCAAATTTTTTTTGCCTTTTTTCAAAATTACCGTCCCTAAACGCCCTCTCCCAGTGGGAACAAGTGAGGGCATGTTTTTAATACAAATGATCTTTTCAAAAAAATTTTTTCTGTTTTTTCTGAAAAACAGGTTGCGTTTTGGCACTCAAATTCCAAATAAGTGAAAGGACTTTTTAGGTAAGTAAAATAAGCCGTCCCACAACCGAACAAAAAACATTTTTCAAATTTTTTGTGAAAACAGGGTGCGTTTCGGCTCCCCAATTCCGAATAAGTGAAGGGATAAAAATTTTTTAAGATTTAGGGTGTGCATTTGGCCTCTCTCAGTGGGAATAAGTGAAGAAAAAATTTTTTTCAAAAAATTTTTTAAGAAAAAGCCCGGAAATGGGTGTGCGTTTCGGCCCCTTTGTCCAAATGAGTGAAGGGGTCTTTTGCAAAACAAAAAATTTTTCAAAAACACCCGATAATTTTGCTCTCCCCAGTGGGAACAAGTGAAAGGACTTTTCAAATTCTCAAATATTTTTCTGATTTAGACTTGCCACTTGTCGTTTCTCAGTGGGAATAAGTGAAAGAACCTTCTTACTGTACCTTGAAAATTGAATAACAATCCGAATGGGATATGACTTTGCGATGACAGGAGCGAAGCGACGCCGCTTGACGGGGCAGGGATAGAAAACGACATTCGGAAAAACGCAACAGATATCGGATGGCACTATGATCCTCACGCCGATATCTGCCTTACATAGCCGTAAAAAAGGAGGATTGAAGCGCTATGAAAAAATCAGAGCTCAAAGAGCTTTATCAGATGATGTTTCCGGAATATCCGGACATCGTGACCGTCCAGCAGCTTCGGGAAATGCTGGGCATCAGTCGTCAGCTTGCCTACGATCTCATCAACGATGGTGAATTGCAGGCAATCAAAATCGGCAACAGTTTCAAAATCCCGAAAGTCAGTGTGATTAACTTCGTGACTGAAGAGAAAAAGGAGGTGAAATCCAGTGCCTGAACGAATCGAGATCACGCCGTCCCAGCGCAGGCGGTGCAACCGCCTGATAAAAAGGCTCTGCGCCAATTATGATGACGGTAACTGCCTATTGCTGGATGACGGCGAGTCCTGCGTCTGCCCGCAGACCATCTCCTATTCGCTGCTGTGCCGGTATTTCCGCAATGCGGTTTTACCAGCCGAAAAGGAACTGTATGCAGATATTTTCAAGCAGCGTACTTATCACTGCGCTGAGTGCGGAGCGGCTTTTGTGCCGAACTCCAACCGGCAGAAATACTGCCCGTCGTGCAGCAAAAAGGTGCACCGCAGGCAGAAAAACGAGAGCGCAAGAAAGCGCAAAGCGGACAATTAGGGGTGTGAAAACACCCAGTTTACAAGGGCTTTTTGACGCCGAACCGGGGTACATAAAGGAATCATACCAACTCCCTCGATTTCAGCGTTCTAACTGTCCGAAAAACAAAAATGAAAGGAATGTACTTATGAAAAGAAAATTAGTAACCGTGGACGCAGAAACTCTGCTGGCCACACCGATGAGCAAGACCATGTTCATTGTCGACGGGCTGATCCCGCAAGGGGTGAACGTCCTGAGCGGAGCCGCAAAAATCGGCAAAAGCTGGCTGATGCTGTGGCTCGGCTTGCAGGTATCGCAGGGGCTTCCCGTTTGGGGAATCCCGACCATGCACTGCGATGTGCTGTATCTCTGTTTGGAGGATACACAAAGACGAATTAAAGACCGACTTTTCGATTTGACCAATGATCCGCCCCGCAGTTTCCATTTAACAGTGACCTGCGGCTTGATCGGGAACGGGCTGGAGGAAGAAATCATCAACTTCTTGGAGGACTTCCCGAAAACAAAGCTGGTGATTATCGACACGCTCCAAAAGGTGCGGGATTCCAAGGGAAGCGCCGGAAAAACGGGAATGTACGGTAACGATTACGACGACATTTCCTCGATCAAGCGGATCGCCGATGAGCACGATATTTCCATTATCCTCGTCCACCATCTGCGAAAGCTCAAGGACGGGGACGATCCGTTCAACGAGGTGTCCGGCTCTACCGGTATTACCGGTGCGGCGGACACCAACTATGTGCTCAAGCGTAAGCGAAGCAGCAGGGACGCCACCCTTCTTGCCTGCGGGCGGGATGTGGAATATCAGGAGCTGACTCTGCGGTTTCAAGACCTGAAATGGGAACTTGTTGAGCGCAAAAATACAGAGGAAATCCGCAGGGCGGAGATTCCGCAGTTTCTTTTTCGGGTAGTGGAATTCATGAAAACCCGCACCGAATGGGTGGGAACCGCCACCGAGTTGATTGCAGATATGACGGAAACCGAAACCACGCCCAATGTGGTAACCAAGTACTTAGGGCAGTTTTACTATGAGGTGTTGGAGCCCGCCGGAATCGAGTACCGCACCAAGCGGACAGGGCAAAGCAGACTGATCAAGTTTATACGGCATGACGGCGATGACGCAAATGACGGGAATATCACGGTATAGCGAAATGCCCGTCACAAGCGTCATTACCGTCACAAGCAGAAAATACAAAAAGGAGAAAAAGCAATGGCAAACTATGAAATTGTAAAGAAAATCGCCGTGCTCGGCGGCAAGCCGGACGGCGTAACCAAGGAAATCAATATTGTGAAATGGGGCGTTTACGACCCGATGATCGACATCCGCCGCTGGCAGGGAGACATCGCCTCAAAGGGAATTTCACTGAAGCGCGAGGAAGCGCAGAAGCTGTTGGAGGCTTTGAAAATCGTATTTGGGGAGGCGGAAGCATGAGAAGCAAAACTCTTGGAATCAATGTGCGGGTAACGCCGGAGGAGAAAGAAAAGCTTTTGAAAAATGCAGACTACTGTGCGCTCTCTCTTTCAGAATATCTTCGGAGACTGGGGCTTGGAAAGGATGTTGAAGCAACAGTCCGAGAAAAAGATTACCGCCTTTTCCGGCAGTTAAAGCAACTGAGAGCAGCCATTCCGCAGCTTGAAAAGGATGAAATTATCCGCTGTATCGATGCACTTTTGAAAGAATTGCGATAGGCAGAAAATGGCTGCGTTATCTTAGCGAGCAGACCGTTTATACTCCCAAAGGTCGTAAAACGGTAAATCTCGTTAGGGAGCGCCCTAATACCCCTCAACGAAAGGAAGAACATGATGAAACAAAGAATCAAAAAACAGTTCTGGCTTTCTCCGCAGGACGCCAGAGAGTTAAAACGCAAGGCAAGGCTTTGCGGAATTACAGAGACAGCCGTGATCCGAATCCTGCTGTACGGCTACGAGCCGAAGGAAAAACCGGACGCAAAATTTTATGAAGCAATGCGCCAGCTTTCCGCCATCGGCAACAACATCAACCAGCTTGCCGTGAAAGCAAACGCACTCGGCTTTATCGATGTGCCGATGCTGAAAGCGGAAGCGCTGCGCTGGCACAAATTTCAGGCGGACATCGAAGCGGTGTTTCTCCGCCCCGGCAAAAGCAATCTGAAATGGCAATAAAGGAGGCAACCACAATGACAAAACGAAAATCAGATTTTATTTTACCAACAAATTCGCTGGACGAGCTGTTTTCTTCGCAGGAGGAACGGGATGATGCAAAGCTGGAACGGGTAAAAGAGATTCAATTAAATGAGCTTCATCCGTTCAAAGAGCACCCGTTCAAAATCCAGAACGATGACGAGATGAAACGCCTGATGGAGAGCATCCAGAAATTCGGGACACTTACACCGGCGCTCGCTCGTCCTTTGCCGGAGGGCGGGTACGAGTTGATCTCCGGACACCGGCGGCTGGCGGCGTGTCAGGTGCTTGGCATTGAGACAATGCCCGTAATTATTCGTGAGATGAGCGATGATGAAGCAGTCATTGCAATGGTGGACGCCAACCTGCAACGGGAGCATATTTTGCCCAGTGAAAAAGCGTTTGCCTACAAGATGAAGCTGGACGCTATAAAACATCAGGGTGTAACTTCTCGCCAACTTGGCGAGAAGTTGTTGAGCGTAACACAAGTGAGTAAAGAAAGCGATGACAGCGAGCGGCAAGTCCAACGTTATATCCGCTTGACTTACTTAATTCCCGAACTGCTATCGATGGTAGACGAAAACAAAATTGCTTTTAACCCTGCGGTGGAAATTTCGTACTTAGAGCAGTCGGAACAACGGGTATTATTAAACGCAATGGAGCTGAACGACTGCACACCCTCTCACGCACAAAGCATACGGCTTAAAAAGCTCTCGCAGGAGGGAGTACTGCAAGACCGGACGATCTATGACATCCTTGCCGAACAGAAGCCCAACCAGCAGGTGCAGTACAAATTCAAGCGGGAGGACATTCGCAAATATTTCCCGAAGAATTACACGGATAAGCAGATCTGCGATATAGTCATTAAGCTGTTGGAACAATGGCAGCGCAGACGGGAGCGTGACAGGGACAGCCGCTGATTCGAACCGAAAATGTGTGCGGAGCACGACCTTCACACAATGGAAAGAACGGCACCGGCAGGGTATAATGGCCTTGTCGGTGCCGGACTGTCCTGTGTAAAAGCAAAGAAAGGAGTTTTACAAATTGGTATCAGGACATTTACAGGTTAAAAAAGGGTATTACTACGCTGTGCTGAGCTATTACGACAGCAAAAACAAGCGGCACGTCAAGTACATATCCACCGGACTTCCCGAAAAGGGAAACAAACGTAAGGCCGAAGCGGAGCTTGTGAAAATCCGCAACGCCTTTGAACCGCCTGCCGAGATCGGCGAGCTTTGCTCTAATATGCTGTTCGCCGACTACCTGCTCGGCTGGCTGGAGATTGTCAAGGTCAGAGTGAAGCCCACCACCTTCGGCTCTTATGAGAGCATGGTAAAGCAGACCATTGAGCCGTATTTCCGGAATAAGCCGATTACCCTAAAGGACTTGGAAGCACGGCACATCCAGCAGTTTTATTCCGAAAAGCTGCGGACGGTCAAGCCCAATTCCGTGATTCACTACCACGCTGTGATCCATCAGGCGCTGAAATACGCCATGAAAACCGATCTGGTAGTGCAGAACGTGGCGATGAAGGTAGACCGCCCAAAGAAGAACGATTTCCAGCCGGTGTTTCTGGATGCAGCGGAGCTTCAGCGCTTATTTGAAGTGGTCAAGGGGACAAAGCTGGAGCTGCCGGTCTTGGTCGCCGCCTTTTACGGTTTGCGCCGTGGCGAAGTGCTGGGACTCAAGTGGGACGCCATCGACTTTGAACGGGGAACGCTGACCATCAAGCGGACGGTGACCTCCGTCAATGTGGGCGGGAAAACGCAGATCATCGAGCAGGAATCGGCAAAAACCAAATCCAGTATGCGCACCCTGCCGCTGGTTGGAAGATTCAAGGAATACTTTGCGGAGGTCAAGGCGGCGCAGGAGCTGAACAAGCAGGTCTGCGGCAACTGCTACAACTACGAACACGACGGCTTCGTATTCATAGATGAGCTGGGCGAGCGGATGAGGCCCGATTACCTGACCACCCAATTCCCTGCATTTATCCAGCGGCACGGCATGAAAAAGATGCGCTTCCACGATCTCAGGCATAGCTGCGCATCTCTCTTGCTTGCCAACGGCGTACCCCTCAAGCAGATTCAAGACTGGCTGGGGCATTCGGATTTTTCCACCACGGCGAACATCTACGCCCATCTGGATTACAGTTCGAAACTCTCCTCGGCGCAGGCGATGGTGAGCGGAATGCCCCTTCCCGAAGCAGGAGATTTTGGCAGCAGATGGGAGCAAAACGCAGAAAAAAGCGGGGAATAAAGCAAAAAGCTGTTCTTTCCAAAATTATGGAAAGAACAGCCTAAAACCGGGTGATTTTTAGAGCGGACGCAAAAAAAGAAAAATCCAGAAACCCGCATGGTTACTGGATTTTTCGATGGCGGAGCGGGTGGGATTCGAACCCACGAGCCCGTGAGGACTACCTGATTTCGAGTCAGGCCCGTTATGACCACTTCGATACCGCTCCCTATATGCTCAACCGCTGTTTTTCCTCGCTTTTTTTCGGTGAAAAAGGGCTTTGGAAAGAACTAACGGAAAGAACAGCAAACTTATTCAATTTTCGAACCGGGTAAAACCCGCACGGTTACAAGGTTTTTGGTGGACGAAACGGACAGATCCCCGCAAGATTTCGAGTCAGGCCCGTTATGACCACTTCGATAACTCTCCGTATTCGATTTATTGAGCTCAACAAAGAGCTTATATATTTTACCAAACGTACATACCTTTGTCAAATGATTTATTCAAATATTTTAATTTATTGCAATCAATAAGGGTTTTGTGCCTACGCAAAACGGATTTGCATGGTAAAATCCGTCAATGTTTGCGCAAAAACGGCGATTAAAGCATCATTTCAGATAAAAAAGTCTTCTATCGGCACGGTAAAAGTAAAGGTGAATGATTTTATACGAATGCATTATTGCATTCCGTATTTTGTCTTAATTCGTTCAAGAACCGAGCCTATAGGCTTTGCAAGCACTATTATAAATGCAACATTGGAAACTACATAGGTAAGTGTAACGGGCACAGCCGACGTAACAGCGGCAATATACCGCGTCAGATTAAACGTGCCGTCATACCAAAGGGTTGTATAAATATCCATAAGCAAAGAATACAGCACTCCCGAAACGGCACTGTAAATTATTCTGAACACAAGACTCTTTTTAAGCTGCGGAGCGAAAACTCCGGCTATAAGCCCGACTATACCCCACGAAAACATCTGGAACGGTGTCCATGGACCCTGCCCAAAATAAAAATTCGATATTACGGCGGTCAGCGCACCCGTCATAAAGCCTGCCTGTGGGCCGAAATACATCGCTGTTATTATAACGAGTGCCGTCACCGGTTTTACGCTGGGTGCCCACGCAAAAATAAGTCTGCCGACTGCCGACAACGCGACCATAACAGCTATTAAAATCATTTCCTTTGTACCGCTTTTTCCCTTTTCAAAGGCGAGAAAAAACGGAACGCACGACAACACGGCAACGCAAAGCGATATCCATGCATACTGTTTATCTTTAAACACTGTGGCTCCGAGCAAAACCGCCGCAGGCACCAAAATGCACGGAAAAATATACGAAAGCCATTTTTTAACCATTATCTTCTCCGTTTCCGCGGCAACACTCAGCCGCCTCTTCACTCGTTATCGCTGTGGGACAAAGCGGACGGGCTATGCGGTTCGCCGCCGTCGTATAAAAATTATTTTCTGCGAAAAACGAATTCGGCGCATCGGAAGAAACGATTTCGCCGTCAAAGAACAGCGCGCACCTATCGGCACCGACAGCGGCAAACTCAACATCGTGAGTTACCATAACAACCGTTATTCCGTCCGATTTAAGTTTCTTCAATACATTCAAAAGCGAGGACTTTGAAAAGGCGTCAAGTCCCTTTGTAGGTTCGTCCAAAAGCAGTATTGTAGGCTCTGAAAGCAACATTTTCGCAAGGGCGCATTTTTGCTGTTCACCGCCGCTGAGGTCATAAGGATGCTTCGTAAGCAAATCCGTTATACCGAGTTTTTCGGAAATATCGCGTATTTTTTCTTCGCGCTCTTCTTTTTTATACTCCATCGCCTTGAGCATTTCTTCGAGATCACCCGAAACGGTGTCCTTTAAAAATACCGTCTGCGGATTTTGCGGCAGATATGCAAGCTTCTTTCGGTACAGCGAATTGCCCTTATAATCCTTGATTTTTTTGCCGTCTATCTTTATTTTGCCGCGATACGGCTTATTAAGACCCGAAATGACATTCAGCATTGTCGTTTTTCCCGTGCCGTTGCCGCCGAGAATACAAACTATTTCGCCGCGATCCGCTTTAAGATTTACGCCGCGCAGAATGTCGGGCAAATCTCTTTCATATCTGAACCAAACATTTTTAAGCTCGATTGCCGTATCGGTTTTATCGGAATATTCTGATTTATCACCGTCGGAAAAATCTATATTCCTTTTGAAATTACGTCTGAAAAACTCCTGCCCCTCTTTAACCGTAAGCGGGCAAACTTCGTCCGACGAGAGCAGATTGTAAAGCCTTACGGCACTCGGAAGGCCCTTGAGCATAGGGTGTTCGGGATTTATTTTTTTAAGATTTTTGCCGACGGCACGCGGTAAATCATATAAAAGCACACAGCCGTTTTCCATAAGCAAAACCTTGTCGGCTATCGGGAAAACGTCCTCAAGACGGTGCTCTACCAAAAGCACGGTAATACCGAATTCGGTATTCAGCTTCTTAAGCGTCGCTATAAAATCAGCCGCAGCTATGGGGTCAAGCTGACTTGTGGGCTCATCTAAGATAAGCACCTTGGGCTGCATTACCATAACCGACGCAAGGTTTAAAAGCTGCTTCTGACCGCCCGAAAGCTCGTCGGTTTTTTTGCGGAACCAATCCTGTATACCGAAATAGCTCGCCATCTCGCCCACTCTGCGGCGAATTACGTTTTGCGGCACACCGAGATTTTCAAGGCCGAACGACAGCTCGTGCCAAACCTTGTCAGTAACTATCTGATTATCGGGATTTTGCCCGACAAACCCTATGGCACATGCACTCTCGCGAAGGCCGAGGGAATCGATGCTTTTCCCGTTATAGAGTATCTCGCCGTTCTTTTCACCTGCGGGAGCAAGCTCGTTTTTAATCAACTTTAAAAGGGTGGTCTTTCCGCAGCCCGTTGCGCCGCATATTACAGTAAAATCACCCTGCCCGATATTAAGAGAAATATTGTGAAGAGTGTCTTTTTCCGCCTTGGGGTAACGGAAATTCAAATTTTCGATATGTAATATTTCCACTTTAAATTCTCCTTTACCTCAATAAAAAACGGAAGAAACGATAATATAAAAAACGAAATGTAAGTAATTAACGATTTTAACGAAAGACTGATTTTGCCGAGCTCCGGATAAAATGTAAAATCGATGCTTCCGCTGCCGACACCTGTTATTACGACGACAAAAAGCAATAATCCCGACAATAAAACCGCCGCGTCTCTCGCCCCGAATTTAAACAGCGAAAAGTTTGTTCTGCCGTGCAGACCGTATCCGCGCGCTCTCATAGACGATGACAGCTCCATGGAATTTTCAAGCGACCACGAAATCATCGCCGTAAAAACACGTATTCCGCCGCGTAATCTGTCAACATAGCTTTTTTGCGAATATAGCCCCATTGCCTTTTGCGCTCTGCTCACATTTTTCATCTGTCTTTTAAACATCGGAACAAATCTGAGAGCCATGGAAAGCACAAGCGACATTTTCGGGATAATTCTGCCGAACAGATACAAGAATTTATCCTCGGTCATAATTTCATTATAGCACTTACACCAAAACAGCACTCCGACAACCATCACCGAGATAAAAACGCCATAAACAACCGCTTCAAGCGTTACAGGGTTACCGTTCATAAAGAAAAGCGGAGTAACGCCGTTATGCGAAAACAGAGGATTTGTAACAGCCACAAGCAGAAAAAGCGGAAGATAAAAGCCCATATCGCTTAAAATAGCCTTTTTCCTCACGAGCATAAGCGAAAACATAATGCCGCCGAGGAGTGCTGTGAGCTGTATTACGGGATTCCATACAAACATAGCCGTTAACAGCACAGATATAAAATATGTAAAAGTAACAGCCGGATGATATCCGCCGAAAGCTTTCATCCCGTTTCATCTCCCATCCATATACAGCCGACGTCCTTGCCGAGATCGCAGGTATAGACCCATGCTATTCGGTCGCCGTCCTTCAGTTTGTATTTTGAGCATCCGTAATTCGGAAATTCGCCGTTCACCTGATACATCCAACCCGAAAGCGGTCCGCAGGAAAATTCGTACAGATAATTTATACCCTGAACGTATACGCTGCCATAGCTGTTTTTATCGGCACCCTGATACTCCATCTGTATTTTATTATACCTTACCGCCCTGTCAAGTATATCAAAAACGGTGTCGCCGGGTCTCAACACATATTCGGTTTCCGGCAATATAACGCCGTTTTGCGGCACATATTTATCGGATTGCAGGGCTTTGTCAAGCTCGTCGTAATTTTGAAGCACGGTATCACAGCGAATACTGATAAAAACCGTCTCGCTCTGCGGGGTTATATCGTCGATATGAGTAAGGTAGTACTCGTCAACGGACTGAATGTTTGTGCCGTGAATCAATACGGCTATTATCAGCGCCAACGACAGGAGCGCCAAAATATCTTTTTTCAATTATGACTCCCCTTCCACGAGAAAAAATTACCGCATTTCGTCGTCTTCATCCTTATACATTGCCGCAAGCTCCTCCATTTCGAGAGTTTTTTTCATCTTACGGCGTCTGATTCTTATAATTATAAACACGGTAAGTCCTACCGCTAAAACAAACAGTACAACAGATATTACTATGGCGCGAACGATATTGTCAAGCTTTGTCTTTGTCTTGACGACATCCTCCCAACGCTCGATTTTTGCTCTGTCATATTCGCTGAGCGCGTTATAGCGTTTAACGATTTTATTCACCTTGCCCCTATCCTTGAGCGTGATTTTATCAAACGGATAAAGCTCGGCTTTAATGTCGTCGTTCAGCGAATCTATTTCCGCCTGAACCGCGGCAATTTGCTCCTTTGCCGAAACAAGCTTTCGGAGATATGCGTCTTTACCGTCAAAATCTTCACTCCTTTCGAGCTTATCAAGCAATGTTACAACCAAAACATACTGCTCCGTAGTGAGTTTTTCGGGCAGAGAGTCAACCATTGCACGGTCGGAATCGGTAAAATACAAAATGGCGTCGTCGTTTGCGTCATCATCCGAAAACGCAATCACCGCGGTTTCACCCGCTATTTCCGAAACGTCTATTCCGCGTTTTTTGGCTTCATCGGACAAAGTCCAATAATTGCTCACGTAGCACCGCTCTGTTTCGGGCAACGAATAAAAAACCGCAAGAAGCTCGCGAAGCGTTTGTTTATCGGTCTTATTGCCGATTTTTGAAATGTCGGAAGTAAGGTCGTTTATTCGCGATTTAAGCGCGGAGCTCTGCTCTTTTCTGAAATCGAAAAGAGTTCTCATACCGTTTTTTTGCCGCCAAAGAGATGCCATGGTATAAAGGGTCTGCTCCGACGCCATGGTATTTGATTTATCGGGCAAAGATGTGGGATTGTCGGGGTCGTAAGTAAACGAATGGACAAATCCGCCGTCCGTCATTCTGTAACGCATTATACCGTCAAAAAGGGTGTTGCCGTTTTTTATGAAACGGCTGTCCGAGAGAGGGTCGATATTAAGACTGCACAGCGCCACCGCCACCCAATCGGTACTCTCTACATTCTGAGTTCCCCAGCTTTTGTAGTCGCCCGTGTCGAGTTGCAGACGTGAAAGGCACAAAACCGCTTCATCAACAACCTCGTGCACCGTTTTGCTCTCATCGGCGGACAACGCTTTTCTGTGATAAGAATATATTTTTTCGGAATTATAATATGGTGCGAGTGCCGTTATCGCCATAGCGGTAATATCGGGGTCTGCATCATCCGAGCTCAGGGCAAATCCGCCGTCGGAAAGCTGCTTTGAAATTATTTCAACGATTATATCGTCGCGGGTGTTGTACGCTCCGTCAGGCACGGTATAACGCATACTGTCAAGAGTTATAAGCCCCCATATCCAGCCGTTTATGCCCTGTCTTCCGAGCGGCGTTGTCTTGCCGCGGTCATAGGTTCCGTCCGCTATCAGATTTATCGGCGCGCCGTTTTCGTCGGTTCCGAAATTTGTCGGGTCGCCGCCCATAGCGAGAACGGCGAGTGCTATTCTGTGCCACTCGGTTGCCTTTGCGGCACTGAGCCTTCCGCTTTCGCGATAACGCTCCTCTACCCTGTCTTTTATGACCGCAAGGTAGCCCTCGTTGTTATCCTGTATTCCGAGTCTGCCGAGAGCTATGGGATACCAATCCCCCGGAGTAGTACCCGCATTTTCCAAATATTTATCGTTAATCAAATATCCGTCGGGTTCCGAGCCGTTATCGGCTTTTTTCCATGCGATAATACCGTCCGCGACGCTGAGGAAATTGTCGGACGTATACTCCTTATTCTCTTTTGCCGATACGATGAAAGAAATTGAGGATATAACACACAGGACGCATAAAAACACCGAAATAACACGTTTTGTCATTTTTGGGAAGAGCTCTCCTTAACAGATTTTTCTTTTTCGCCGTTTTTGCGGCGTTTCTTTACATAAAACACAATAAAGCATACTCCGCCTGCCAAAACGATAAATGCCGATACCAAGCATATTACCGCGACAAGCGTTTTTGATTTTTTGTTTTCCGACAATGATACGGCGTTTTCCGCGCTCTCTTCGCTCTCGTAAAGAGCCTCTGAAGCTTCGGTTATCTCCTCCGTTTCCGCATCGGTCGCGGAAAAAGCGGATTCCTCCGCAGCCGAAGCCGCGACAGCGTCGGCAGACCCACCGGAAGCGGCAGCTGCCGCGCCGCCCGACGCATTCTTGCCGCCTAATGCCGCACCGGAGGACACATGAGCGCCGCTGCCGCCGACGGACAAAGGAGCATCTGCAGGAGCGGAGTTTGTTTCCGACCCCGGATTTTGAAGTGCCGAATTGATAGCGGAAACCGCGTTATCGACCGCGCTTTGCGAAGCGTCAAGCGTCTCGGCAACGGATAATGCCGCGGCGTATGCATTTTTTACATTTGAGCGCGTTATAAGACCCGAATAAATGGTTCTTTCTATTGCCTTTGTAAGCGAGTCCTTATTCGCCACCGAAAAATAGCCGGATTTCGGCTGTTTTTCGACATTCGGAATTGAGGTTCCCATAGCACCGAAGCCGCCTATATCCGCTCCGTAGCCGAGAGTGAACTGTACTCTGACGATATCTCCGTCGGAAAGGTATGTATCGGCAAAACCGACATTCGGGAAAACGTTATTGACGGAATACATCCAGCCCGAGCCGTTTGTTATTACAAATTCACCGAGATGGCCTTTCCAGTTTTTCTCATAATCGCCGGGGTCATAAAACGTCATTGTGCTTTTAAGATGCGGCACCAAAACAGACGGTATTGTCGGTGAAATTCCGAGTGCTTTCGGAGACGAAGCGGACGAGCTTCTCTGATAATTGTTATATCTCGCCGCAGACGCCGTACCGTCGGCTACATATGCGAGGTAAAACGAAGAGCTTACGCTGCCGCCGTAATAACCCACATATCCGTTTTCGTTAAGCAGGCGCAAAAGCTGCTGAGCGGACGTCTCGCCCTCGTATATATTTACTTTTTGGGGATACACGAGATATCCGCAGCCTATGGTGAACATTTCGACGCTCCAAACAGCCGTGCCGATTTTTTCGCCCTGCCGCGCTTTCTCGTAGTTAATGTGATATGTAAGCTGCTTTTTTCGCCCGCCGTCGGACGATGCCGAAACGACAACCGTGTTATCGCCCTCAAAGGTAAAGTTAAGGGTATAGCTTGATTTTTCGTTATCGTCCCATGTTGGCGAAAGCTTTTCGCCGTTAAACGTAACCGTCGCTTTTATTTTTTCGCCTGACGCATTTCTCGCCCATACGTCAAATGTCTTTTTGCTTCCGCGCTGAGTTGTATTGTCGGAAAGCGTAGTTCTGAGCGTAGGGCCTGCCGCGGCAAAAACCCGAGACGACGGCAGAATAAGCAAAAAACACATAAAAAAGCAAATAAGAGCTCTTTTGGTTTTGTTTTTATCCGTGGTATATACCTCCCTTGCAAAATGAATCCGCCGATAATCGGCATTTTTCGGTTTAGTGTAAACGATGTACCCGCCGGAGACAAAATGCCCCGTCGGGTACGTAATCAATCCGTCTTATTCTTCGTCCTTTTTGCGTTTGGCGGTAACAGCCATTGCCGCAGCAAAAGAAGAGAACATTAAAAATGCAACCGCCGCATTTCCGATTCTGCCTGTTTTGGGAATTGAAACGCCCCTAATATCCGTATCGGCGGTATTTCCGGAATTTGACGTATTCCCGTCTGTACCCGGTACCGACGGTACATTGACATTTCCGTTGTCATTGCTACCGAGTGACGAATCTGTCGGAATTTCGTCAAGTGCCGCCTTGGCTTTTATCAAAGCGGTATTCACTTCGTCCTTATTCTTCGCCGCACTTATATCAGCCATACCTTTTTCGAGAGCCTTGTTAAATGCCTCACGATTGAGTGTGTAATCCGAAGCGTCCTTGTAGCTCTCGAGCTGCTCGAGTGCTGTCTTTTTGGCTTCTTTGAGGCTTATTATTTCGGAAAGCTCTTTTTCGGCGTTCAAAAGCACATCAAGATTTGAAACGTACGGCTTTAAATCGTCGTCGAGATTGTCATATGCGTTTCTTGCCTCGTTTATTTTAACGCCGCTGTCTGCCGTTACATCGCCGATGTCGTTGATTTTTTCGACAACCTCGTTTACATCGTCGGCATCAAAAGTCTTTTGCCAATAAAGGATCGGATAGCCGCCGTTTACAAGAGAATATTCGTCTTTTTTGAATTTTTCGCCGAGAAGCGCGAGGAATTCGGGAGATTTCATAAACTCGGTTGTCTCGCCTGTGGTACTTCCGTCACCGTTTCCGATTCCGTTCTCTGTAACGGAAGAGTCATAATAGCATTCTTGAACCCTGTTATCATTTGTGAGCGAGCCTGCTATTGCGCCTGCCTGACCGTCGGATGAGGAAGTTATTTTACCTGCGTTATAGCAATTGACTATGGTGTGGCCGTCCTGAGCCTGTCCTACAATGCCGCCGAGTGAATAAATACCGTTTATGCTTCCGAGGTTGTAGCAGTTGTCTATGGTAACCTCAACCGAAGTATCACGTCTTGTAGTATCGAGATGTCCTACAATACCGCCTGTATGGCCGCTGCTTGCATAAAGCGAGCCTACGTTGTAGCAGCCCGTGATATTACTCTTGCCGCCGTCGCGCACTGTACCGACTATACCGCCCATGTAACCGCTGCCGTAAATATCGGCACCGTTCCAGCAGTTTATAAAGTCTGCGCCGTTACTCCATTTGGCGATACCGCCGAGGAACGAAGTGTATATATTTTCTTTGCCGATTTCGCCGCTTGCGACACCGACATTCTTAATTACGGCATTTTGGCAGACAGTTCCGAAAAGTCCGCCGCGGAGAGAAGTAAGATTGTCTATGACATATCCGTCGCCGTCAAATACACCGTCAAACTGATTTCTGTCAGAGCCTATCGGGGTCCAGTTGTCATAGTCGCTGAGGTCGATATTATCGGTCATTTCAAAGTAAACACCGGTAGTTGCCATAAGCTTGGTATTTACGTAATATGACAGATTGTAAAGGTCCTCTGCCGTGCTTATAATGTACGGTGAAGTCTCGGAGCCCAAGCCCTCCCACGGGATTTTATCCTTTACCGTAACTGTTACAAAGGTCTTGAGTTTACCGCTCTTTATACATACCTTTTGAGTTCCGACTTCAAGTGAATCACCGGAAATTATCTCATAATCCGTTACGGGCTTTTGCGCTCCGTCGCTGTAATATGCGGTAACCTCCATGCCGGCAGCGTCAAAAGAGTCGCCGTCATAATATTCGGTCTTATCGGGTGCTTTTGTAACCGCGATAGAAGTGATGTACGGCGTATTTGAGTCAAGCTCTCCCTCGCCGCCGACAAGCTCTATTGCCGAAACAAGAGCCGAATAATTATTTACGTATCTGCGTTCGTTTTCGGGAACCGCACGGAATTTTGCGAGTGCGCTCTTTGCCGCAGACTTATAATTTGCGTCCGTCGGCAGAGGAAGAGCGTCTATGGCGCTTACTGCGTCCGTGATTGCCGCTTTGGTTTCCGCGCTCCAGTCGCCGCGCATATCATAAAGTGCTCTCATCTTATTTTCAAATCTCCAATAAGCTACGAGAGCGTAAGTTGCCTGATCGTTTGCCATACTGTTCCAGCCGTTGCCGACAACATGGCAGAAGCCGCCGTTTGTATCGCGGAATCTCAGAAGTCCGTCAAGGAGCGTTAAGCCGTCGGAGGTTATAAATCTGCTGTCCTTTTGGGGGTCGATTCCGACAGAAGTCAGCGCAACTATAACCTGAGCTATACTTTCGGAGTTATCGGTATTCCAGGAAGTAAAGCCCGCTTTATCGTTCATCATTGAGCCTAAGCGGTCAAATGCTTCGTCCACGCATTGACGAACCGTTTTTGAAACTTCGTCGCCCGAAATTTCATTTTTATATGTATACACGGTATCGTCATTGTAATAAGGAGCGAGCGCCTGTATTGCCATAGCGGTAATATCGACATCCGACGATGAACCGTAACCGCCGAGAACCCAGCCGCCGTATTTATTGCCGTCTACGCCGTCGGTAAGCTGCATTTTAAGTATTTCTTTTATAAAAAGCTCACGCTGATATGCGGCGTCGCTCGGAACCTCATACATACCGGTATCAAGAGCAATAAGACCCCATATCCAGCCGTTTATACCCTGTTTGCCGGGACCGCCCTTTACCTTGCAGTTATAGCTGCCGTCCGCGATAAGATTTATCGGCTGACCGTTATATGTTCCGAAGCTTGTGGGGTCGCCGCCGAGAGCCGCTATTGCAACAACGCCTCTGTGCCACTCGGTAGCCTTTACGCTGTGAAGTGTACCGCCGTTTTCGGTGTATGTCTTTTCGACGTATGACTTCATGGCATTGAGATAGTCGGTGTAGCCTGTGCCGTCGTCGATAAGATAAGTATATTTTCCGTCTACGGAATCGAAATATCCGTAACGACCCATAGCAAGTGCCATCCAGTCGGTAGCCGTAGAGCTGGCGCCTGACATATAGCTTTCATTGCCCAAAAGAGTGTCGGCGGAAGTGAGCCCCGCTTTGGTTTTTGAGCTCTTGACTGCCTCTTTAATGTAACCCGAAAGCTTTGCCGAAAGCTCGGTTCCCTCGCTGAACGAAGGACGAACGGGCTTATCTGCGGAAACAAGGCTTTCCCAAGCAAGCTTCGGATTTGTGTCGCCCGAAACAAATGCCGAACCGAGCATAGTCTCGGTTACGGAGTCAACCTTTGCCGCGCCGTCAACATCGCCTTTATTGCCTGTTGCCGCGAAAGACGAGGTTGAGAGATAATAGCAGTTCTCCGCCGTTCCTCTTGTGGCGCCTATCAATGCGCCGATATTGTTTTGGTAGCCTGCCGAGTCTTCAACCGTGCCTGCATTGTAGCAATTTACAAGCTCGGGAGACGCCGCTTTGTGTCCGCCGGCTACGCCGCCGACAGAGGCAGGACCCGATACATTACCTGTGTTATAGCAGTTTTCGAGTTTGCCTGCGCGCCAATGCTGACCGCTTACGCCGCCTATGTAGCCTGTTGTACCGCTGACATTACCCGAATTGTAGCAGCCCGAAACGGTAGACGCGCCGCCGACATAGCCCACTACGCCGCCGACTCCCGAAGAGCCGCTGACATCGGCATTATTTCCGCAGCCAATTATATTGCCTGCATTGAGGTAACCGACAACGCCTGCAACCGATGAAGAACCGCTGACGCTGCCCTTAACCGTAACATTCTTAATCGTACCGCCGTTTACCTTTCCGAAAAGACCCGCATTGGAGCCCGAAGAAATGTAAAGTCCGCTGATTACGTGGTTGTTTCCGTCGAATGTTCCGGCAAAAGCCGATGACGAGGAGCCTATCGGCGTCCATTCGGAGCCTTCTCCGCCGAGGTCGATATCGGCTGTAAGCTCTACTGTCTTTCCCGAAAAGTCTTCACCGCCGTTCACCTTTTCGGAGAACGCGAGCAGCTCCTTTGCCGACGATATTGAAAGATCAGCCGGTGCGGCAAGTACCGCAACGGGTATCACAGACAATATCATCACAAAAGCAAGAAGCCATGACAGACATTTCTTTACTGTCTTTTTAGGTTTTAACATACCTTACTCCTTTCAAAACTCTTTACTTTTTGCGCTTCCCGCCGGGAGTTTTAAGACCGGCTTTTTCGAGAGCGCGCGGCCAAGGGCCTAAAAATGCCTTAATTCGCGAGCGTGTGGCGTCATCGAAATCGTCTTTTCGCGGAAGCCTTTTCAGCTCCTCGGATTTACGCACAAGCTCATTTACTGCCCATTTTTCTTTGTCGTCGCCAAACATAAAATCCTCCGAACACAAAAAATCTCTCCCTGCCGAAAAGCAGGGAGAGTGCAACAAATTAACCAACGAAAAAATCTTGTGCAATCGGGCAAAGAGTGCACCGACAGCACAAAGCAAAAGCTGATAAATCGGCTGCACTCTTCTCACCAAAGTTGTGTTTAACCATAAAAATACGGCAGGTCTCCTGACTTATGATCCCATACATCACGGGAAGAGTCGCCTTCTCGGAAAGCTCCAATGGATCGGACTCTCTTACGTCAAACACAGTAATGGCGGTTGTTCCGGATTTTGACCGGATTCCCTTTTAATTCGCGGCAAGAACCGCGAAACCGTATTTTTTATCAAATATTAAACTGTATAAGCCCAAGTTGCAAAGACGAACCGGCAAAAAGCGTCGATTCTGCGGTTTATCTTGCAACTTATTGATATTTTACTACATAAATATTGCGCCGTCAATAAAACACGGCGCAAAATATGTGCGTAATACCTGTTTGAATTTGAAAAAATTTTAGTAAATTATTGACAATGAGGCTTTAATTTAATATAATATCAAAGCATGAAATGCGCCGATGTGGCGAAATCGGCAGACGCAAGGGACTTAAAATCCCTCGGTAGCAATACCGTACCGGTTCAAGTCCGGTCATCGGCACCACCGGCAGTAAGCCGCAAAAAAACGCACCTCACGAATGGTAGCACCAGATAAGAAAACATTGAAAAAGTCAGTAAAATCAATGTTTTTCATGGTGCAAACACGGTGCGAAGTCAAGACAATCAAATACTGATAGGCTCAAAGGGCGTTGATATGCAAGTATCAGCGCCCCTTTCCTATACCCACAAGCCATAGGCATTGAAAACCTATGGCGTTTTTTTATACCCATTTTAGAAGGAGGCTGGCAATGAAACTGACAGAAGCAGAAATGAGGATGGTGTTTCAGATTGAAAGTACCAATCAGAACGCCGCCCTGAATGAGATTTATATGACATGGCGCTACGCGCCGAACCCGGCAGCGAAAGAAACGGCGGAAGGCCTTCTGGACAAGCTCCGCCCCCTGTCGGATCAGGAGTGCATGAATTTGATCCGCAAGGTGCAGGCCGAATACCGCCTGCCGGAGAAAGCCCGCACCATCGGGGAAATGCTGGCAGAGGCCAGACAGCAATCCGGGGCGCAGAAGTTATCCGGCCATGACATTATGGCTTTGGAGCGTTTCGACCCGGCGACCAGACACATGATCGTATTTGATGTTCTTACCCATGACTCGCCTGTTGGCTGGAAGGGTGAGAAAATGCGCCTGTTCCTGACCGACACCGGATACAGCAAGGCTTTGGAAAATCAGGAAAAGGGGCACATCAAAATCTGTAACCACGCGAAGGTGCTTTCCGGTGAACTCCACTATGACCATAAAGACCGTGAGAGGTAGCCACCTGAAAAATGTATCAAAATCAGTGGGATATCTTCTGTTTCTTCCTCTGTGGCTTGCGTTCTGAACAGGGCGTGGATGTTTTCCCATGTGGAAGGTAACGGAGGCATACAGACGGATAAACCGCTCAAAACCAACACTTTTTATTTTCACAGGAAGGAGGTGCGAAGATGGCTGTTTTTCGTATTGAAAAGACCCGTGATTATACGGTCATGTCGAACCATCACTTGAAAGATCGGACGCTGACCCTGAAATCCAAGGGGCTGCTGTCCATGATGTTGTCGCTCCCTGACGAGTGGAATTACACCACCAGAGGTCTTGCGGCGATCTGCCGGGAAGGTGTGGACAGCATCGGTGCGGCATTGAAGGAGCTGGAGACCCACGGGTATATCCGGCGCACCCAGCTTCGGGACGAAAAAGGCAAGATCACGGATACCGAGTATGTCATTTACGAAATGCCTCAGTGCGAGCCGCCGTCAAGCCCAGGTACGCCTTTACCGGGTACGGCAAAGCCATATACGGAAAACCCGGATATGGGTATCCCGGATACGGCGGAACCGTGTACGGAAACCCCCGCACAATTAAATACTAATCAAACAAAGACTGATTTATCAAGTACAGAGATATCAAATCCTATCCCATCAAATCCCCCTACCCCCGCAGGGGCAAGGATGGGAACGGATCGGATGGGAGCCAGAGAATGTTATCGTGAAGTGATTTTGGACAACATCGAGTACAGCTATCTGGTGCAGGACAGCCATATCGACCGTGAGCAGCTTGACGAGATCGTTGACCTGATCGTGGATACCGTATGTTCTGCCCGCAAAGTCATCCGCATTGCCGGAGACGATTATCCGGCGGAGGTGGTAAAGTCCCGGTTTATGAAGCTGGACAGCTCCCATGTTCAGTATGTTATGGACTGCATGAAGGACAACACCACCTATGTCCGCAATATCAAGAAATACCTTCTGGCGGCGCTGTATAACGCCCCGACCACCATCAACAGCTATTATTCTTCCCTGGTGCAGCACGATATGTACGGGGACGGGCAAAGGGGGCGAGGCTAAATGCAGGAGGAAGTAACGCGGGGCGCCGTAACGCTCATTGTTGACGGAGCCAAGCTAAGCGAGCAAGTCTTTGAAAAGGCCGTCAAAAAGTTCCTGGAGGAAATCCAGAAAAGCCAGGAGCCCAAAATCTACCGCGGCAGGCAGAGCCTTAAACAGCTTGCCAGCCAGAACGCCGGTCTTGCCAATATTGAGATCAGTGACAAGAATATCAAGGCTTTCTCCCGTGTGGCAAAGAAATACCATGTGGATTTTGCATTGAAGAAAGACACCGCCGCAGAGCAGCCCCGTTACCTGGTCTTTTTCAAAAGCCGGGACGCGGATGCCATCACAGCGGCATTTCAGGAGTTTGCCAGCCGCAAAATGAGCCGTGAGGAAAAGCCATCCATCCGGGAGCGGCTGACTCAGGCGAAGGAACAAACAGCGGAGAAACCGGAACACCGCACCATTGACCGGGAGAAAGTAAAGGTCAAAGATCGGAGCGTGCAGAGATGAACATGAAAAAACTGTTTTTGCTGAACCTTCCGTATCTTCTGTTCGTGTATCCCTTCGATAAGCTGGCACAGGCTTTCCGGCTTGCGCCCGGTGCTGACCTCTCCGGCAAGCTGCTTTCTATCGGGGACGGCTTCACGGCAGCGCTTTCCTCCGCGTGGCTCAGTTTCCATCCCACGGACCTGTTGATCGGCATAGCGGGTGCGGTGATCCTTCGCATGGCGGTCTACCTGAAAGACAAGAACGCTAAGAAGTATCGCCACGGGATCGAGTATGGTTCTGCCCGCTGGGGTACGGCAGCGGATATTGCTCCCTACATGGACAAGGACTTTTTTCAGAACATCCCCATGACGCAGACGGAGCGGATCACAATGGCGAGCCGTCCAAAGCAGCCGAAGTATGCCAGAAATAAAAACATTCTGGTGATCGGCGGTTCCGGCAGCGGCAAGACGCGGTTCTTCTGTAAGCCGTCGCTGCTGCAAGCTCATTCGTCCTATGTCTGCACTGATCCGAAAGGAACCTTGCTGCCGGAGATCGGCGCTTTCCTGGAACGGAAGAAATACCGTATCAAGTGTCTCAACCTGATAAACTTCCGAAAATCCATGAAATACAATCCGCTGGCTTACATTCGGTCAGAGAAAGATATCTTAAAGCTGGTGAACGCACTGATTATGAACACGAAGGGCGAAGGAGAAAAATCTTCGGAAGATTTCTGGGTCAAAGCGGAACGCCTCTATTATTCCGCACTGATCGGCTACATTTGGTACGAGGCCACGGAGGAAGAAAAGAACTTCATCACACTTCTGGACCTTATCAATGCCAGTGAAGCCAGAGAGGATGACGAAACTTATCAAAGCCCGGTGGACCTGCTCTTTTCTCAGTTGGAGGAACGGGAGCCGGACCACTTTGCCGTCAAGCAGTACCGCAAATTCAAGATGGCGGCGGGTGTTGTATGCTCTAAAAGACTTCTTAATCAAGCGGTTGGGAAGTCTCTTAGAACACACAACCTAAAACCGAAGAAAGGAGCGCAAGTTATGAGAAAAAATGAGAAAATCACAGCTCTGTACGAACGACTGAGCCGTGATGACTTTGGCAAAGATGATGACCAACAGCGTGAGAGCAACTCCATATCCAATCAAAAGGCAATGTTGGAGGAGTTCGCCGCACGGCAGGGCTTTACAAACATTGTCCATTTCACGGACGATGGCATTAGCGGCACCTGCTTTGACCGTCCCGGATTTTTAGCAATGATGAAAGAGGTTGAAGCCGGGAATGTGGAGTATCTGTGTATCAAGGACATGAGCCGCATGGGTCGTGACTATCTGAAAGTCGGTCAGATTATGGAAATCCTGCGTCAGCGTGGCGTTCGCCTTATCGCCATCAATGACGGCGTGGACAGTGCCAGAGGGGACGATGATTTTACCCCTTTCCGCAACATTATGAACGAGTATTACGCCAGAGACACCAGCCGTAAAATCCGTTCCACTTTCCAGTCCAAAGGCAAGTCCGGCAAGCACCTCACAGGCACGGTCATTTACGGCTATCTCTGGAACGAAGCCAGAGACCAATGGTTGGTTGACCCCGAAGCCGCTGATGTGGTCAAGCGCATCTTTGCCATGACGATTGACGGCTACGGTCCGTATCAGATCGCCAGCAAACTGAAATCGGAAAAGGTGCTTATTCCGTCTGCTTACCTTGCCCAACACGGCGAGGGCGTGAACAAAAACAAGACTTTCAAAGATGTGTACGGCTGGGGTTCTTCCACCATCTGCAACATTCTTGAAAAGCGTGAATATCTGGGACACACCATCAATTTCAAGACCCGAAAGCACTTCAAGGACAAGAAAAGCCATTATGTCCCGGAGGACGAATGGACAATTTTCGAGAATACCCATGAGCCTATCATTGACCAGCAGACCTTTGACCTTGTGCAGAAAATCCGTGGGAATGTCAGACGCTACCCGGACGGCTGGGGCGAAGCAGCTCCCCTCACAGGCTTGCTTTATTGTGCCGATTGCGGCGGCAAGATGTATGTCCACCGTACCAACAACGGCAAGCGTATTTCTCAATATACCTGTTCCCAATACAGCAAAGTCCCAGTTGGAAAGCTCTGCACGACACAGCACCGTATCAATGAAGATGTGGTACTGTCCCTTGTTTCTGAAATGCTCAAAGCTATTGCCGAGTATGCCAAGCATGACCGAGCCGAGTTTGTCCGTGTGGTGCAGGAAGCGCAGTCCAGCCAGCAGACGGCAGAGGTCAAGAAACAGCGGACACGCCTTGCCACCGCAAAGCAGAGAGTTTCCGAGCTGGAAGTCCTGCTCTGTAAAATCTATGAGGACAACATTTTAGGAAAGCTGTCCGACAGCAGATACGCCACTCTGGACGCTCAATACGAAAAGGAACAGTCCGAGCTTACCGCTGAAATCTCTGTTCTGGAAAAGGCTGTCAAGAGCTATGAGAAGCACGAAAAGGACGCTGACCGTTTTATCGCTCTGATTGACAAGTATGAGAACTTCGACAAGCTGACCATTGCTATGCTCAACGAGTTTATCGAGAAAATCCTTGTGCATGAGCGTGACCGTAAAGGCAGTATACAGACCACACAGGAGGTCGAGATTTACTTCAATTTTGTTGGGCGATTCGTTCCCCCGGCGTTTGGAGAAGCGGAGCTTACCCCGGAGGAATTAGAGGAAATCCGCAAGCGTGAGGAACGCAAGGACAGGCTTCATCAGAACTACTTGAAGCGGAAAGCCAGCGGAGCGCAGAAGCGATACGAGGACAAAATCAAGGGGAGAAAAAAGGCAGAAATCGAAGCCAAGAAAGCCGCCATTCGTGCAGAGGACATTGCAAAGGGCGTGTTCGTCCCTGTCAGCAGTTTACCGCAGAGAGAGCCGATGAAAGGAGTACAAACAGCATGAATATCACTTACACACAGAACGGCGATTATCTTATCCCGAACATCGTTATCCGCAAGACCAAGCCCATCGGACACTACGGCAGACTTCGCAAGGCGTATCTGGAAATGCACCGTCCGATACTGTTCAATGAGCTGGTGCTATCCGACAAGCTCTTTGAGCATTGCGCCGAGATTGACGAAGCGGCACGAAACCGCATGGAGCTGATCGTGCGGTCACTGGCAGAGCAAA
>ENA-OZUS01000060-OZUS01000060.1-human-gut-metagenome-genome-assembly--contig:-NODE-60-length-40276-cov-6.478606_pt1 | contig 40276 bp, 40 predicted proteins | sample MGYA00243437_ERZ654029 | MGnify/ENA primary metagenome ERZ654029 (study PRJEB26926, sample SAMN06164894) | human gut metagenome | biome: ENVO:00009003; feature: ENVO:2100002; material: ENVO:00002003...
AAGCCATCCGCAAGGAGCCGCTGGAGCGGTTCGTAGTGGACACCGCCATTAAGGTGATTTTCAGCGATGAAATCATCGAACAGCTGATAGATTTGGTCATGGAAGCCCAGCAGAAGGAGAACACCCGGCTGCCTGTCCTGAAAGACCAGCTCAGGGACACAGAGAAGCGGCTGGCAAACCTTCTGGAAGCCATTGAACAGGGCATCCTGACCCCGACCACCAAGCAGCGGTTGGACGAGCTGGAAGCCCGGAAAGAAGCCCTGAACACCAGCATTCTGGAAGAAGAGCTGAAAAAGCCAGTCCTGACCCGCGAATGGATGCGGTTCTGGCTTGAAAAATTCCGCAAGGGTGACATGAGGGACATGGAACACCAGCGGCAGATCATTGATACCTTTGTCAACTCGGTCTACGTCTTTGACGACCGGGTCGTGCTCAATTTCAACTTCACGGACGATTCCAAAACCATCTCCCGTGAAGAGGTGTTGGGTTCGAGTGCTGTGGACAATGCTCCACCAAACGTAAGGCCGTTTACCTGAAAAGGTAAGCGGCTTTTTCTTGTATCTACGTGCTTTTTGATATGCAAAAATGAAGCGGATTCACTTTTGCATATTGATAATGAAACGTGTAGGAGGCCCCATTTTCAGTCGTTTGTAGCAAGTTTGTAGCAGATCTGTAGCAAAATTTGAAACAGAGCAGAAAAGAGCAGTGAAAAATGGGATATTTGAGGAATTTTAAACGTAAAATTTTATCCTTTGATTTTGTACAAGATGACGATGTGACTTTCCATCTGCCTTTGAATGCCTTATAATAAAGGAAAGAGAGCTTTTTAGGAGGGAGGAATCACCATGCGCTATACGATCCGGCATTTTGATTTGCCACTGCTGACGTTTGAAGCGAATATGGACAGCGCAGAGGCAGGCCTTCATATTATAAAGGTATATGAAGAAAACAGTGCCTTTCTGCCGCTGAATCTGACGGTATCAGTAGATGGTGTAGAACGCTGGCTGCGGCATCGCACAATTCCGAAGAACCGAGCGTATGTAGATGCTCTGCTCTCTAAGGTGGGGCTTTCTTTGAATCGTCCGCTGGGAATTATCACCGTCTGCAAAGGACTTTCACTCAATGATTGCTTTTGGGTAGATGCAGAGGGCTCCGGTGACACCTTTGAAAAAGTAAATCTTTACGATAACCGATTCAGTCAGGTGCTGGCCGCAATTGCCTTTACAGGATATGGCAGCAGCATACGAACTTCGCTTGCGTCCTGCCCGGAGTTCTCGACCAACGGGATGCTGCCCAAATGCTGGCGCAGACAAAACGGAAAAATCTATCTTTATAAAGGTGGCACGTCAGGGTTCAGTAATCTGGGATTTGAACCGTACTCGGAAATGTATGCTTATCAAGTTGCACAGGTGATGGGCGTGAATGCGATTCGCTACACCCTGACAAAAGATCTGAAAAAGACGCTTTGTTCCAAGTGTGAGTTGTTCACCAGCAAAGAGTATTCTTATATTCCCATCGGACAGCTTGTGCCCAAAGGTGGAATAAAAGCAATTTTTGCGTATTATCAGACGTTAGGTCAGAACTTTGTGGATGCGCTGGAAGATATGCTGGTCTTTGATGCGATCATCTGCAACACTGACCGCCACTATGGAAATTTTGGTGTGCTGGTAGATAATAAGACCAACACGATTGCGGCACCCGCACCGCTGTTTGACCACGGAAACTCGCTGTTCAGTCTGGGCGGAACGGATCTTTGGGACAACCAGAAAGCATTTGATGAATATGCCCGCACACTGCTTCCGCTTGCATACGATGATTTCTTTGCAGCTGCAAAGAGTGCAATGAAACCTCGTCACCGTACAATGCTCCATAAGCTGCTGGATTTCCATTTTGACCGCAGAGCGACACGTTATAATCTGCCGCCAAATCGCTTGAAGATGATCGAAAAAGAGGTACAGCGCAGAGCAAGAGTGCTTTTAGGGTAAAAAGTGGGGCGTTGGCATCGACCACAATGGCTACGCTAACCGGTATAAAATCGAATGCGACGGTTTGACCATTCTGGATTTGAACGCTCCCGGTTACACGATGCTGCATTGGCTGACGATTCTTTTGGAGAACCGCGAATTCGATACTTCTGCCCCGCTGGCCGCAGAAGCCAAAGAATACCTGATGAACACTTTTCACCTCGACTATAAGTCTGCTGATATCATCATTGGCTACAGGGCAGATGACAGCTATTTTTCCTTTGCATCCGATTTTATCAACGGTGCAATCTCTTACCGCCAGTTGTGCAATGCCATGCGCTTGGGCAAGCTGGGGCAGCAGTTCGTGCTGAAAAGCAAAGCGGCCTTTGAACAGCTGGAATTTCTCGGCTATGAGACCGCAGACTCTAAAGAATGGTATAAGAAAAAGGCCTTCCGTGACCAGACAGCCCGCCGCCAATATTTTGACGTGGAGCGCAACCGCCGTCAGAGGGGAGACCTTTATATTACCACGATTCTCGACGAGGAGATGAAGCCCAATGATCCACGCTTACGATAAAAGCTATCTTTCTGCTGCACAGAAAAATCTTGCCCGGATGTTGGATTATCTTGTCAACGATCTGCATTATCCGTTGGAGACGGCATGGCAGTGGTTTGTGACCAGTGAACTGTCTGCCCGGTTCGAGCAGGGGGATTGTTCTGTGTTGGTGGGCTTGTCCGGTGTAGAACTTGCCCGCGCTGTACTGGAGCAGGCGGGCGAAGTCGTGCCTATGCAGAAACCCTCGTATGCCTACGACCGCAGCCCGGAATACTGGACAGGCTGGGCTCTTGCCTATTACCAGTGGCTGACCAGTTTGCGCTTTGCGGAGATTGAACAGGCAGTGTCTATCACGAAAGTGCGGCTGCTGTATACGCCCTACCACGAGATGGATGTGCGGCAGTTTGCAGACAAGATGAACGAGTTGTACCGTGCGGCAAAGCCGGAAACAAACCTGAAAGCCATGCGCACATTGGCCGGATTGAGCCAATCGGAACTGGCAGGACAGGCTGATGTGCCTGTGCGTACCATCCAGCAGTACGAACAGCGACAGAAGGACATCAACAAAGCACAAGCAGAAACGCTGCTTCGCCTTGCGCGTGCGCTGAATTGCAACGTGGAGGATCTGATGGAGAAAGTTCCACCGCTGAATTTTAAATAAGAATGAAGCGATGAGACCTGACACAGATTGTGCAAACAAAAAAGAAAGCTGCCATCCATGAGATAAAAATTCTCACGGATCAGCAGCTTTTCTCTTTGAAGTTGTTATGCCTTCGTTGTGGTCAAAACTTCATCATTGACCAGCTGATTGGCCTTATCAAATGCTTCGATCATCTGGGTCGCTTTCGGATGGAGATAGACTTCATCTAACGTTTTGGATTTGGGCGTGTGCCCGACAGCGCGTTTCAGGATATCCTTGTTGACGCCTGCGCGGTCACAAAGGCTGGCGTAGGTATGGCGGGTGGTGTAGGGTGTATAGGTGGCGAACTTCCCGGCAAACTCCGGTTTGCGCTTACCATTTTCGTCGTAAGGATTCGGCTGGATGCCGATTTCCTCCAGGAAAGGATAGAACTTGCGATTACGCCAGTTCTTCTCATTCCAGAAACCGCCTTTTCCATTGGGAAAGAGCGGACCGTTTTCCACAGAGGTGGCATACGCATGTTCAAAAACCGGAATGCCAAAGTCGAGAATGGGAATGATGCGGTTGCGTCCGGCCTCGGTCTTGCAGCCGCCGATCAGATAAGCACCGGATTCCGTGCGGTGAAAATCTTCGTGTTTGAAGTGCAGCAGCTCATAGATACGAACTCCGCAGGCCAGAAGAGCAATTACCATCTGCCCGGTGGGCGTGTTCTTTTGGCTCAGGATCAGCGTCACCTGTTCGTCCGTGAAGATTTCGCGTTCCGGGGATTTGCGCCCCTCGACTTTCAGAACAGATGCAAGGTTGGCATCCACGACACGCCAGCCAATGGCTGTGCGATACAGCTTACTGATAAGAGTACGCTCTTTTTCCAACATACTTTGAGACAGGCCGTTATCGGCCATCTTGTCTAAGATGTTTTGAAAGTCCTGCGCATAGAGGGCGGCAATTTTGAAGTGCCACAGCGGACGGAGATATTTCCACGCAATGTCATAGAGCTCGCGAGCCTTATCGGACCGGCCCTTATATTCACGGGACTCTTTGAACATCCGGAAGCAGTCCTGCAGGGTAGAGTCCTGATAGGGTGTGGCCGGACGCTTCATCATTTCGGCGCGTACCGCCTCGGCTTCTTCACGGGTGACGTAGGTGCCAACAGCCTTCATGACTGTAATTCCGGTGTGAGGATCAGGGATCGGCATTCGGAGCAGCCATGGCTTCCGGCGTGTTCCGGACATTCGTGTGATGCTGCCATTGCCAGACGAGGCTTTCAGCCGGGGCGATTCTCGTTTGGCTGGAACGGCAGGTGGAGCTACTGCACCGGGGGATGGCGCTGTGCCAACGGGATGACCGCAGGCAGAGCAGAATTTAGCGGTATCTGAGATTTGATGGCCGCAATTTTCACAGAACATAGATTTGAACCTCCTGCTTCAAAAAATGCCCTCAGCATCGGAGGATACTGAGGGCGAACGGTTAGATCAGTTACGGGCGCGGGAGAGCTGGTAGTCCAGGCTCTGCTCAGCCGTGAGCCCCTTCTGGAGAAAGCGGATCACATTGGGGTAAAACACGTAGATACGTGATCCGTTCGGTACGTGACTTATGTAACCGGCGGCTACGAGATTGCGGAGACCGTGGTATGTTATATCATAACCTTCGCTCCGTGCACGGCGTGCAGCACCTGTTAGTGTAAGAAAATCCTGTTGCTTATCAATCATAACTTTTCTCTCCTTTCGCAAAATGATGGAAAGCACAGGTGGCTTTTCATAATAAGCATATCTTTTTGAGATATAGGACTCTTAAAGGGCGATTAAGGGTACCAGGGAAGATCTGGCTCCTTTGAGAAGTCATAACGCTCCAAAGAATGTAAATCAGGTTGTACCACCTCATATTGGGCGTTTAAAGGGGGAACGACATAGCCGCAGTTAAAAAATTGACTCTGGTCACGCAGCGTGATAGCACTACAATCGATGTATTCACAATAGCCGGAAGTGTGACATGGAGGCGCTGTAAAGAAAATTGGGGCGCCCATAGTTGAAAGCAGATCAGAGTACTCGGGAGAAACAGGGTTTTCAAAAAATCCATCTGGGATGTTCATGACAAATCCTCCTACTTGTTTATTTATATGCCACCATCCTTGTTGAGACCGGGTAGATTTGATTATGTGATCTATCTGCAACCTCCGATTGGAGAGAATGCAGAGAACATTGTCAGCTACTATCTCAGGGATAAAGATTTGGCAGAGGATGTGCTGATCTCAGATATCGTCAAGGCTATGCCCAAGGTAAGCTGTGCTACACTGGAAACGGTAATGAACCTTGCTGCGCTGAATAGTGTCTATCAAGGTCATGAGCACATCCAGAAGGAAGATATCACAGAAGCTCTTCTTCAAGTGGTATATAAACTCCAAAAGACGGATAAGGAAACTGACTCCACAGAGTTGCAGAAGATTGCAGTACATGAAGCTGCCCATGCAGTGGTCGGAGAAGTTCTTCACCCCGGAAGCATTGGAATTGTCACGGTTTGCGGAAGCCAAGGTGTAATTGGTGGTATGGCAAATGGCTGTGCTACTTATGCACAAAATGAGGAGGAATTTCTGGATGAAGTGACCAAAACATTGGCAGGCAGAGCGGGTGTGTCTCTGATCTATGGTGTTATGGATATTCAGGCATCGGCCGATATAGAGCAAGCAGATAAGCTCATGGATATTTGGCTGTGTCACTTTGCAGGAGGTGGCTTCGTAGAAATTGAATCAGAGGACAACAGAATGTCCGAGCAGAGACTTTCTTATAATGAAGCCATCAAATCAGCAAAACTGGAAGAACTTTACCGCAGAGCCTATAAAATTCTCCATGACAACAGGGATTTCCTCCTTGCTGTCCAGAAAGAACTTCTGGAACATGAAACGCTGCTGAACAGTGATCTGGCAAAAATTCGGGAATCTTGTATCTAAAACCTATTATTCAAAATGATAAAACGGGGCTGTTGCACACGCCCCAACAAAAAAGACCAGAGTTATTTAGCCAAAAAGCTTTACAACTCTGGTCTTTTGCTTTAACGTTAACAGTGCTAATGAAACGGATAAAGCAAGAACAGCATATCGAAATTCAGGAGAAAAGTCAACAGCTAAAATTTCGAATGCAGACAGAAATTCAAATCGACAAACATCATGCTCTCTGTCAGGCAAGCGGCCAGCTTGAGGAACTGGACTATACAAAATTGCATTTCGCTTATTCGGGAATCCGAAAATCGCAGATCGAGCCGCGGGTGTTATTCAAGGTGTTGGTATGTTTTCAATATTTTGATCGTTTGACACTGGTTTTCCACATCTTTGTGCCGAGAGAGCAAGAAAAAGGGCTGTTGCACTGGCTTCTATACCCTACAAAAAGTCCGTGAGGTGGTGAATGATAGTTACAGCTACTCCAGCGACTATGAGGTAATCGGCAAGCTAAAGCAATTTGCTGATCGGTATGGCGTCTGCGTTCTGATCGTCCACCACACCAGAAAGCAGCCTGCGGGAGACAGCTTTGAGATGATCTCGGGGACCACGGGCTTGCTGGGGTGTGCAGATGGTGCGCTCCTGATGCAGAAGGAGAAGCGAACAAATAGCAAGGCCACCTTGGAGGTGGTAGGCAGAGACCAGCCGGATCAGCGGTTGTATCTGAGCAAAGACCAAGAGAGCCTAGTTTGGGTGCTTGACCATGCAGAGAATGAGCTTTGGAAACAGCCTCCAGACCCGGTACTGGAAGCCGTAGCAAAAATCGTATCTGCTGACAATCGGGAATGGGAAGGCAGTCCCACCGAGCTGGCCCAGGCGATTCAAACGGATATGGCGGTAAATCGGCTCACCAAACATCTGAATGTGAATGCCAGCCGTCTGCTGGAAGAACATCAAGTGAGGTACGAGAACAAAACCAAACATGCTGGACGGCGTATCCGGCTGACCTACATGATGGTGGAAGCACCTGCGTTTGAAGTAATCGAGTAAAGCGCGACCGTTGCCACCGTCGCGGGAAAGAAAAACTGGGGTGGTATTTTGCCACCCTAGCTTCCTGGGCTACGCTGTTTCACGGTAGCCCCAAAAACAATAGGATGGAACGATTTGTTCCACCCCTCAGAAGCGTTCGGAGAACGCGCAGCCACAGAATGAAATTCTGTGTTCAAAAGGGGGCTTGGGGACATTGCCCTCAACAAGCAGACGGCAGGCAATGTGAGTGTGTATTAACACTCGCATTGCTTGCCCGTTGTGTGTGTGGCTATCCACACGCATTGCTTGCCTGTCGTATCTGACCAGAAATCAACAGATACCGAAAATGGGGCTTGAAATCGCACTGCTTAAGATATAAGTACGTGATTGCATTATTCGCAAATGCGCTGTATAATAAAGTTGTGTATTTATATTCCCTGTAAGAAAAGGTGGCCGATATGGATTACATGAACGCAAAAGAAGCCGCTGATAAGTGGGGACTTTCCGTGCGGCGAGTTCAAGTCCTCTGCGAACAAGGTAGAGTTGATGGTGTCGAGCGGTTGGGCAATGTCTGGCTAATTTCTAAAAGCGCAGAAAAGCCGTTGGACGGACGTACTCGTGAAGTGAAAAAGCAGAAACAACAGCCGAAATAACGTTGTTCAGGAGGAACTAAGATGACAAATCTCGAACGAGCAATAAAAGATGGTTATGCACATATTATTGGAGAAAAAGGCAAGCAGAAAATCACATATGTTTCTTCTGATAACCATGTAGAAAATTATAGCGATCCGGAAGAGAAGGTTCGTGCTGAATTCTGGGCTGAACTGATTTATAAATACGAATATCCAGTCAATCGAATTAAAATAGAAGTGACTGTACCTGATCGTCTGCCGACAGATCGTGCGGATATTGTTGTTTTCCGTGATGACGAGTGCAAGCGTCCCTATGCTGTGGTTGAGTGTAAAAAAGACGGTGTTACGGATGCCGAATTCAACCAGGCGATAGAGCAGGGCGTTGGCAATGCTACTTGGGTGAAACTTCGGGCTGACTATGTTGTAATTATCGCTGGTGGCACTCGTCGTGTTCTGGATGTTACCGATAAATTCGGCGCATTGGAGCGTGAGCAAAACATCCTGGCTGATTTGCCTCATGCATATGGAAAGCCCCAAGAATTTAGATTCTATAAGGGAAGCGAAAATGATATTAAGCCGGTAGACCGAGAAGATCTCATTGCTGCTATTAAGAAATGCCACCAAACGCTGTGGGGTGGTGGTCGCCTTTCCCCGCCGACTGCTTTTGGAGAACTGTGCAAATTAATCTTCGTAAAAATCAGTGATGAGCAAAAACCTCGAAAAAAAGGTGAGCCTTACCAGTTTCAGATAAAGACGCACGAGCCTGCTTCTAAACTGGCTGAACGAATCAATGCTTTGTACGATGAGCAGAAAAAGAAAGACCCTGAAGTCTTTACTGACTCTATCAAAGTGGATGATCGAGTGTTACGGACGGTAGTTTCTCATCTTGAAGCGATCAATCTGCACAAAACAGACCTTGATGTAAAAGGTGTGGCATTTGAGCAATTCATGGATGGATTTTTTAAAGGCGATTTTGGTCAATATTTTACGCCTCGTCCGATCATTGAGTTTGCTGTAAAGATGACGGCGCCGGAGCACGACTGGGATGTGCTGGATACCTCCTGTGGGTCAGGCGGGTTTTTGTTGTATGCGCTAGATTACATTCGCCATCAGGCCACCGAGTATTACGAAAAAGGCAGTGCGGATCACTACCGCTATTGGCACGATTTTGCGGAGAAACACCTTTATGGAATCGAGATCAATGATGAGATTGCACGCGTTGCGAAGATGAATATGATCGTGCATGATGATGGACATACCAATGTGATCAGCTACGATGCATTAGAGAGTATTGATAAGATTGCAGCACATAACCCTGGTTTTCAAAAAGATAAGTTTGATCTGATTTTGACCAATCCTCCTTTTGGTTCTACGGTGAACGGGGCCGAAAAACCGTATCTCAGCACCTTTGAGTTGGGTAACACCTATGACAAAAAAGGAAAAGCAAAGCCCAGAAAAAACCAGAGTTCGGAAGTCCTATTTGTTGAACGCATTTGTGAGTTCCTCAAACCGGGTACAGGAAAAGCGGCTATCGTTTTGCCTGATGGAATTTTGACAAATAGTTCTTCCCAATATGTACGAGATTTCATTTTAGAGAGGTTCCAACTGCTGGCGGTTGTGAGCCTGCCTCAGTGCGCCTTTGCGCATTTTGGCGCCGGTGTAAAGGCTTCTATTATTTTCGTTCGGAAGCGTGGTAACGACGAGGTTGCGAACAATGAGGAAGCTATTTTTATGGCGGCACCGGAATTGATCGGATATGATGCTACTGGACGAAAAACCGAGTCGCAACTGGATGAGATTGTTGAGCAATATAAAGAGTTTCTGGAGGATCCTACCCCTTTTTTCGTCTAACCCCCGGCGCAAATGAGCTTTGTGCTTTTGCGGTCAAACGGGGGGACATTAGTCAAAGAATTGATATTAACTACAATCTACCAAAATATATTGAGCTGGATAAAAAATTACACACTATTTTTGGAAAGAAGTTAATGCATCTTGGAGAGCTCGCGGATGTAATTTGTGGACCATTTGGCAGTGCCATTACCAATAAGGACTATCAAGAATCTGGAATTCCACTTATACGTATTACGAACATCTCGGGAGATGGATATATGGATTATAGTGATATAATCTATATTTCAGAAGAATTAGGCAACAGCCTGTCACGAACTCAAGTTTCAGCAGGAGATATTGTTATTTCTCAACGCGGTTCTTTGGGACAGTGCGCTATTGTTGATGATACTTTCCCGAAGCTTAATATTTCAGCAAATATTATCGCAATAAAGAACCCGAAAGGTATCTCGGCTGAGTTCATCAGAAATTATATTTTATCTGCTGTTGGGCAGACATTGTTGGAGCGAGCTTCAAGCGGTCAAGTTCAGCAAAAAATCACAACACAAGATATTGCAAATTTACTTATTCCAAACAATTGTAATGAAGAAAAACTAATATCGATTATTGAAAGAGGTCACACAGAATATGAAAGCGGAATTTCACAGGCGAATGAATATCTTTCTGGAATGAGCGATTATATTCTTCGACGGCTTTCTATAAAAAAAATAAGCTATAAGAAAAGATTGTGCTGCGGCGTAAAGTTCGCAGATGTTATCGCAGATAAAACCTTTAGTGCAGAATATTATCATCCCGAACGAATGGAAGCAATTCATACGTTGAAATCCAACATGGATATTACTGCATATAAACTTTCAGATATAGTTGATTTTTATCGTGATTTGGTCAATGTGACAGATAATGACGATTATCTGGGATTAGCAAGTGTTGAAAGCCAAACGGGTGAATTGAGCGGAATACACGAAAAAGCAGCGGGACAAGCATTTATTTATAAAAAAGGAGATGTTCTTTACGGCAGGTTACGCCCCTATCTTAATAAAGTCCTCTTCGCTGAGAAAAGTGGTGTTTGCTCTACTGAATTTCATGTTATGCGAGTGATAAATTGTGAAAAGGTTTTACCTGAATATGCTGCAGCAATATTGCGCTCAGATTTGATTTTGTCACAAACAAGGCATATGATGACCGGAAACACGCATCCCAGAATATCGAACGATGATGTAAAAAATTTGTATATTCCCATTCCAGAATTAGCCGTTCAAATAGAAATTGTTACGGAATTACATAATCGGAGAGTGCAAGCCAGAAGATTAAAAGAGGAAGCGGAACTGAATTGGAAAGCTGCAAAAGAACAGTTTGAAAAAGAATTGTTGGGTGAGTGATATGGACATAAATAGAGTTAGGACGGTTTATGGGTGGCTAATCAATATTGCAAACAATCCAAATTGTATGACATTCCCTGTTGCGTTACCGGATATTCAAAGTATTAAGAATGGCCTAATCAAAATTTCTCATGACATTGAAAAGGAATCCCCGTATTTCAGCCAAGAGCTGTTTGAGATGAAAGACCGTATGTTTGTTGGATATGGGACGATTAATCCGGTTGTGTTCGGACAAGTCATAGAAATTTTGAAGTCACTTCAGCAAGCAGATAATACAAAGGGTATGGGCGTATGGGATCTCATTCATCCAAAGATTGTTGCGGTGTCCCAAAAGCTATTTGAAGATGGTCACTATGCAAATGCCGCTGAGGATGCATTTGTTGAGATCAATGACCGAGTAAAAAAACTGTTCATGAAGGTAAATCCCACTGCATCCAAAATTCCAGATGGTCATACTGCGATGAACATGGTATTCTCTGATAACGCTCCTTTGGTGGAGTTTTGTGATCGCTCGACCGAGACGGGAAGCAACATACAAAAAGGCTATATGCAGATGTTGGCAGGAGCCATGTCTGCACTGAGAAATCCAAAAGCTCATGCCAATATCACCATTACTAAGGATGATGCAATGCGTCGTCTGATGTTTGCCAGTATGTTGATGTATAAAATTGATGAGGCTATAGACTATTCAAAAATACAAGAAAGATAGAGAAAGAGGTGAGAGAAATGATTCGTATGGAAGGACTTTTTAGCGAGTCTTTTGGAGGAACTTGCACTATACGAGGTTACGCTCGATATGATGAGATTGTTGAGTTGTCATATCCTCATCCAGGTTATCAACGCCCGGTAGACGATGTTCATGTGGGTGAGATTTCAATGTTTATCACTTCTGGATCAAATAGCTTCAGCCCAGAAGTGGTTTTAGCATATACTGCAAAGTATGATTATTATAAGGAGGGCGCTGTATCTGGAATAGACGCAATTGCAGACATCCGGAACGGCAATGGATTTACTTCTAATATTGATGGAATTTCTTTCAAAAAGATCCGCAAAGTAAATAACGGGTATTTATATGAGATCTCTATTCCATATGAAAAGAAATTAATAGATGAAGAGAAGCCATTTCGTCGAGTAGATGGAAATCATCGCCTGCAAGCTATGGAAAAACTAGTATCTACAGGACAAATTAGCAGTACATATTTGATACCTTTTTGCCTGATTTTATTTGCAGATACTGATTCCTTAAAAGATGAAAAGGTTATTTTCCACAACATCAATTCTAAAGCAGTCCCCTTAAAATCTGAGCAACTTCTCAAAAGTGTTTTGATCCAACAACATGACGGATTGGATTTTAATGATAGAGAATTGATAGAAAAATTTGGGCCAGAGTATCTTCTTGCAAGGAAAATATTGAGTGCCAATCCTCTTATTGTTAGAAAATTAGGATACATAGAGTGGATACATCCTCGTATTTTGAGCACCCTTGTTGATCTGATTAACTATGTTCAGGAAAAAAGTGGAACCAGGATTGAAACATTAGAACAACAGGAAGCCTTAATAAATAGCTTGAATAATACATTAAGACACGCACATCCCTTGGGAGTTGCTAAGCTTCAAATGGCATCCGGGTTGTTGTTTCTGCTTGTTTATATGTATTATCAGATGGAAAACGGAGAATTAGATCCTCAAAATAAAGCAGAAAAAGAAAAAAATCAGTTAATAGCATGGGCTGAAAAATATAACATCACTGATGCACAGCATGATATAGAGCAATATGCCGCAGTAAATGCAGACTGTATTCGTGCAATATTCGATAAGTATGTTTTGTCCACAGAACAGACTATCTTTATGTCTCGGTGCTTTGATAGCCGGTTCGACGAAAATGAACGGGCAATTCGTAGAGCTATAGAATGTGTAAATCGTGAAAAAGGTAGTTCGTTGAGATTACTCCGTGTAGATCAGCATAGTGAAGGTGCGACTGGACAAATATCAGATCGTATATTGCGAGATATTGAGATGTCTGGATTGGTAATTGCTGATTTAAGTAGTGGTAGAGCAAATATTCCACATGAAATAGGATTTGCAATGGGCCTAAAAAAAGGACTAATTTTGATTCATAACGGGACAGATGCGGAAGCGGATGAACACACACCTTCAAACATAAAAATGTATGAGCAAATTAGATTTAATCAAGATTATCATAAGTTGGAAACAGAATTGAAGGCAAAATTGATTGATTATTATAAGCTTTAAGGAGATGCCGTATGCCAATGTGGTTATGTCGCGCCGGACGATACGGCGAGTTTGAGAATAAATTTCTTGAGGACAGTAAGGTATACTGCACCTGGGACAGTCTATCTGAATCAATCATGCAGTTCCACACCAAGCAGGACTTGCAGCAATATTTTGTGGAGAACAACCCAGATGTAAAGGTAAAAACAGCGATGAACTGGGCGAGCCAGGTCTGGCCGTTTGCCCATGAGATGAAAAAGGGAGAGATTGTTGTCCTGCCCAGCAAGATCAAGCCTGTAATTCATTTTGGCAAGATCACAGGTAATTATGAATTCTTACCTAACAACGATAATCCTTATTATCATGCGCATCAGGTAGATTGGTTTGCCTGTGACATTCCCCGCACAGCTTTTGACCAGGACATCTTATATTCCTTTGGGGCTTTTATGACCATTTGCCGTATCAAGCAGGAAGATCGCATAAAAGCAGTCATCAATGCACATAAACAGGGAAAGAAAGCGCCCCAAATTACTCCGCAAGAGCCACAGGATGATGAAGAGGCACGAGATATTGAAAATGAAGCCTTGGGGGTTATCACAAATCTGATAATCCAGAAGACTAAGGGGCATGGTTTAGCAAAAATTGTAGATGCCATTCTTCGAGCAAAGGGATTCACTACATATGTCAGCCCGGCCGGACCGGATAAAGGTGTGGATATTCTGGCTTCTGCGGGCACACTTGGTTTTGGAAGTCCCAAAATTTGTGTTCAGGTTAAGTCCACGGACGCGCCAGTGGATCGGATTGTTTTGGATCAGTTGGGCGGGGTGATGAAAAACTTTGGTGCCGAATATGGCCTGTTAGTGTCATGGAGTGGGTTCAAATCTTCGGTCATCAATGAGATGGCTAAACAGTTCTTTGAAATCCGGCTTTGGACCCACAAAGAAATTATTGAGGAGTTTCTGCGATACTACGATCAGATGGACGATGAAATCAAAGAGCTGATCCCTCTCAAAAAGATTTGGGTCGTGAGCAACGATGATCAATAATTAAAATGCTTTGATGAAGAATCCATCGTATGATATAATCAGTTTGTAAGGTGTAAATGCGAGTACTGGCAGCATTAGAGTAGAACGTGTATAACAAAAAATAAAAATGTGCAGGGTAGCAGCAATGCCGCCCTGCACATTTTTGTTAAGTAAAGGACTTGAGCACTTCTTTCAGTGCTTCACGCTGTTCAGGGGACAGACGGGCCAGAAGTTCTAAAAACTCCTGATGTTCCTCCAAAGTGAGCCTGTTCTCCGGCTCAGAATGATTTTGGCGGTTCATAAAAGATACTTGCTCCTTTCGGCAAATCCTGTTCAGCTATCAGTTCAGCACGAATCTGACGTTTGTACTTATAATAGGTATTCCGGGCAAGACCGGTGAGCTTCATGCACTCGGCATCGTCAAGTGTGCCGCCAAAGGTCTTGCAGTGGGTGCGGATGATCTGCTTGGCTTCTCTGGCTTTCTTTGTTTCAAAGCCAACACCCTTTTTGCGACCAACCTGCTTGCCATTCAGCCGGGCCGTCAAAAGTCCCTCACGGGTGCGCTGGTGCAAATCGGCAACTTCTTTTTCGGACTGCTCAAAGGCCAGCTTGATCTGCTCCTTTGCCAAGGCCATCAGATACTCGTTGATGCCCTTTAAGATGAAGTCCACATTTGTCCCTGTCATGGCAATGTTGCCGGACAGGGCTTTTTTGTAGGTCTCGGTGTCGATATGGTGCTCTTTCAAGAACACCAGTTGGATGCCCTTATGATAGAGGTCTTCGTACAGAGCAAAACCTTCTTCTGCATTTCTGGACATCCGGGACACCGAATCGAACACCACCGTATCCCCGGATTTCAGAATCCGATAGAGCTTCAGCCATTCCGGGCGAAAAATGGATGTGCCAGTATAGGCTTCCTGCACGATATGGGCAGTCGGGTACTCGGCCTTGATGTTGCGGATCTGACGGTCAATGCTCTGCTTTGCCGTAGAGATACGGCAATAGCCATAGATGTTCATGCGTCTCCTTTCTGGCTCAAAGATAACGAGCGACATTTTTAAGACTGTGTTTTGCACCTTGAAATAGCCTGAAAACGGCCGATTTTAATACAAAACAGAATATACGGTATTTTTAATACAGTTTTAGTGGACATAGGCAGTCATAAAATCAGAAATGGTAGTGCACGGTTTGTGATTGGCGGTGTCCTCGCCATCCAAGGGAGCGTAGTTCCAGTCGGTATTCTCGTCAATATATCGCCGCCCATCGTCCGGCAGGTCCAGCGGTTCCGCAAGGATAATGGTGCCCCAGTAGTTGACCATCACAAAGGGCGCGATCTCACAAGGGATGCCCCGGCATTCATCATCGTGCCGGACATCGTAGGCATACAGACCATCCGGGACAGTATCTCTCCTGATGCGGATGCCAGTGAACAGTGCAGGCCTTCCGCAAACCGTGATCTCCTCGTAGTGCTCGGTCATTGCATGAAAGGTCATAAGGCGTTCCTCCTTAGATTTCAATGATAAAAGCTCTGAATTTCTCTTTGTAGAAATCCATTGCACTCTGCGGCAGTGAAGTCAGATTCCCTTCGTTGTCACATCCGGCCAGAAATCCCGGCCCAGCAAGAACATCGGCTCCATCCCACAGCGGACGATTGAGCGGTAAGCCAAGCAGCTTGCCCTCATCATTGCAGACCAGTGTGACCTCTGAACCGGTGTCACTTAAGGTGATGCATTCGATCAGCCCGCCTACAAATTTCTGCATGGCTTCAAGGGTGTTGTCCAGTTCGATCTCCTCTGGTAACTCCATTGGCAGGAGCGCAAGGACTTTGATTTTTTCTTCTTTCATCGTAAAATCTCCTTCTCCTTATGCTACGTTTAGCCTTGTAGCCTTATAGCAGTCAGCGCACATTCCCTCATGGGTGGCGGCAAACTCTGCCGCCTGCATGATGGAGCCATCCTTCAGCTTGACCCTCTTGATGGGCTGGTTGCACCGGGCACAGATGCATGGAATAGGCGGCTGTTCCTGCTTCTGGCTGGTGGATTTCGGTTTCGGCTGCTTTTGCGGTTCTGCCTCCGGCTGCGGTGCGGCATCTTCCGGCAAATCCTCTCCGGCATAAACGTACAGGCCCAGACCAAACATAGCAAGGTTCTTCACTAAGCACCGCATGATAGCCTTATTCACATCGAACATGGATGCTGCTTCTACGGTGCGCTCTTCCATGCCGATCTTTTCACGGCGGCGGGTCTGCGGATTGTAGTCCCATTTCGGGGTGGTGTAGGTGTAAGGCACAGCTTTCATGGCTTTGTTTGCGCCATCCAGTACAGGCAGCCACATTTCATGCGAAACGCCCTCAATCGTGACTGAGGTGTACACCATGAAGCCGGTTATGGGGTCATAAACATAGGGCAGGCCGTTGAATTTCTTGACCTCATAGCTGGCAGCGGGATACAGCTTTTTCACCTCTGCCCAGGCATACGCCCAGCTTACATATTTCAGTTCCGTGCTGCCGGACTTTTTGACTTCCAGATGATCTTTGAAGTCGATAGCAAATAATTTTACGAATGGATTTTCCATAAGAATGCCTCCAATTCTGATAAAGAAAAAAGGGCACAACAGCGTCAACTGTTGTGCCCCATGATGTGAAAATTACGGATTGAGCAGAAAATCAATGATGTTTCGATGAATGATTCCGTTTCGGCTTAAATTCATCAAATCACCACTGATAACATACTTAGGATAGTTGTCGTGCAGCCGCTCAAGATTACCGAACTCCCGTTCTTCATCGGCGGGAGTGATCAGGTAAGCAACCTGAATATAGAGCTTTTCATCTCCACGGTAGCAGATAAAATCAATTTCGGTGTCGTCCAGCTTGCCGACCTGAACTTCATAGCCACGGCTCCGCATTTCCAGATATACGATGTTCTCATACAGCTTGTTGCTGTCAAGCTCTTCGCTTTTCTTGATAACGTTCCGCAGGCCAAGATCGACTGCATAGTACTTTTCTGTGCTGGACAGGAGCGCTTTTCCTTTGATATCATAGCGGCGTGCATTCAGAAGGATAAAGGCTTCCTTGAAATAATCAACGTAGTTCAGTACGGTAGCAGTGGTTGTCTTGATTCCTTCCGAAACCATGCGTCCACTGATATTACGGGCAGAAAACGGATTGCCGATATTGTCCAGCAGGAATGCAAGGACATTACGTAATGCGGTCTGTTCGCGAATATTGTGGCGCAGCATGATGTCACGGACAATGATAGCCTCGTAAAGATCGTCCAGATAGGTGGTGATTGAATGATCGTCAGGGAGGAAGAAACGCTGCGGAAAACCGCCGTACTTCAAATAGTCTGCGAAGAGCTTTTCATCCGAAGTGTAGGTTCCGTTTTCAATGCATTGCTGTTTTGCTTCGGCCAGCGAAAAGGGGAAAACCTGAATCTGGATGTATCGTCCGGAAAGATAGGTTGCCAGTTCGCCGGAAAGCAGCTTGGAATTGGAGCCGGTCAGGTAAATATCACAATCGAAATCGACACGAAGAGAATTGATTGCAATCTGCCAGCGCTCCACTTCCTGAATCTCATCCAGAAGAATATAGATTTTGCCGGTGCAGCCTTCCGCTTTTTCTGCGATGTAGTCGTAAAGCGTTTCTGCAGTACGGGTGTTGCGGAAGCGCATGGACTCAAAATTGGCCTGAATAATGTTCTGTGCGGGAATGTTGCGCTGGAGGAGTACGTCCTTGATCTGACCGAGAAGGACTGTTTTTCCACAGCGCCGGATTCCAACCAGAATTTTGATCAGATCCTGATCGATAAAAGGAATGATCTTATCCAAATAACTTTTGCGCAGAACCATCGTGCATCACCTCATATTCTTATCTTAGCATACAATTATTGTTGTGTAAACAGTATTGTGCTTTTCTATTAAATAAAAATAGCTTAAGCGCGAATTTTGTGTGCCTATAGGCGTACAAAAATTATGCTGCATGGATAATGGTAAACCTGCGGCTGCTTACATTCTTGCTGTACCGATTGAAAATATCGGGCTGTTCTTTCTTCAAACGCTGGGAGTCTACCCGTTTACTTTCGGAGGATACCCAGGACACCTTGTAGCCCGGTGCTGTACCATAGGCGGCGTCCTGCATCTCCAACTTCACCTGCTGTTCAATAGAGGCTTTTTCCTGCTCCAGCTGTTCGATCTGATCAGAAAGCTCCTGCCGCTTATCCAACAGGTCGCGGATGGGATTCAGATCGGCAGTTTTGTTTCGATCATCTGCAGAGTACAGCTGATTGATCTGCTGTGTATCCCCCTCGCTTCCGGTAGGTACAGGCGGAATTTCGGGCATCACGTTGTATTTCCAGAAGTGCTCTTCCTTGGCAATGAGGTTGTTCAGAACTTCTTTGTCAGTTGTGATCTTGTGAATCACCAGTTCCTTCCCGAAAATCAGAGCAGCAATGTACCAGCAGTCAAAACCGCTGACAGCCAGATAGTGATTGACCTGAGCCATGTAATGTGCAGGGATTTTGCCATCTGCCCACTTATCCGCAGAAAACGGCGAGACTGTCTTGCACTCCAGCCCGGCCTTCTGTCCAACGATCAGGCGGTCAAAATCTGCCAGAAGCAGCGGATGTTCCTCGCTCTGGTAGATGGCATTTGCCCGGCGTACCTTCAGACCGGTTGTTTCGGTGAAGCGTTGTGCGACATAATCTTCCAGATCGCGTCCCTGGCGCATGGCCTCATTATCGATGTTCTCAATAGTTTCGCTGTTTTTGTCGCAGTAAACCTGAAAAGCAGAACGATAGGGATTTAGACCAAGAATAGCCCCGGCATCCGTGCCGGTAATACCGCACTTGCGGTAGCGGAGCCAATCCTCTTTGGACAGGTTCAAAGTTGAAATCAATCTTTTCATGCGCTTTGCATCCTTTCTTTCATAATAGATTCGGCAAGAATGAAGTCATATTCCACCAAGTCTTTCATGATCGTGGAAAAGTCGCTGGCCAATGAATGGCAAGAGCCAACCCACAGGTCGTAAAGAAAATCCAGAATATTATTTTGCACCCTGAGATGGTTCCAGTAGCGCTCCTCCAGTCGGCCCTCGGATTCCAAAACAATAATGGCGGTGCTGATGGTACTTTTCATCGTGATCTCATAAGCCATGGTAACGCTGATTTCAGAAGCACTCTTCTCAACGTTGTCAAAAAATTCCGTGAATTCCCTGAAAATGCGGTTATTTACATCATTCATGGCTTGCTCCTTTATGCTGCTGCCAGCACCATCTTGTAAGCCTTGTCGATCATGGGGTTGCCCTCTGCGGTGCGCAGGAACAGGTTCTCGTTGTAGTTTTTGGTCTTGCGGAGAGGATCTGCGTGGGTAGCAAAATCGGAGACTGCGTTGATAAAGCGCCAACCGTTCTTGCCGACCCATTCCAGATCCGGCGCATTATAATAGCGAGCCTTCAGATCTTCCTGCAAGCGCAGGTTATTCTTCCTCTGGCAATCGGACAGGTCCTCAGAAATCGGGAAAAACTCATTGATGAACTCCTGCACCTTGTGATCGGATAAATCGATGCGAGCCAGCTCTTCGCCACGGTTGCCGAGTTCAACCATATAGTTGCTGGCCAGCTGCAGGGTCTCACGGGCATCCTGCACGCGGAGCAGAACATTTTCGGTGTGGCGTGCAGTCCAGCTACGCTTTGCAGTATTCAGCGCGAGGTTCAGCGTGTTCTGGCAGACTACACGGATCGGAGTCATGGCCACTTTCACACCAGAACTTCCGTCATGACTGTTGAAGATCACAAGATATGGTACTACTTGATCTCCAGCAATAAGATATTTCCTCGGAAGCCTTGCCAGCATCCAAACCTTCTTGCCGCCCTGCAAAGAACCGGCAGTTTCGTAAGTAACGCCCTCACCCAGCAGGTCATCCGTGAACTGAAATGCTTCTTCGTTCTGCACAATGCGGTAGCGGTCGGATACCACACCCAGAACAGCATCATCGGTGCTGCGGACATTTGCGCGATAGCCGGGGATCATAGCACCCGTGCTGGAATAGATATTGCGGCTCTCCACCTGCCAATCCAGACCGGCCAGTTCCAAGGCTTCACGGCTTGCAGGGGCATCCATGATGATACGGCCAAGGCCGTGCCAAGGGGTCTCACGGACAGAGAACATCGTTTCAACATTTGCGGGCATAGTAAAATCTCCTTTTCAGTGTACTGTGATCAATTGTTGTTTTCCATTTCTTCAGCGATGCGGACGAGGACTTCCACCAGGACGGTGCCAACCTCTTTGACGATTTCGGACCAAAAGTTCATAAGGCTTTCTCCTTTCTGCGCAGCTGCGCTTTAAAATACGATGGTAATAATGATAGTGATGGTGCGGAATAACAAAATGCTCACCTCCAGACATAAAAAAGCCCCTGAGTCTTTCGACTCAGAGGCTTTGAATCATGATTATTATATCTGGGTGAAAAATGGGAATTTGAGAAAGTTATAGATTGAAATTTTACTACATACAGTAGAAAATAATGTGTTAGTCGAATAATTAGATTTGGGTAAGATTATCATCGACAGTTGCAGCCGTTGCAACACCATTGGTAGATACAGATGCCGTATCAGGTAATGCAGGGATTGCCGGAACCGGGAGCGTTCCCATTGCAGGAGTATCATGTGTCTGCTGCGGAACAAGTACTTCTGGATAAGTAGGCATGCTCTTAAAATCGCAAACTATGCGCTCACCTTTTGGGATACACTACCTCCGTTCAACAATGAAGAAGAAACCAGGCTGCTTCTTAAAATGCAATCCAGAGCAAATGAGCGGATCACTGCGACTACAACAGCGTTGCGGAACGGTCTAATTGCACTGGCTGACCAAACATTTCCCGGGGTAGCGTAGCCCATAAAACGTTCAATGCGGGATTTATCGATCGTAAAAATCTGTTCCAGAAGAATCATGGACGGTTCTTCAAAAGCTGGGTTGAAATCCACCAGCACATGGGTGGGCTGGTTTTTCTTCTTTTCCGTCCGGGTTGTAACGGTTGCTACGATCAATGTAGGCGAATGACGGTTTCCAATGTTGTTCTGCAGAACCACCACAGGACGTTTTCCTCCCTGTTCCGAGCCGATATGCGGCTCCATGTCTGCATACCGGCTGTCCACCGATATCTTCAACCGTGCCACAGAGCCGCCAAAAACGCAACGTATTTTCTTCTTTGAAATACCAAACGAACATTGCCGGCATATCCAAGATACGTTTTACCCGCCCTGCAATTTCCCTTATAATAGCACCGCAGTCTTGAAACGGCTGCAACATTCCCATATCACAAAGGAGGCTTTCCGGTATGGGACAACGGCAAAGTGAAATCATCAAAAATCACATGGAAGTCTACTGGCACGACTATGCGTCGGCCAGCAAGGGCGTCCCCATTACCGAGGCGGGGCTTGTGGAAAAAGCCTCCGTCATTGGACGCACCGGGCTGATGCTGTTGGAATGCGGCACCGGCGCATGGCGTGTCCGAAGCTCCATGAACACCCTTTCGCGGGAGCTGGGAGTCACAACAACAGCGGACATCGGCCTGTTGTCCATTGAGTTCACCTGCTTTGACGGTGACCAGTGTTATACCCAGTCACTCTGTCTGACAAATACGGGCGTGAATACCTCCCGGCTGAACCGACTGGAGCATTTCGTCAACGACTTCGACCGGGAAGGAAAATTTATGACCGGCGAAGAACTGCACAGCCACCTCGATGAGATCGAGCGCATCCACGGCTTGTATTCGCCCATCGCACTGGGCTTTGCAGCTGCACTGGCCTGCAGCTGCTTCACCTTTCTGCTGGGCGGCGGCATTGTGGAAATGCTGTGTGCCTTCTGCGGTGCAGGCATCGGCAACTTTGTACGGTGCAAGCTGACAAAGCACCATTTCACCCTGTTTCTGGGCATTACAGCGTCGGTCTGTTCAGCAAGCCTCGTGTATGCCATCCTGCTGAAGCTGGCAGAGGTGCTGTTTGCCGTATCGGCGCAGCACGAGGCGGGGTATATCTGCTCCATGCTCTTCATCATTCCGGGCTTTCCGTTCATTACCAGCGGCATCGACCTTGCCAAGCTGGATATGCGCTCCGGGCTGGAACGTCTGGCCTACGCCGTCCTCATCATTCTGGTGGCAACCATGACGGCTTGGATCATGGCACTGCTGCTGCATTTGCAGCCGGTGCAGTTCCCTGCCCTGAGCCTGACACTCCCGGAAGAGATCGTGTTCCGGCTGCTGGCAAGTTTTGGCGGTGTGTTCGGCTTTTCGCTCATGTTCAACAGTCCCCGGAACCTGGCAGTCTGCGCCGCCCTTATCGGTGCGGTAACGAACACGTTCCGGCTGGAGCTGGTGAGCCTTGCGGGCTTTCCGCCCGCTGTTGCAGCGTTTCTGGGCGCACTGCTGTCCGGACTGCTGGCCTCCTGCCTGAAGAGCGCCGCCGGTTATCCCCGCATCTCCGTCACCGTGCCGTCCATCGTTATCATGGTACCGGGACTGTATTTCTACCGTGCCATCTATAATCTGGGCATCCTGTCTCTGATGGACTCCGCCACATGGTTTGCAGATGCCATTCTCATCATCGTGGCACTGCCGTTAGGGCTGATCTTCGCCCGTATTGTCACTGACAAGACTTTCCGTTATTGCACCTGATGTACAGCATTTCCATTCTCCCATATAAGGCAAAACGCAGCGAATCTTTTAACAGTTCGCTGCGTTTTGTTTTGCTGTGATGCACTTATAAAGGGAGTTCGTTTACAGGGCGTTTACTCGCCGTAAACGATCTTGGTAGCAGTTTCCACATGGCGTTCCAGCCGGTCGGCAAAGTGTTCCAGCGGCAGAAAAACGCCAAGTTCATCGTAGCGGGTTCCGCCGTCCTTGAGCGTATCCTGTCCATAGTAGACCACGGAACGGGGCAGTGCGTGCTGCAGCTTCATCTGGATATCCCAGACGGTGGAGTAGGCCTCCGCTTCCGTTACCTTCTGCTTCACGGTGTCCGGCAGTTCGTAGATCAGCAGCAGCCCCAAATGCTGGTTGTAGTGGTACTCCACCACATCCATCGAGCCTTCGTCGTAGCCGTGATACTTGCAGTAGCCGCTGGCAAGGTACATTTTTACCTTTTCCTGCTTCTGGAACACCCGGATGAACCGGTCGTATACTTTGCTGCTCACGGCAACTTTGTTGTTCGGCAAAAGAACGCCGGCATCATCCGTCAGGATCACCGGGTTCGGCTGACCATCGGCGTTGAATTTGAACGGGATCAGGGCAGCGTTCCGTAGCAGGTCAAACATACTGTGCTGGCAGATCGCCATCAGAAAGGCAGACAGATCCTTGTTCTCGTAGGCATTGAACAGTGCTGCGGCAAACTGCTGTGCACTCACGGCCGGCGCATCCAGTACGTCTGCCATGTCCAGCGAGTCGTTGAAGGTATCCATCAGGCGGTGGCAGGCTTCTGGATTTTTCAGGATCTCCCCGAACAGTGCCTCTGCCTTTTCTTCTCTTGGAAATATCGTTGCCATCAAAAAGACCCTCTTTCTGTTTATTTCCAGCTACCTATTATAGATTCATAATGCCCGGCTGTGAAATACTGCTTTCATATTGCTGCTATATGCAGAACACTTTTTACACATTTTCCAAGTGCCCGGATAATGGACACTGCAATCATGAAATTGCACGAGGGAAATGCTGATCACGCAGGCTTGTAAAAGCCTGAATGCCGTTTGCGAGGCCAAGCAAAGCACCCAGCTTGAAATTCAGCGGTTGGCTGCAATGCTCCCCGAATACGAGGTTGTGATGCGGATGGAAGGAGCCGGACCCGTTACCGGGCCTGCTCTTATGGCCGAAATTGGTGATGTTCGGCGCTTCAAAAACAAGAAAGCGTTGGTAGCCTTTGCGGGTATTGATGCACCACCGTTCCAGTCTGGTGCATTTGAATCCAAGTCACGCCATGTTTCTAAACGAGGTTCACCGCATCTGAGGCGAACTATTTTTATTGTATCGAATATTATTTTAGCACGCTCAAACCCGGAAAATGCTGTTTACTGTTTTATGGACAAAAAGCGTTCCGAAGGAAAGCATTATTACGTTTATACCGTCGCAGGAAGTGCGAAGTTCCTGCGGGTCTATTACGCTCGTGTTACTGAATTTCTGCGTTTCCAACCATCTTCTGATGCCTGTTGATGATTTCTGATGAACCATTACGATGATTTTCAGCCGACAAGTTATACTGTCGGCTTATTAAAGTTGCCGGATGCTCAACTGCACCCGGCAATAAATTTTTGATGATTTTTTTGTTCAGGCTATTGACACTCGTTACTAGGAAATCCCAAGTCGTATGACGTGGAATTTTTTGTTTCGATCAAGGACTCGAATGGCATCCACGTAAAAAGTCCATAGCAAATGAGCCGGGAGCCTTCTGTAGATCAGAGGCTTCCGGCTCACTGCATATTCATGATAAAAGCAAAATTCCTGCCACCAGTACCATGTTGCAGGCAAAAAACAGCGCGGGCAGTGCATCCACAAGGGCCGGCGAAAGAGTGAAATCGTCCGGGACAGGATCGTTTTGATTCACGTGATCGACCTTTGCATTTCTCCACGCAGCGCCGGAGAGACCTTTCTTGCTGAATTTCTGAAAAAGAGCAGCGCTTTTACGCAAGATCGTCAATGCATTCTGCGGCAGGTCACGGGTCAATATCCAGCTCACGCAGAAGCAGCTGGAGGGCGGGCGAGATGTTCTCGCGGTTCCATACGGCCCAAGCGGGAACGGTATCGTTTTCCAGCGGGATAAAAGTGAGGTTTTTGTTGGCGGGCAGTTGAGCCAGCACCGGCTCGGCAAGGATGGTATAGCCGCCGTAGAAAGCCAGCTGCAGCATCAACTCCTCCATGGAATACGCAAATTTGATGTTCTGCGGGTCGCTGCCGTGGCGGGTAAGGACCTGCGCAAACTGGTTCCACAGCTCCCGGTCCATGGCGGGTACATAATATTGTTCGCTGGCAAGCTGGCTGCGGTGCAGGGACGCATATGTAAATACAGTAGGCGGCAACGAAGCCAAAATCCGCAAGTACATTCGAGATCAGGAAGCTGATGACCAGATGTGTGATCAGCTGAGTTTCAAGGAATATGAAGATCCGTTCAAGAATGTAGCTGACTTCGATGATGACGATTTGCCAGAAGTGCCTACAGATAGTATGAGAAAGTAAGAGCGACGTCAGTGTGCGGTTGACGTCGCTCATTGTGCGCCTTTAGGCGCGGCTGGTATTGTGGCCCCTATGGGGCCGTTTTGCAAACCCCGCGTTTTCACGCGGGGTTATGATTTGTGTGATGGCATCGCCGCCGCCTACTCCGTCCTGCTTCCGCTCGCCAGACCATCCAGCGTGAGAAGCCCTCGCACTTCCCGTAAAGGCAGATCATCGATTTTAATTGCGGCCTACTCTTTAGACCATGGCTTCGCGTCATCCTGCCGGAGCAGTCGGTGTCGATGCCGTTCTGCTTTGTCTGCTGCATGAACCACTTTCACTCCTGAAATGAACTGCATGAAAAATCAGAAGGCCTCATTCTATTGACTTTGCCTTTGCAGGGGAGTATACTCCATGTCACCAAGAATATTACGGCAATGACGAGAAAAAGTACCCGGAAGGAATGCTGCAGAGAGCTGCCGGTTGGTGCAAGGCAGTGCAGGGCATCCGTGGGAAGATCCTCTCCGAGCTTTTCGGCTGAATGGGCGGTGTGCGCCCCAGTAGGCAGGAACGGCAGGCCCCCGTTATCACGGGCCGCGCGTTGTTGGACGTGCACTGAGTGGTCAGCGTTGTGCTGGCAATAAGAGTGGTACCGCAGAGGATATTACACGCCTTTGTCTCTTACAGACCGTAGGGGACAAGGGCGTTTTATTTTGCGGATGCTTTTGTCCCAAAGCATGTCAGAAGGAAAAGGAGAAACAATTATGAAAACACTGGAAAAAGTAAGCGACTTTGTGGGCAAGTACATGGCCGCCATCGTTATTGTGGTGGCCGCGGGTGCCCTGTTCTTCCCCGGCCCGTTCAGCGTGGTAAAGACGGCGTGGGTCAATAACCTGCTGGGCATCGTGATGTTCGGCATGGGCCTTACCCTGAAGCCGGAGGACTTCAAGGTGGTGTTCAGCCGCCCGAAGGATGTGATCGTGGGCTGCGTTGCACAGTTCACCCTCATGCCGTTTCTGGCATGGGCGCTCACGCAGGTGTTCCACCTGCCCACCGAGCTGGCCATTGGCGTGATCCTGGTTGGCACCTGCCCCGGTGGCACCTCTTCCAACGTGATGACCTACCTTTCCAAGGGCGACGTTGCACTGTCCGTTGGCATGACCGCTGTTTCCACCGTGCTGGCTCCGTTCCTCACCCCGCTGCTCACCCTGCTGTATGCTGGCCAGCGTGTTGACGTGAACCCCATGAGCATGTTCATGTCCATCGTCAAGGTGGTGCTGGTGCCCATCGCACTGGGCTTTGTGGTCAATCACTTCTTCCATAAGTTCACCGAGGAAGCCGTCCGTGTGCTGCCTTTGGTCTCCACTACCGCCATCGTGCTGATCATCTGCGCTGTGGTCTCCGCCAACAGCGCCAAGATCATGACCAGCGGTCTGCTGATCCTTGTAGTGGTCATCCTGCACAATGTGCTGGGCTACCTCACCGGCTTTGGCGTGGGCAAGCTGCTCAAGCTGGACTCCACCAAGTGCCGCGCGATCTCTATCGAGGTGGGCATGCAGAACTCCGGCCTTGCAACCAGTCTGGCCGCCGCACACTTTGCACAGTATCCGCTGGCTACCATCCCCGGCGCTGTGTTCTCCGTGTGGCATAACATTTCCGGTGCGATCCTCGCCAACTTCTTTGCCCGCACAGCAGAGAAGAAGGATTGATCTTTCATAACATAGTAAAGCCCCCGGCAGACGAAGACCTGCCGGGGGCTTTGCTGTGCCTGCGGGCCGGGCAAGTGCAACAAAACCGGCACAAATCGTGCTTTTCACGCTGCTTTTAGGGCGATTCACGCAGGTTTGCTTCCAAAATCCGGTAAAGTGTGAAATAATCAAGATACTGTAATATATACCCCCCCCCGTAAAAATGCGAGGGGAAAAAGGAGGTTGTACCATGAAACAAGGCAAACTTATCCGGCGTGCAGTATCGGCGGCGCTGGCCGGATGCATGATGTTCAGCCTTTCCGCCCCGGCTCTGGCTGAGAGCACCGATGCCCTGCTCCAGCAGAGCACCGCCGCCAAAAGCGCGGTGAGCGTGCTGGACGAAGAGAACGATATGATGACTGTGTATCAGATGAATCTCAAGTACGGCAGCATCAGAGTCTATATTGGGGATGATGGCAAACAGTATGCCAAGCAGGGCGATAATGAAGCCCAGCAAAGTGGTAATCTGTATATCACAACGGACGGCAGCACGACGACCAACACCCTGACCATCGAAGGCGGCACCATTGGTGCAAAAGTCACACTGTCTAATGTCAATATCGAGACTACTTCCGATGCGGCAGTCTCGGTCAGCGGCAATGTGGAGCTGGTCATTACAGGCACGAATACCCTGCGCAGCGGCACGGACCACGCCGGTGTGGAAAAGGCCGACGACAACGGGACCCTGACCATCAGCGGCTCCGGTACGCTGAACGCTTACGGCGGCGAGAGTGGTGCGGGCATTGGCAGTGTAAAAGATGTAGATGTTAGCAATATTGTCATTGAAAGCGGCACCATTAACGCTTATGGTGGAAGCACCGGAGAAGGCTGGGGTGCAGGCATTGGCGGCGGTAACAATGGCGACGCCAGCAATATTACCATCAACGGCGGTATTATATTAGCTGTTGGCGGCAGTGAAGCAGCAGGCATCGGTGGTGGTATTGCTGCCGATGCTAGTGGAATCACGATCACCGGCGGTGAGGTCACTGCGATCGGTGGCGGCGGTGCAGCCGCTATTGGTGGTGGACGTGCCATTACCAGCGGTGGCGGCAAAGGCGAAAACATCCAGATCACCGGCGGCAATGTTACCGTAAAATCCGGTACTGGTGTCTGGATCGGCGGCACGAATGGCGAAATCAGCAAAGACAGCCTGACCGGTGCCGTTACCTATGTGAACCAAAACGGCAATGTGGAGAATACCGCAAACTGGGATATTATGGTCAATGAGACAGCTGTTAACGGTGTAAACTATAAAGATATCTTAAGCGACGGTGCCCTCTGCTATGACATTGAGGAAAAGACCCTGACGGCAAAAGAGAGGATCAATTATGTGCTGAAGGTCAGAGCGCCGGAGACGGATGTCATTTTGAACGGCGGCATCGGCGCAAGAAGTAGTTTGACGATCGGACAGCAAGGCGATTCGAGTGCTGTAGGTGCACACGATGTGACCGTTACCAGTGACCGGTATGATGCAATTCAGGGCGAGGCTGACATCAACTGCACCGGTAAGGTGAATATCCGCAGCGACAAAAGTATGGCTGTGAACGGAAGCCTGAACATTTATGATTCCAGCGAAGTGACGCTTTCTGCAGGCAGCAACGTTGTGAATGGCAGCGCAAATATCACCAGCAATGGTAACGTGGCCATTTACAGCACCGTTGGCAGAGCGGCGGAAAAACTGACCATCAACAACGCCGAGAATGTCACCATTTCCATCAGAGATGCCGCAGGAGCAGTCTCCGGAGATACCAAGATCACCGCTTCCGGTACTGTGACCCTGAAAAACAACGCACAGGGCGGCCGTGTGGGCACTGTTGCCTTTACACAGGCAGGCGGCAAAAACTACGTCTACTATACCAGCGAAGAGCCGGATGCAAAGCTGATCGACCCGCGCATTCATCCGCTTGCAGAAGCGGCAGGAAGCAGATACCTGCGCATTGAGCCGAGGGAGACTTACAGCATTACCGTGAAAAACGGCACCGCACAGGTGGGCGACGACACCACCGGCCTGACCAGCGCCTTTGAGGGCGAAAAGGTCACGGTGAGCGGTAACAACAAAAACCCGGGTGTTACAAAGTTCGGCGGCTGGAAAGTGATCAGCCCGGAAAGCTTTGAACTGACCGAAGCGCAGAAAAATACCGAAAAAAATATGACCTTCACCATGCCGGCCAGCCCGGTGGAGCTGAAAGCTTCTTATAGCTTCCCGGCACCTGTATTAGATATGCAGGTCACAGTGAAGGGCGGCACGATCCGCGTCGGAGAGGGCGAAAGACAGACGGGCACGGTGTTCGTACAGCCGGGCCAGACCGTCACGATCGAAGCCGATGAGCCTGCCAAGGAGAATGAGTCGTTCCATCACTGGAAGGTGGAAAATGGCACCAGCACCGCCTTTGCCCCGACTGAGGGCAAGCTGGGCTCCGAAACGGAAAAGGGCACGGAAAAGATCGTCTTTACCATGCCGCAGGAAGGCGTGAAGCTGACCGCCGTTTACAGCATCCCCGCTTCCGTGCTGAGGAGTACCGTTACTGTTACGGGCGGCAAGGCAAAGTCCACTCTGGGCGAGGGCAGCGATATCCCCGCAGAGATCGGCACCACGGTGGAGATCACAGCTACCCCGTATGATGCCGAGAAATACCCCGGCATGGAGTTCGTGGAATGGGAGATCAAGTACCCCGATAGCTTCTACGAGAAATTCCCCGGTGGCATTCCGGAAAATCTGCAGCTCAAGCTGGACAATGCCAAGAGCGCGACCACGACGTTTAAGATGCCCGTTTACCCGGTCAAACTGATCGCCCACTGGTCGGCCAGCGCGGTGGCCGGACCGGACGAACCTATTGATGAAGACTTCGGCGTAGAACCTGCACCCATGGATACCACGGGCGGTGCAATTGCCGCCGTGGCCGTGGGCGGTGCAGCCATCTGGGGCGGCTACGAGATCGCCACCCGCGTGATCCTGAACGACCTCCTGCCCGAGGGCGCAGCCATCCCCGCAAACCGCGGCCAGCTGGCACTGCTCATCTGGACTGAGAAGGGCAAGCCCGAACCCGCCGCACAGCCCGCCTTTGCAGACATCATCGATGCCGAGCAGGCCAAGGCCGCTCAGTGGTGCGTGGAGCAGGGTCTGCTGGATGCACGGGAAGGCAAGTTTGAATCGGACGGCTGGATGCCCAAGTTCAAGACCATTGAGATCTGGAACAAGGCGTTCCCCAAAAAGTAACCTCTGAGCGCTTCCTCCGTAAAGCCTCAGAATGACAGATCCCCCCGATACCGGATACCTGGTATCGGGGGGATTTTTTGCGCAGGCACGCGTGGCATTGGCGGTGGCAATCATCTCCGACATTTCAATGATCCAGTGACCTTGCAGTTTGCGCGAAACAAAAATACTCCGGCAACTTTCCAACCAAGAGAAAGTTACCGGAGTATTCCGCTTTACTTATTTGTTTTTACCAGCAGTGCCTGATACGGCTCCAGTTCCACATCCGCCAGCCAGACGGAAGTGCCCTCCGGGGTGTGATACTCGCCGCCCAGAGCGTCCAGACTTGCCCCTGCCGGGTACTCGGTAAAGTTGAACAGTCCCACCAGCGTTTCCTCGCCGCGCTTGCGTACCAGCGCCAGCACGCCGGGGTTGTGGCTGTCCCAAGTTGTTACCCACGCATCCGGGGCAAAGCAGGGGTCTGCACGCATCTGGCGCAGCTGCTCCATGCCCTGCCACAACTTGTTTTGCAGCGTGCCCTTCCGGGTGCGCTGCTTTGCGTCCTCCCAGTTGAATTTGCTGCGGTGCAGATTGCGGCTGTCCTCCACACGGTCGGGGTCGTTTTTATAATCCCAGCCATTGAGTTGTGCGATCTCATCGCCGCAGTTCAGCATGGGGAAACCCTGCAAAAACGCCATAGCAGTGTGCAGCAGCAGGTCACGCTTTACGGCGTAGTCCAGTGCGGTTTTATCGTCCTTTTCCAGTGCCTGTTCGATACCGCACAGGCTGGCGGTGGTGCCGCAGCTCCGGGCATCGCCGGTGGCAGGGTCGTAGTTGTACAGCTCGCCCTTTGCCCAGCTGCCGGGGAAATTGCCCTCGTAGAAGTGATACAGATATTCCTTGTGCTTTTGCGGGTCAATGCCGAGTCGCTTCTCCACCACCTCATCCAGACCCCAGCCGATATCATCGTGGCAGCGCAGATAGTTCACGAACCAGCAGTTGTCCGGCAGGGCGTGGAGGGCATCCAGCTGCGCCTTCAGCAGCCGGGTATCCCGGCTGGCAAGGGCACCCCACAGGTTGACCATGGTGGACACGTTGTAGAGCATGTGGCATTCCGGTTTTTCCGGGGTGCCGAAATAGGCGGCCAGCTCCTTGGGAGCCATGACCACCTCGCCCTTGAGGATGACCGCCGGGCAGACGCATTCCAATACCATGCGGAGCATCCGCACGATGGTGTGCACCTGCGGCAGATTGCGGCAGGTAGTGCCCAGCTGCTTCCAGATATAGGGTACGGCATCAATGCGGAACACCTCTACGCCCAGATTTGCCAGATGCAGAATGCTCTTGGTCATGTCCACAAACACCGCCGGGTTTGCGTAGTTCAGGTCCCACTGGTAGTCGTGGAAGGTGGTCAGCACCCACTTGTGCATCTCCTCACACCATGTAAAGTTGCCGGGCGCGGTGTTGGGGAACACCTGAGGCACCGTCTGCTCGTACTGGTCGGGGATGGTGCGGTCCTCGTAGAGGTGGTAATAGGCCTGAAACCACGGGTCGCCAGCTTTTGCCGCCATGGCCCAGCGGTGGGTGCTGGCGGTGTGGTTCATGACAAAATCCAGACACAGGCTGATGCCGGCTTTCCGCAGCTCCCGGGTCAGGTTTTCCAGATCTTTGTTGGTGCCAAGGGCCGGGTCTACGGTGTCAAAATCCTCCACCGCATAGCCGCCATCGTTGTGAGGGTGGGGCATCTGCAGCAGGGGCATCAGGTGCAGATAGGTCAGCTTCTGCTCCTTGAGGTAGGGCAGCTTCTTTGCCAGTTCTTTCAGGTTTCCGGCAAAGAGGTCGGTGTACATGGTCATGCCGAACATATTGCCCCGCTTGTACCACTCCGGGTCAGCAGAGCGCGCTTTGTCCAGCGCTTTCAGCTCGGCGCTGCGGGCGTTGTAGGCTTCTGCCATCTCCCGCTCCAGAACTTCCAGCCCTTCCCGGTTGTGGTACAGCTCCATGAACAGCCATTCCAGCTCGTCCTTGTGCTTGGCAAACCGGGATGCAAATTCCTGTTTTGCTGCCATGGTTCAGCCCTCCACTTCTGCAAGGGTGGGCATGGCGGGGATAGCGCCGTGGCGGCTGGTGGTGATGCTGGCCGCTTTGTTGGCAAAAGCCAGAATGCCTTCCAGCTTGTCCACCGTCAGGGTGTCCAGCTCCTCCTTGCAGAGCTTGGACAGGGCAGCCCCAAAGAAGGTATCGCCTGCGCCGTTGGTGTCGCCTACCTTGCAGGGAACGCCTGCCACATGGCCGGTCTTGTCCCCAAAGCGGTAGAATACGCCGTTTGCACCCAAGGTGACGAAAATCAGCCGGATGCCGTTCTGTGCCAGTTGTGCCGTGCCGCTTTCGCAGTCAGTGGTTCCGGTGAGCAGGGGCAGTTCTTCATCGGACACCTTCAGGATATCCACCAACGGCAGGGGAGCTTTCATCTGGGCAATGGCATCCTCTTTGTTCTTCCAGAGGTTTGCACGGTAGTTGGGGTCGTAGGTGATGGTAGCACCCAGCTTTTTGGCGCGGGCGGCAGCATCCAGCGTGGCAGTGCGGGAGGGGTCAGCGGTCAGGCTGACAGAGCCGAAGTGGACGATTTTGGCAGCTTTCAGAGCCTCGTCCGAAATGTCCTCCTTGCACAGCATCACGTCAGCGTTGGCACTGCGGTAGAAGCTGAAATCCCGCTCGCCGGTGGCATCCACCGAGACCACCGCCATGGTGGTGGGGTGGTCTGCATCCACCGCCATGCCGGAAACGTCTACCTTGTTTTCTGCCAGAACCTCTTTCAGGTAGCGGCCAAAAGCATCTGCGCCCACCTTGCCGATAAAGGCGGTCTGTGCGCCCAGCCGGGCAGCTGCCACAGCCAGATTGGCCGGGGCACCGCCGGGGTTTGCGGCAAACTGAGGAATGCCGCGCGCATCCTTGCCGGTCTGGGTCAGGTCGATCAAAACTTCACCAATCGTTAAAATGTCCATGCGTTTTCTCCTTATCTTTATCCTATAAGCTAAAACCCAACGGTCACCGCTGGAACAGATAATGAATGTAAGCGGCTGCACGCTCCGGGTGCGGTGCATTCTGCACCACCCCAAGATAGACCTTGCCAGAAAAACCTGCCTGCCTGACAAACGGCGTGTCCGAAATATCCAGCGCAGTCCCACCGGTGTTCAGACCCGACAGTGCATGGAAAGACGCATCCAGCGTCCGCAGATCGAGAAAATAATCCTCTGCCAACAGTCGATCCCGTGCATATTCGTCCATCAGAACAACATCTAACCGCTGGGCACTGACTGCACCCAGCAGCTTCATCTCCGAAGCATATACATACTGCTCCTCTGCGTGTTCGCTTTCGCTGAGCAGCAAGCCGGACAGCAGATCGACCTGTTGCTTTTTGGTCAGACCCTGCGCCTCGGCAAAGCCGGTGGTAAGCTGTTCCGTCAGATCAGACCCGGCAGTGATATTTACCAGACCAAGGTAAAGCACATCCTCTTTTTTCGTCACATGACGGTAGGCTGCATACCCGAGGATATAGACGACGATGAGCACGATCGCAATGGGCAGCTTGTAATATGCCCAGATGTGCTCCCACTTTTTGCGCCCATGGAGGGAACGGAGCGTATCCCGGTCAGTTTTTGTCATGGTCGGATTCCTCATGTACTGCATCAGGGTCTCCACCGATCAGATAGAGGATCCGAAGCATCAGAAAGGAGCAGAGCATGGCACAGAAGCCCATGCCCAGCAGGAATGCAGGCGTGAACACAAACACTATGACGTACCCCATGATGCCATAGATCACCGCCATCAGCAGGGTGCAAAACAGATACCGGACACCCACGAGAAACGCTGTTTTCAGGATGCCGAAGGTGGTGTTTTCAAACCGTGCCAGCAGAGGAAAGGCATACAGCAGAACGATGCCGTACAGAATTGCCGCACCAATAAGCACTGCAGTGAGCAGCGTCCAGAAAATGTTTTCGCTCCACATTCGGCGCAGCACAAAGCCATCCGCAACCAGGAAACTGCCGACTGCCAGCAGGATCAGCCAGAGTTTTGTGGCGGGCTTAAAATTTTCCCGGAACGCCTTAAAAAACATCCGGGTCAGACCATCGTCCCGATCTTCCGCCATTTTGAGCGTGACGTAGAACAATGCGGTCGTAGAAGCTCCTATGGTAACGATGGGCAGGCTGCACACGAGCCATAAGATGTTCAGGTAAGCACTGTAAGTCAATTTCGTCAGCACAGCAAACAGCGGCTTGTCCGTATTGCACAGGTCACGCATGGGGGTTCTCCTTTCGCTCAATCTCCTGTGGATTCGCGCAGGATCAGGTTGGTTTCCGTATAGACGGTGCGATAGTTCAGCGATGGCTCTTCGATGCGGGTCATAAGCAGATTGGCAGCGGTGTAGCCCATGATCTGTCCATGGATATGGATCGAAGTCAGATGGGGGGCAAAGTAAGAAGCCTCCTGGCTGTCATCGAAGCCGCAGACCCAGATATCATCGGGAGCCGAATACCCCAGTTCATTCAATGCCTTGACCAGATCCATGGCAACAAAGTCATTGGCGCAGACAAAGGCATCCGGCATCGTTTTGAACCGACGTATGGTTTCGTACAGGGATACCGGATAGTTCTGCTGTCCAGATGGCATCGCACAGGTGCTCAGGCCTTCTGTCAGACCAAAGTACTCCACTGCATCCTTATAAGCCATATAACGCTCAAAAAAGGACTGACAGTGGTTTTTATCCCCCGCAAAGCTGATGCGTTTTTTGCCGCGCTGGACCATGTGGGCCACCGCATTCTGGACCTCAATGCGATTTTCCATATAAAGGCGGTCGGCTTTAAGGGGAGGACGCATATCCATCACAGGGGTGTCTACAAACAGCAGCGGAACATCCAGATCGCACAGCATCTGTGCGTAGTCATAGTCGAATACTTCAATGCAGATGATGCCGGCTGTGCGCTGGATGTTGAGAGAAGATGGAAGCTTTTTCTCTTTCAGCTCTATGGGAGAAATGCGATGAATGGTCGTGCAGCTATGCAGATGCTCGATTTCCGACTGGAAACGATCCAGCATCATGGAGGAAAAGTGAGAGCTGCTCAGAAACTGGGTCGTCAGCATGGCGATCTCCCGTTTGTCACTCGGCAGAATGGAATGCTCTGCTGCTTTTGCAGTGTCTTCCTGAAACAGCGGCAGATAGGCAAACTGCTTATAGCCCATTTCGGCGGCTTTGCGCAGGATCTTCTCCCGTGTGGCATCTGCCAGCACACCGGTGTTGTTGATGGCCTTTGAAACTGTGTTGCGGGAAAGCTGCAGTTCGTTTGCAATATCCTGAATGGTGACTTTGGTTGCCATAAGTCATCCTCTTTCTTTATAAATAGGAGCGGGTGTTCTTTCTTTTATAGATAAAGTCTGGTGACGGATCTTATTCTTTGCGACTCCAGTATAGTGCAAATGCACAAATTAGTCAAATGCAAAAATGCAAATCATCATTTTGCATATTTGCGCACTTTTGGATTTGTGCATCTGTACAAATCCACAATAATTTTTGATGTATACCATGAATTATCGTTGACATTCGCTTGCGTGAGTGGTATAAATAAATCAAAGGATTTTACATTTGCACAATAGAAGTGAAAAACGTAAAATTCAAAGGTGCAAATGTAAAGTGCGAATCAAACGGCAAGCAAATCAAAAAGGAGGAGAATGATTCATGAAAGCAAAGACGGCCTCGCCGGAAACGGCTGTGCTGACAGCAGAACGCAAGCTGCACAACACATGGGTCTACATCAAACGGCATTGGCAGCTTTACCTGTTATTCCTGCTGCCTGCCGTGGCGCTGACGCTGGTGTTCAAGTACGCTCCCATGGGCGGTGTGCTGATCGCGTTCCAGAAGTACAATCCCTTCAAGGGCATCTGGGGCAGCGAGTGGGTAGGCTTCAAAAACTTTACCCGCTTCATGTCCTCGCCGGACTTCCAGCGCTATCTGATCAACACCCTGAAGCTGAGCGTCTACGGTCTGCTGTGGGGCTTCCCGATCCCCATCCTGCTGGCATTCCTGCTCAACCGCATCGAGAGCAAGAAGATCAAGCAGAAGGTGCAGCTGGTGCTGTATATGCCCAACTTCATCTCGGTCATCGTGCTGTGCGGCATCGTCCGGGTGCTGCTGAGTGTCACTGGTCCGGTGAACGGCCTGCTTCACACCAGCATCAACTTCATGACGCTGCCGGAAGCGTTCCGCCCCATCTACATCATCAGCGGCATCTGGCAGGGGGCCGGCTGGGCGTCCATCATGTACACCGCATCCCTTTCTAACGCCAGCAAAGATCTGAAGGAAGCTGCGATGATCGACGGCGCAAACCTGATCCAGCAGATCATGACGGTGGAGTGGCCCGCCATTAAGGATATGGTCGTGATTCAGTTTATCCTGCAGGCAGGCAACATCATGAGCATCGGTTTTGAAAAAGCCTATGCCCTGCAAACTGACCTGAACCTGAACACTGCCGAGATCATTGCAACGTACGTTTATAAAAAGGGCCTGTTGGACGGCGATTACAGCTTTTCCACGGCAGTCGGTCTGTTCAACACCGTTGTCAACGTCATCCTGCTGATCGCAGTGAACAAGATCGTTGCCAAAATGAACGATGGCAAGGGCTTGTAAGGAGGGGTTTACCATGGCAAAACAGAAAAAATCAAAAATGGCCCTCTACACCAGACAAGATAAGATCATCCTGTACTGCGGCTACGCACTTCTGGGCTTGTTCCTGCTGGCGATCATCGTTCCGATGATCTACATCGTCATCGCGTCCTTTATGGACCCGGTCACGCTGCAAAACAAGGGCATCTCCTTTGATTTCAGCAAGTGGAGTCTGGATGCTTACCAGCGTGTCGTTTCGGACAAGCAGATCTGGGTCGGCTTCAGGAACGCGGTGCTTTACTCGATCATCTTCACCATCATCTCGGTAGCTGTGACGATGCTTGCCGCTTATCCCATGTCGCTGCCGGACTTCAAAGGCAAAAAGATCTTCAACACCTTGTTTGTGATCACGATGTTTTTCAGCGGCGGTCTGATCCCCACCTACCTGCTCATCAACAATCTGGGTCTGCTGGATTCCATGTGGGCGGTCATTCTGCCGGGAGCATTCAGCGTGTGGAACATGATCATTGCCCGTACCTATTATCAAGGCGTCCCGCGTGAGCTGCGCGAAGCTGCGGATGTGGATGGAGCCAGCGAGATGCTTTACTTCTTCAAGATCCTGCTGCCCGTCTGTATGCCGGTGGTGGCAGTTCTGGCCCTGTGGCAGTTCGTGGCAATGTGGAACAGCTACTTTGACGCCATGATCTACCTGAACAGCGCATCGAAGCAGCCGCTGCAGCTGGTGCTGCGTTCCATCCTGATCCAGAGCCAGCCGGAATCCGGCATGATCGCAGATATCCAGAGTACTGCCGAACGTGCCAAGATGGCAGAGCTGCTCAAATATGCAACCATTATTATTTCCAGTCTGCCGCTGCTGGTGATGTATCCCTTCTTCCAGAAGTATTTTGATGCCGGCATCATGGCTGGTTCCATTAAGGGCTGAGGATATTCCAGAATTTTATAAGCAGGTACGCTCATCTGTTACACGAAAAAAGAAACACGAAAAAGGAGAAAATACCATGAAAAAGCTGATCTCTCGCCGCAACTTCCTCAAGGTCTGCGCTCTGGCGGGCTCTGCCGCTGCTCTGTCTGCCTGTGGCGGCAAATCCACCGGCAGCGGCGATTCTGCTGCCGCAGCTGTGGACGTGACCGGTGCCGTTACATTTCCGCTGTCCGAAAAGGTCACCTTTACCGGTATGACCAGCTTCCCTGTGGGCAGCGAACCCGAACCGAACAACCGCACCATCTTCAAGCGTCTGGAAGAGCAGACCAATGTGCACATCGACTGGACCGCCATCCAGTCCGACCAGTGGAGCGATAAGATCACCCTGAATATGTCCAACCCCAACACCCTGACGGATTTTGTTTTTACTGCTGATTTTACCGACAGCAATCTGCTGCGCTACGCAGATCAGGGTGTCATCCTCAATCTGGAAGACTACATTGACAACAATATGCCTTATCTCCAGAAGGTCTTTGAGCAGTACCCGGAGTACCGCACCATGTGCACCGACAGCGATGGCCACATCTGGGCACTGCCCTGGATCGAGCAGCTCGGCTCGGAAAAGACCGCCATCCAGACCATTGGCAACATGAGCTTCATCAATACCAAGTGGCTGAACTTCCTCGGTCTGTCGATGCCCACCACGGTGGACGAGTTTGAGCAGGTGCTGATTGCATTCCGTGATAACGCCGCTTCTATCAAGGCAGAGTATGGCATTGACGGTGACATCATCCCCATGTCCTGCATCGTCAACAACGGCGATCAGGACCCCAGCATCCTCATCAATGGCTTTGGCGAAGGCTACGGCGATGCTGACAAGGACCGCCATATTGCCGTTACCAACGACCGGAAGGTCATCTGTGCCGCCACCCAGCAGGGCTACCGTGATGGTCTGGACTGGCTGCACAAGCTGTATGCCGAGAAGCTCATCGACCCGGAGTGCTTCACGCAGGAGTGGTCCACCTATGTTTCCAAGGGCAAGGCTGGCCGCTATGGTGTCTGCTTCAGCTGGGATGTTGCCAACATTGACAACCTGACCGACTGGGAGCCGCTGCCCGCCCTGACCGCCGATACCCGGAATATCACTCCGCAGAACGGTTCTTTCACCAGCGGCTTTGCCCGCGGCAGATGCGTTGTCACCGCAAAGGCGGATAATCCTGCACTGGTTTGCGCATGGCTGGATCAGATGTACGCACCCCTCCAGTCTCCGCAGAACAACTGGGGTACTTACGGCGATGCGGAAGGCTTTAACATCTTTGAACTGTCCACCAACGATAAGGGCGAGCCCATGCTGAAGCACGCTCCTCTGGGCGATGCTTCTCCCGTGGAAGTCCGTGAAGCGCAGTGTGTCAGTGGACCTCTGGCGGTTCTGGATGATTACTATGGTGTATACGTTACCTGCCCGGACGATGCACAGTATCGTCTGGACTGGATCAAGGAGATCTACACCCCGGATATGAACAACGATTATGTCTATCCCAATGTCTTTATGAGCAGCGAGGACACCGAGCAGGTCTCTAACCTGCAGGCAGATCTGCAGACCTACATGAATACGCAGAAGGCCAACTGGATCATGAACGGCACGAAGGATGCAGAGTGGAACGAATATCTGAGCAAGCTGGAAGACTACGGTCTGTCCGACTATCTGGGCATTATGCAGAAATATCTGGATGCTTACTACGCATAAGAATTCTTTCCTTTGGAGGATTCCATGAACGATTTGACTTTACAAAAAGCCCGTGCCTACGAGGCCGAGCACGGCGCAGCGATCTCCCCGGAAGAACGCCCTGCTTACCACATGACTCCCTATGTGGGTTGGCTCAACGACCCCAACGGTTTCTCTTATTATAAAGGGAAGTATCACCAGTTCTATCAGTATAACCCCTACGATGTGCGGTGGGCGCCCATGCACTGGGGTCACGCGGTCAGCACCGACCTGCTGCACTGGGAGTATCTGCCCTGTGCACTCGCCCCGGATTCCCCGGCGGACAACGGCCCCGGCTGCTTCTCCGGTTCTGCTACCGAGATGGATGACGGCAAGCAGCTGCTGATGTACACCAGCGTGGTGGCAGAAAAGCAGCCCAATGGGGAGATGCGGGACATCCAGACCCAGAGCATTGCCATTGGTGACGGTCTCGACTACGAAAAGCCTGCCTGCAACCCGGTGCTGACCCAGAAAGACCTGCCGGAAGGCTTCAGCAAGTTTGATTTCCGGGACCCCAAGATCTGGCGTGAAGCCGACGGCACCTACTC
>ENA-OZUS01000227-OZUS01000227.1-human-gut-metagenome-genome-assembly--contig:-NODE-227-length-19072-cov-3.759163_pt1 | contig 19072 bp, 19 predicted proteins | sample MGYA00243437_ERZ654029 | MGnify/ENA primary metagenome ERZ654029 (study PRJEB26926, sample SAMN06164894) | human gut metagenome | biome: ENVO:00009003; feature: ENVO:2100002; material: ENVO:00002003...
TTCCTCTACGTCTCGTGGGCTCGGAGATGTGTATAAGAGACAGTTATATACATTTTACACATACCACACAGCCTTGTTTCATATACCCCTCAGAAAACGCAGTGCATTTTCGCAGCTTTTTGATTAGCCTGTCAGTTCCTTTGTAACAAATCGATTACAATTATCCAAATAGCATTGTTAAAATGCACAAAAGTAAAGTTGAAAAATTGGCTAAACCTCCATAATTTATTACAGAGGGCATAAAAATGTGAAAAAAGACTTGAAATTATGCCGAGAATATTGTATATTTTTATTAACGGAAACGTTTGAAATAAGTTTTCACGGAAAACATCAAGCGTAAACGTTTAAAATCTACGGAAAGGCGGAAATATCATTGGTTTCCTTAAAAGACATTTCCGTTCGCTGCGGAGTATCCGTCGCAACCGTAAGCAAAGCCCTCAACGGCCATAAGGACGTAAGCGAGGCAACAAGAGAAAGACTTATGAAAGCCGCCAAAGAAATGGGCTACTTCCCAAATTCTCAGGCAAGAGCTTTAAAAACCAACAGGACCTATAATCTCGGGGTCATGTATCTCGACGAAGCAGGAAGCGGTCTTACCCATGAGTTTTTCGCAAAGGTGCTTGACAGCTTTAAGACTACGGCTGAAGCAGCAGGATATGATATAACCTTTATAAATAGAGATGTGGGCAAGCAGAAAATGTCTACATACGAACATTGCAAATACCGCAATGTTGACGGTGTTATCATTGCCTGTACGGATTTTACGTCGCAGGACGTGTACGAGGTGATAAACGGAGATATACCAGTGGTCACGATCGACCACATCTTCGATTGCAGAACAGCGATCATGTCCAATAATGAAAAAGGTATGGAAGAGCTTATCAACTATGTGACGAAGATGGGGCATAGGAAGATCGCTTTTATCCAGGGCAACAGATCGGCAGTAGCCGAAAGACGTCTGGCAGGCTTCTATAAAGCTTGTATGACAAGAGGAATTTCAGTTGATCCCGATTGGATACTTAACGGTGATTATCACAACCCTGATTTGACTTATAAGCTGACAAAAGAACTTCTTAGCAGAGAGAACAGACCGACCTGCGTTTTCATGCCCGATGATTATTCAGCAATGGGAGCTTTCAATGCAGTCAAGGAAATGGGTCTTTCAGTACCGGAGGATATCTCGATAGTGGGCTACGACGGAATAGCTTATTCACAGCTTCTCTCTCCAAAGCTTACGACTTATCTTCAGGACACAGACCTTATCGGTGTAACAGCCGCAAAACAGCTGGTATCACTGATAGAAAACCCACAGACCACCTTTAAAGAGGTGATAACAGTCGACGGAAAGCTGCTGGAAGGCGGCTCGGTAAGCGACATCAATTAATTCAAGGCATTAATTTTCCGCAGAAATGCTGCGGAGCAAATCAAATAAACTAATGCGATTTTAAGGAGGAAAATTATTATGGCAAATCTTAAGAAAGTACTTGCAGGTTCATTGAGCCTCTGTCTGGCAGCTTCAATGTTCACAGCTTGCGGCAGCTCAGATTCATCTTCAACACCTGATGCTAAGGGCGGCACAACATCAAAGGCTGGCGACAACACAGGTATCAACAAGGACAAAGACAGAGTAAACACAGCTGAACTCCACGGTGTAGATTCATCAGAGGATTCAAAGAAGACTCTTACAATTTACTGCTGGAACACAGAGTTCAAGTCAAGACTTGATAAGTACTATCCACAGGGCACATCAAATGAGCTTACATACAACGAGCTTGCTGATGGTTCTAAGGAGATCGCAACGATCAACGGCGTTAAGCTGAACTGGGTACAGGTTGAAAACGAAGGTAACGCTTACCAGACAAAGCTGGACGAGGCTCTTAAGGGTCAGCAGGACAGCACAGAGAAGGTAGATATGTTCCTTATGGAAGCTGACTACGCTCTGAAGTATGCTAACGGCGACGTTGCACTTTCTATTCAGGACCTCGGCATCACAGACGACGATATGTCACAGATGTATCAGTACACAAAGGACGTTGCAACAGATACAAAGACAGGCGAGCTGAAGGGTGTATCATGGCAGGCAACTCCAGGTCTGTTCCTCTACAACACAAAGATCGCTGAGGACGTTCTCGGCACAAGCGATCCAGAGAAGGTTCAGGAAGCTGTTAAGGATTGGGATACATTCACAGCAACAGCTCAGAAGATGGCTGACAAGGGCTACAAGATGGTATCTGGTTTCGATGATACATACAGATGCTTCTCAAACAATATGTCTAGCCCATGGGTAACAGACAACAAGATCACAGTTGACCCACAGATCAAGGCTTGGGCTGACCAGACTAAGGAATACACAGACAAGGGCTACAACAACAAGACTTCCCTTTGGGACGATGCTTGGGCTGCTGGCCAGAAGATCGACGGTGGCGTATTCGGCTACTTCTTCTCAACATGGGGCATTCCTTTCACACTTCTTCCAAACACAGTTGACGAAGAGATCAAGGCTGATGGTTCAAACGCTAAGGAAGGCAACGGCGGTTATGGTCTCTGGAAGGCTTGCTCAGGCCCACAGGCTTACTACTGGGGCGGTACATGGATCTGCGGCGCTATCGACTCCGATAACCAGGATATCGTTGCTGATATCATGAAGGTTATGACTTGCAACAAGGACGTAGCTAAGGCTATCACTGAGGGCGAGCAGGACTACACAAACAACAAGGCTGCTATCAAGGAACTTATCGACGGCGGTTATACAAACGCATTCCTCGGCGGACAGGATCACCTTGCACTTCTTACAGAGGCTGCTGACAAGATCTCCCTCGAGAACAAGCTTTCTGCTTATGACCAGGGCTGCAACGAGAAATTCCAGGGTGCTATGAAGGACTACTTCCTCGGCACAGTTGATTCATATGAGGCTGCTCTTGAGAACTTCAAGAAGAACATCACAGACCTCTATGGTAACCTTACTTGCGATTTCTAATCGTATAAAAAAACAGTATCTAATTAAATATAGGGGGTGGAGGTTATCCCCCCCTATTATTTATTAATCTCACGAAAGGAATAGGTATACTTATATGAAGAGAAAAAGCATAAGCTATGCCAAGTGGGGATATGTTTTCCTTATCCCATTCTTTGTAGTTTACATCATCTTCTCACTATATCCTCTGTTCCAGACTTTCTATTACAGCTTTACAGACTATGTTAAGGATCAGGGCTCTATCGGCGGTGGTTGGACAAGACAGGCTGTCGAAGTAACACCGACATTCTGCGGTTTCGATAACTATTCAACTATATTCACATCAGGAAGTGACCTTCTCCAGTCTTTCTGGAACACTATCATCATGTGGATCGTTGGATTTATCCCACAGATCGTTATCTCTCTTATCCTTGCAGTATGGTTCACTGACCTTCGTCTTAAGATAAAGGCTCAGGGATTCTTCAAGGCTGTTATCTATCTTCCAAACGTAATCATGGCATCTGCTTTTGCATTTCTGTTCTACAGCTTGTTCAGCAGAGGCGGTGCTATCTATGATCTTATCAAGGTACCACTCCTTGAAAGCGTTTGGGGATCAAGAGGTGTAGTTGGACTCATCAACTTCATACTTTGGTATGGTAATACAACAATTCTTCTTATGGCTGCTATCATGGGTGTTGATACATCACTCTATGAGTCAGCACAGATCGACGGTGCAACTTCCAGCCAGACATTCTGGAAGATCACAATTCCGCTCATCAAGCCTATCATGTCATATGTTCTTGTAACATCACTCATCGGTGGACTTCAGATGTACGACGTACCTGCCCTCCTCACAAAGGATATGGGTAGCCCTAACGGAAAGCTTAAGACCGTCGTAATGATAATCCAGGCAAATAAGCAGGGCGACATCGGTAAGTCGTCTGCACTCTGCGTAATAATCTTTATCGTTTCCGCTGTTATCGGACTTGCACTTATGTTTGCGTCTGCTGACCATGACGGAAAGAAGAAAAAGAAGAAAAGGGGGTAAGCTGAAATGCCAAGAAGTACTGAAATAGTTGGTGAAAAGACAAATAGTACTGGTCTTATCATACATAGGATAATAGCTTATGTTGTCCTTGTTCTTTTGGTCGTTGTTTCACTTTTCCCATTCTATCTTTTGATAATCAACGCAACACGAGGCAGATCACAGGCAGGTATCAGATGGTATCCTGACCACTTCCTCGCAACAAACTTCAAGAACCTTTTCAGCGGTTCAACAGCCGTAGCATACGGAAGCGTATGGCGTTCACTGGCTAACTCACTGTTCATATCAGCTTGTGCTTCATTGCTCAGCGTATACTTCTCAGCACTGACAGCATATGCAACACACGTTTACCAGTTCAAGCTGAGAAAGTTCGCAGATATGTTCATTCTCATCGTAATGATGGTTCCAACACAGGCTTCAGCTATCGGTTTCTACCAGTTCATGAACAAACTCGGCTGGACAGATACTTATATTCCGCTGATCATTCCTGCTGTCGCAGCACCAGCTACATACTACTTCATGAAGCAGTATATGGCGTCTGCACTTCCGCTTGAGATCGTAGAAGCCGCCCGTATCGACGGCTGCGGAGAGTTCAAGACCTTCAACAAGATCGTTACTCCTATCCTCAAGCCTGCATTCGCAGTTCAGATCATCTTTACATTCGTAACAAACTGGAACAACTACTTTATGCCAAGACTTATTCTTACATCAAAGAGTAAGTACACAATCCCTCTGGTACTCAACGCAATGCGTTATGCAGGACCACAGGAGAAGGACGTGGGAATGTTCAGCTTGTACATCGTACTTGCTATCCTCCCTGTAGTAATTGTTTACCTTTGTCTTTCAAAGTTCATCATTCGTGGTGTTGCTCTGGGAAGCGTAAAGGGTTAATACGAAGCTTCAAACAGCGTACAGTTTTTCTGTACGCTGTTTTTTTTGCTCTATTCATTCCTTACTTCTCTTTCCTATTCACATAAAAGCTTCGTTTGCATACCTTTGCTATTGACCGTTATCTCCATTCTGCTCACTCTTTTTCCATTTACGCCATATCCATTACAAATTATTTTATCAGTGATATCCTCACCGCAATACCCCTCATAAGTGATATGCTCCACCAAATACTCCCTCTCTGCAAACTCTATCCTATCTTTAAGCCCGACAACTACATTATTGAGCCACTGCTTATCAAGACCATAATACTTCTCCCTCGTGATACCATGTGGTATAGTTTTACCGCTTGAATAGCTATATCCATACTCCCCGTCCACGTTTTTCATATATATCTTCGACAGCATCGTTCTCGTATCAAGCTGTTTTCCGTATTCAATAATACGCTGAGTACCGATATTCACCGAATGGATACTCAGCGACACATTGACCTGCCTGTCCCCTCTGATATATGCACGCCTGCCGTAAGCCTTGACCGCATATACGCCGATAGCCTCCCACAGTGTGGACTTCTCTTTGATGTTCACATAGTTCACAGTGTCAGTTCCACTCTCGTAGGTTATCTCACTTGAGGGGCTGTAGCTCTTCATAATATCCGTCAAACTTACCTTAGACCATACCCCAGGCTCAGGCTCGTTCTGCCCCAGCATAAGTGTTATCCCACGGCTTATAAGTTCAAGAACAGTTTTTCCGCCTCTCACCCTTGTCCTGATGTAATCCGCAGGACCGTAGTGCATACGCCTGCTGCCTATATAAAGTGCCACACGCCTGATATTGTTAAGATTTATGCTGTTATTCAGAACAACAGACGCTCTAAGTTCACTGTATGGCGTATAGCGGTCTTTCACAAGCCTTACTGAAACAATGTTTCTATAGTCCAAATTGCCGCTGCCAATAATTTCGAACCTAATGTATATCCTCGCCATTATTCCGCCCCCCTAAGCTTTATCATAAGGCTTCCGATCATCCTGTCAGGCTGAAAATCCATTTCTATCTCTGAGAGTATGTATCCGCTGTATAAGACCCCGTCTGCCGTGAAATTGATCGTCTTTCCTCCGTTCTCGCTTAGAGCAGCCCAAGCGTAAGCCTTGTCCGACGGAGCGATCCTGCCGCTGAACTGAAATATCTCCGCTGCCTTACCTGAGATATTTCGCAAAATACCATTCACAGCCTTTGTTTCCTCCTGAATGTAACCTCCGCTTCGCTTAACTCCGTCCATGTAAAATGACCGTGTGCCGATGTCAAGCTTTATCTTTCCCTTTTTACTCACTTATATCCTCCTCACTGCAAATGCCGATACTAAGCTCTGCCTGCCTTTCGAGCCTGTGAAGGGGCAAAGTTTGAACTGCGCCTCCAAGCTTTGCGCTCTTTACATTCAGAACCTCGCTTTTTGCAAGCTCCGCCATAACGCTTTCACACTTTTCCTGAAGCTCCTCCATGTCATCGTATTTTCCTGCCTTGCCCATGAGCCGCAGGTCGATATGACATATATACTCAGTGTAAAGCTTTTTGCCGCCCTGCCCAATGACTTCATCGACCACATCATAGCCTTTAAGTCCATAGAAGCCAATTGCTTCCCCACTGTGCAATAGACTGTCAGCCGAAGTGTATTCACCCATTGCAGTAAAGCCTGCTCCGTCAAGTATCTTTTTTATCTCTGCCGCCATTTCTGTCCAGACTGTCATGGCTCGTCCTCCTTCCTAATATGCGATAACGGCATTGAATACAAAGCCGTCCTTTGAGAAAAATCTTTCCGCCCTTGAAACTGCGCTGTCACGAAGCTCTCTTGCCGCCTTTATCCTGTTCTCCTCGTCAAAAGCCTCCACCGCCTTGCCCTGCGCCGTAAACATGACCTTGTATTCAGCGGCTTTCAGACAAATAAATCTGTAAAAGACCTCCGCTGCCGCCGCAAATTCGCATATAGCCGTCCCACCCTCAGCGACCATTCGCTCCTGGTCAACAGCCTTTTCCATTTCGTCAGCACACACCGTTATAAGCCCTGCATACACCTCAGCCGACGTGCTGTCAAGTCCGCTTAGCTCCATGAAATTGCTCTTTACATTGTCTTTGCTTATTGCCATTTTCCTGCTCCTTTCAAAAAATATACCCGCCCACCGTCCCTTTTTTCATTATCCTCTCAGCTTACTTTGTAGTTTTCAGCGTCTTTACAGCACCGCTCGTAAGTACAGAGAAACCTGCAAGCACTGAGCAAACGATCTCGTTGCACTGATTAGTAATAAGCTTATCGTAGTCCACGATAACATCTCCTCCAAGCACCATTTCAACCGCACTGCTCTGGTCGATGCCCACCGCAATACCGCCTGTGAGCTGAGAGCATTTTACAAGAGTTACACCATATGGCGTCTGAACTGTGCCGCCTGCCATATAGTCGCCAATGCAGTATTTCATCTCGTCCATAGCAAGTATCTTAGCCATAACATCAGGAGTACAGATCATAGTCGTCATGTTAAACTCGCCCATGGAAGCCCAAAAAGCCGCCAGATCAGCGTAAGTAAGCTCACTGCCAATAAGAGTCTGAGCTGTAATACCTCTTGTTATCTCTGTCATTGCAAAGCTGTTCACATCTCTGCTTATAGTCGCTCCAAGGTTTTTCAGCACCACGCCAAAAGCCTCAAGCTTCTGCTTTCTTACAGACTCAAAAGAACAGTTAAGACGTCTTGCAAACTTTGTAAGAGTCTTACTGGAGGTGCTAAGTCTGACAGTTGTGATAGGCACATTTCCACCCTCTGCCACAACGTCAGTTGAACCTGACTTTGTAACGTTCAGACCTCTGAAATCCACTCCGTCAGTGTATGAAACAGCCGCCGCTACCTTGCCCATGATAGAAGCCTCGTCCATGCCCTGCTTGACAGTGCGTCTTATGTACTCAGGGAAAAGCACTGCCGACTCAGTGGAAATGAAAAATTTCTCCACCCTGTCAGAATTTGCACCCTTTACCTTGATGTCAAAACGCTTGAGCTGTCTTTCAAAAGCGTCAAGACCTTTAAGCTCGGTGTTCTCATAGTTTGCGTCAGGATCAAGCTCAGCCAGCGCCTGTGTGAATGTCTTGCCTGTGATAGAATAAAGTCCCTTTTCAAGTTTGATATTGTTGTACATATTATTTTCTCCTTTTTTGCAGTTTTGATTTTGTCCGTTTTTTTGTACTTGTTTTTTGTGTATCGCATTGTAAACTCAGCCTGCATAAAACCTTTTCAGATAACGGGCGAACACTGTTCACCCCTACGAATGTTTACGCATTTTCGTCTGTTTGCAGGTGAGCAATATAGTCCCATTAGGCATTTAAGCCCCTATCTCCACATTGTCATCGCCCCCTTTCACATCTGTCCCTTACATCTTGTAATCCCCCGTGATAAAGCTCTCCCTTTCGGCTTTGTAGACCTCCTCATTCTCAGCCGCCTGCTTTTCAAGCCTGCCACGGAAGTCGATAAGCTCCGTAACTGTCATAAGCTCCGCAAGTTCTTTCACACGCTTTGCACTCATAAAAGGCTTGCAGAAATAGCTGAGCCTTAAAACGTCCTTTTCAAAAGCTTCCCTCGCAAGGGCAAGCTCATAGCTCTTGTCGGTGCTTTCCTGTTTCTCCCTTAAAGCAAAACGCTTTGTTACCCCTGCGTTCACCTGTGCAGGCACTGCCACGAACGACCACTCGTAAGCGTCAAGCGGATCGTCAAGAATGTGATAACACAGCTTACCGCCGTATTCACCGCCCTTTTCATGGTCACAGCCGCCCTTGTACATATCCGCTCCGCATACAGAGCAAAGCTTCTTTCCCATGGTGCAGCTAACGGATACCTCTTTCTTTATTCCGCCCTGAATCTCGCTTATAAGGTCGCCGTTAGAAGCAGTTCGCACCATGTAAGCCTTTGCCATAAGCCTGCGGTAAACCTCTCCGTCTGTCGTAGTTTTCTCAGGCAGAGTTTCCACCCAAGTGTCGAATATTCTGGCAGTCTGCTTTGAGCTTTTAGGGTCATGGTCGAAAATACCCGTTCTGCCCTTAAAAAGCTCCGCAAGCTTCTCCAAAGCGCCTGATGAAAACTTTTCACCATCTCTGTCAATATCATTGTCACAAAGCGCCACCCTGAAAACAAAGACCTTGTCCTCCGTGAGCGGCTCTCTCGCATAGCCGTTTATCTTTTCAAGCTCCTCGCCTGATACTGTTTCGCTCATTGCATTTCCTCCTTTTTTCTCTCGTTCTCTACCCTTTCGTTTTCAAGCTCCGCCGCCTTAGCCTGCGCATTGTAAAGTCTTGACTTCGCCAACGCTTCCTCGTCCTGAAGATTTATGTTGTCCCACTCTATCTCCACCCCACAAGCATATCCGTTAAGCCTTAAAAACGCCTCGCATATCTCTCTGAGTATAGGTTCAAGCAGTCTGCGGTAATATTCAAGCTCGCTTGTGAGGATATCCGATTGCTGTGCAGACATTCTCTCGGTGGTTGACCAGTTCAGCCCAAGCAAAAACGGTGGTATTGAAAGCTTCGCTACAAGCTGTTCCATAAGCTGTCTGACAGGTATCTCCGTGTCTATCATCTGATTGTCAGCGCCTATGACCTTTATGTCCACATCACCCACAGCCACAAAATCCTGCACCGAGCCGTTTCGTGAGGCCCTCATGCCTCTGCTCCATTCCTGAGCTATCTGCTCTGCACGCTCCTTGGCTCTCGCCCTGTCGCTCTCCCCCTCAGGGTGATAAGTCACCGCATAGCGCACATTTCCTACCCTGTCGAAGTTCTGCCCCATGCACTCGTAAATTCGCATAAGTATCTCGCTCAGCGCAGGCAATCCACGGAGTATGGACACTCCGTCAGGGTGCTTAGGACTAGGATTGAGCGCCGTGTAAAGCAGTTTTTCAGGACTTCTTACCGGTATCTCCTCACCGCTTCCCATGTAAAAAATACGTTTTTCAAAAGCGTTCCTGCCCTCACGCACTCTGTACAAAGTCGGGTCGCCAACATATATCCCCTTGACCTTGCCTGTCCTGTAATCTGCATATATCCTGCCTATCGCCTTGCCGTATGTAAGCAGTGAGTCCAGATACATATCCGCAAATGTGTAAATGGACTTTCCCGACACCCCCACGGAAACCTCTCTGCAAAACCTATCAAGCTCCACCTGCGCCCTCTCGTCACAAGCCGTAACCTTAAAGCCCCCTGTGAGCCTTATTATCTTGCCGAAGCAAGCGTCGATAACAGGAACGTTCGCCCTCAGTGCGTCATAAAGCTCCTGCTGAAAAATCCCCTCAGGCGCAAGCCTGTAATGAAACCCCGACTCTCTGTCAGAGCCTGCCGTGTTCGGCACAAATTCACGGACCTTCTTTCTGAAAATACTCATTTTCTCTCCTTTCTTTCTGTACACTTTTTTTTACTAATGTTCAACTGTCAGTACAAAAAAGTCGTCCTTTTCACGTCCCAGACATTCTGCTGCAAAGTATCTCATATCGTCCATGGCGTGATCGTTCTCTTTCACAGGTGCGTCCTTTCCTGCCTTTTCGTCCCAGCGGTAAAGATTTATCTCACGAAGCGTATCACGACACCTGCGGTTTATCCTTATCCTGCCGTCCTTTATGCAGTCCGACACAAGCCTGATACCCGAAACAACGTCGTTCTTTGCAGGCTGGACAGTGAATTTTCCATGCCTGCGTATGCACTGTATGAACGAAGCCGCCGAGGGGTCGCAAATGACCTTTTCGATGCAAAGCCCATTGGCAAGCTCTTCAAGCCCCTTGTAATGCTCCTCGTCAGTTTTCTGCATACCCTCACGGCGTGAATCGTAGTAATACTCCCTGAGCCTGTACCATACTCCACCGCTCTCGCCCCAAAGCCCGAAGCTTGAAGGATTTACAGTGCCGTAATCACAGCTTATAACATACCGCTCGCATTGAATATCACCCTCAAAGACGTTTTTCTCCTCGTTAAACATAGGGTAAACAAGCCCCTCCGCTGCCGTCCATTTGCCAAGCACAAATCGCTCGTAAAATGTACCTGTGTAAATGCGGTGATAGCGTTCTATCACTGCCCTGTCAAGGGTCGGATTGTCCTCAAGCACAAAATGTCTGTATATAAGCCGCTTTTCCTCCGCCTTGTCTATCCACTCTTTCTTGAACCAGTGGTAAGGATTGTCAGGATTGCAGTTGAACCACAGCTTGCTCCCCGCCACCGAACACCTTGCCACAGCCTGCTCTATAAAGCTTCTGGGCATAAGTGCCGCCTCGTCAAGAAGCACCCCCGCAAGGGTCACGCCCTGGATAAGTGAGGGTGAGCCTTCGTCCCTGCCGCCAAAGTAGTAAAACCTGTTTTTCCTGCCGCAGAAGCTCACGTCCATATAGTTCTTTGACGCGACCTCCACAGCCGTCATGCCCATGGCTTTCATATACTCCCTGAGCGCAGGCAGGATATTCCTTTTCAGCGACACGATAGTTTTTGAGCATAGCCCAAAAATGCACTCGTCAAAATTAGTCATCGCCCATGTCATAAAAGACGCCGACAAACAAAAGGTCTTGCCCGATCTGACCGCACCGTCACAGATTATCCCGTCGTAATCACTAAGCTCCCGTGCCGTCCACCATCTGAAAACAAACCTCTGATTTTCCGACAGCCTTGTTATTTTCACAAGCTATCACCGTCCCTGCCGTAAATGCTCTCGATAAGTCGCTTCGACTCACCGCCGCCGTCAAGCTGAGGCGCAAGCTCCCCAAGCTTTTCCAAGGCTTTCTGCCTGTCAAAAAACTTGATCTCCAAAACGTTCTTTCCGCTGATCTTTATCTCACTCACATTGAAAAGATCCATGCCCATGATGTCCCTTGCTGTCATGTTCTCAGCGTCAAAAACAAGCTTTACAGCGTCATTCACCGCCCCGAAAGCTATCCTGTTAAGCCCTCGCTTCACATAAGAAAGGGTGTCGCTGTCAGCCTCCTCCAGCTTTTTAAGCTCCGCCTCCGTTTCTGCCGAGTGCAGAAGCTCAAGCCCCCTGTCCTCAGCCTCCTCCGCCCTTGCACCGGTGTGCAAAGCCGCTTCACGAAGATTTCTCAGATAGAAGAAAAATCTCGCAAATTTTTTCTGTTCGCCTGCCATATCGTTCCTCCTTTTTTAATTTCTGCGAAAGATGTACCACCGTATCTTAACGGCTCTCAAAAAACATCTCTCACTTATCCCGAAAAATGCCCCTTTTGTTGCATAAAAAATGCAACAATTGCAGAAATGTTGCCAAATTAAATCATTTATCATTTGTTTGCATAAATCGTCCTGCCCAAAACTGTGCAAAAGCCACATACTTTCATGAACAGAAAAATTGTTGGTAAAAAGAAATACTTTTATTTTTTGAGCCGTTTCGTACTATTACTGCACCTTATTTCAGACAAATATGTAAGTCATGCGAAACTTTCAATATACCTTATGAAAAAAAGTATATATTACTTGACAAAAGCCGAAAAAATAGTACAATAGTAAGTGTATGACACTAATTTGAAGAACAACGCAGGAGGTAAAAATATGAAAATGAGAGGTATCTATTCCTCAGTAACAGATATCAGACGAAAGGTCTTTACAGAGGTGGCAAGACTTGCCTATGAAGAGGGCGATTATGCCGAAAAGATCGCAGAGCTTCCTTATAAGATAGTACCGGGAAGCAAGGCTGTTTACCGTGAGTCTATCTTCCTTGAAAGAGCTATCGTTGAAGAAAGGCTCCGTCTTGCTATCGGTCTGCCCCTAAGACCGATCGAGGAGCATAAGTCTGTGGCTGACGGCATTGAAGAAAGTGCGATCGCAGAAAAGTATTACGATCCACCGCTTGTAAACATAATCAAGTTTGCCTGCAACGGCTGTCCTGAAACTCATTATCATGTTACCGACTGCTGTCAGGGCTGTCTTGCACACCCATGTCAGGAAGTCTGTCCAAAGGGTGCAATAACCATCAAGCATGGCAAGTCAGTAATAGATCAGTCTAAGTGTATAAAGTGCGGCAGATGTCAGAGTGTCTGTCCATACAATGCAATAAACAAAATGGAAAGACCATGCGCAAGAGCCTGCGGCATGGACGCTATCGGCTCAGACGAAGAGGGCAAGGCAAAAATAGATTATGACAAGTGCGTATCCTGCGGAATGTGTCTTGTAAACTGTCCATTCGGCGCTATCGTAGACAAGGGACAGATATTCCAGCTTATAACAGCAATGAAGAAAAAGAAGAAGGTCATCGCTATCGTAGCACCTGCATTTGTAGGTCAGTTCGGACCAAAGGCAAGCCCTGAAAAGCTCACAGCGGCAATGAAGAAGCTTGGCTTTGCAGACGTGGTCGAGGTAGCAATAGGTGCAGACCTTTGTTCCATCGAGGAAGCAAAGGACTTCATGAGAGAAGTTCCTGAACATCAGCCATTCATGGCGACATCATGCTGTCCTGCATGGTCAGTAATGGCGAAGAAGCTTTTCCCTACCCTTGCCCCATACATTTCAATGGCTTTGACCCCAATGGTACTTACAGCAAGAATGCTCAAAAAGGACGATCCTGACGCTTGTATCGCATTTATCGGACCATGTGCGGCAAAGAAGCTTGAAGCTTCAAGACGTACTATCCGCAGCGACGTAGACTTTGTGCTTACATTTGAAGAACTCATGGGAATGTTCAATGCCAAGGGCGTAACATTTGAAGACATTACAGATGAAGAAAAGGTAGATCTTTGCGAGGGTACAGGTGACGGAAGAGGCTTTGCAGTAAGCGGCGGCGTAGCAAAGGCAGTAGCAGACGTTATCCACAAGCTTGACCCAGATCGTGAGGTCAAGGTAGTATCAGCACAGGGACTTAAAGACTGCCGCAAGCTTCTCACACTTGCGAAAGCGGGCAAATATGACGGCTATCTTCTCGAGGGCATGGCTTGTCCGGGCGGCTGTGTAGCAGGTGCAGGAACGCTTCAGGCGGTAGAAAAGAGCACAGCGCTTGTAAACAAATATGTAAAGGACGCACCTTTACAGAACTCTCTCGACTCCAAATACGAGATCAATCTTGATCTTATCACCGAGTCGCATGATGACAAATAAGAGATAGAATTGAAACGGACAGCGTTATGCTGTCCGCTTTTTTGTACTGTCACTCGCCGTGACGGGCATTTTACGCCATACATTGTGGTATAAAACACTTTTTCACCGCTTTTTGAATTCGTATAGAATACTACACATTGCAATTATCACACACCCCCTGATACCCCCACAAACGGCAGTAGGGGCGAACAGTGTTCGCCCGTCGAAGAAACAAGCCCACGATTATATCATTGTTGGATAGAACTGAAAACTATCCAATCACATCTTCAGGGGAGCAGCGCAATATTCTTCACACGACAAGTCTACACAACATTGTGATAAATTCAAACCTTGCAGTTCCCCGAAACGGGACGTCGAGGGCGCCGTCCACTACAATTCTACCCCGACTTCATCACGCCGCAAAATCGCTTTGCTCTTTGCGGATTTACGTTGTAATTGGGGATAGGATAGGCGGTGCAGATTTTTGCTCCGTTATTACTTTTGATAAGAAGCACAACTTTTGTATGCTTTTTCTCATTAAATCTGCACCTTGTCGGCTATCGCCGAATGAGGCTCTGCCTCAAACTCCGCTAGGGGCTTTGCCCCTAGACCCCACAAGCCCTCTAGCACCGGGCTTGAGCGTGCGCTTTATCTCTTGCTTCGCTCGGTGCTTTATTTTACTTTATGCTTGCAATTTACTTTGGTCTGCTTTGCTCATTCCTCACTCCTCATTCCTCATTTCTCATTCCTCCCCTCCTCACTAAAAATCCGCCCCCACATCTTGCAATTTACCTCAAAATGTGCTATCATTATCTCTATAGGGGGTCTTATCCATGAAAAAACTCTTTTCCGTAATTTTTATGAACTTTTTCGGCTTCGACATGATAATTTTCTTGGTTGCAGTCGCAACTGCCCTCGTCTTTTATTTCACTAAAAAATCGGCTGATGTTCTCTACAACAAGCTTCATCTTAACATCTTCGTTCCCGACTCAGGTGCTTCCCGCCGTCAGGCTGACAGCGATATTTCGGGCATTCGTGAAACAGATATCGTTTCTATGCGCAACCGCACAGGAAGCCTTTATTCTCTGTTCGTAAATCTCACAGGGATCTTCCCTCTCTTGGGTATCCTCGGCACTGTTATCTCCCTCCTTGGTATGGTGGGCGATATGACAAACGTTCAGGATAATTTCTATGGCGCTTTGACCTCCACTTTTTGGGGACTTGTTTTTGCTATAATCTTCAAATTTCTTGACGGCATAATCTCTGCAAAAATAGAGGATAACGAAAAAAATGTTCAGCTCTATCTTGAAAGAAACAACGCTGAACATTCCCAAAGCGGTGAACAGCCATGAATGGTTTCAGGAAAAATAAGGGCATAGTCCTTGAGCTGACTTCCCTGCTCGATGTTATCATGATAATGCTTTTCTGGGTCATGACCGATGTTTCCGCATCTGCCGACAGTCAGAAAAAGGACGCAAAAGCTCAGGTGCAGGCTGTCACTCAACAGCTTGAGGAGCAGAAGCAAAAGTCCGCTGACGAGTTAAAAAATCTCCGTAAGGATATGCAAAAGCAGATAGATGAAGCCTATAAAAAGGCTGAGAGCATTAACAGCAATGCCGCAAAAAATCAGCAGGCGCTTGACGGCTACACTCAGGGTATGCTTATCTCACTTGATATGCGAAATGAAAACGGCACTGATAAGCTGTATATTTCCCGAAATGATGAGGATATTATGACCGTGACCCCTGATGAAGATATCTCAGGCAGGCTCATATCTCTTTTTGAAGGACTCGGTGCGGCAGACGGTGAAGTAATGCTTGCGGCAGTGGTCTATGACGGTGACGCTGTGCTTTATCGTAACATGAGAATAGTGGAAAACGCTGTGCAGGCTGTGTCAGACAAATACGAAAATGTTTACTTTACATACATAAACACTTCCAAATAGAAAGGACAATAAAAATGAGTATTCAGAACGATGTTGAAAAGCTCTACCGCAGTGACCTTGAAAAACAAAGACAAAAGCAGAAAAAGAAAAAGAAGAAAAAGCTTCTTGGTGTCATGCTGATCGTCATTATCATTGCGGCGCTTATTCTTATAATGCAGTATCTTGGACTTGGACTAGGCGGTGGAAAAGGCGAAGGCTCAGGGGACGGCAAGGACGTAAGTGCTTCCTCCAATGAAGCTTCCGTTACTACCACAACAACAGCAGTGCCAAAGGAATTTTATGACATCAAGGTTTCAGGAAGCACTTATATAATCGATGAGCGTGTGGTAGATCTTAAAAGTCTTGTTTCCACAGTGAAGCTTATGAGCGACAATGTTATAGTAAGGATAACAGACGACAACGCAACAAAGAACGCCATGGACGAGCTTAAAAAGGCTCTTACCGACGACGGCAGAGAGTTCACAGAAACAGTTCTTGACAATTCAGCTTTGGATAACAGCAGGGCAGATACAACATCTGAAGCCGTAAGATAAAAACTGCAGGGGCGAACATCCTTCGCCCGTTTTCTGCATAATTTTAAAGGATACAGATATAAAATAAAATTGGGGACGGTCAAGCCGTCCTCTTTTCAGAAACAGAGGTAATATCATGCTTGGACTTACTTTAGAGGGCGGAGCCAGCAGAACGGTCTATTCCTGCGGAATAATGGACGCTTTGCTGGAGGATAAAATAATAGCCGATTATGTTATAGGCGTTTCGGCAGGAGCAGCTTTCGGCGTTTCTTACTGCTCAGGGCAGATAGGAAGAAATCTCCGTCTTGCAACTGAGTTTATGGGAACAAAGAAATACATGGGCGCAAGACATCTTATCGACCCGAAAAACCGATGCTACTATAACCTTGATTATGCCTACAATGTTGTACCTAATGTTGAGCTTCCCTTTGATTATGAAGCCTACAGAAACTTCAAGGGCAGATTTTGTGCAGTTGTTACAAACGTAAAAAACGGCAAGGCTGAGTACATGGACGTGCCAAAAGATGACACCCACTGGAATTTGCTTAGAGCCACCTGTGCGCTTCCTCTGCTTTTCCCTGAGATAGAGATAAACGGAGAAAAATATATGGACGGCGGTATATCAGATTCAATACCATATATGCAGGCAATAAAAGCAGGCTGTGACAAAAATATCGTTGTGCTGACCCGACCAAAGGGCTATGTTAAGACCCAGGAGCCTGCCACAAAGCTTGCCATGAAATATTATCACAAGCACCCTGAGTTTGCCGAAGCCCTTGCCACAAGAGCCGAGAGATACAACAAATGTATCGCAGAGCTTATGGAGCTTAAAGCGGAGGGGAAAGTCTTTGTTTTCACGCCAAAGACCACTTTCGGTGTGGGAAGAACAGAGGGCGACCCTGTAAAGCTGAGAAGGCTCTACGATTACGGCTACAACCACGCAAAATGGGCAATGGACGATCTGAAAAAATATCTTTGCAAGTAGGAATGAGGTAATAAAATGTCATACAAGCTGCCGCTTTTTGTTGCCGCCGCATTTCTGGGCGGTTATATGCTCATTTCAAACAGACAGCTAAGGGTGAACAAATACGAACTGAAAGTATCAAAGCTTCCTGAGAATTTTGTTGGTAAAAAGATACTTCTTCTTGCAGATCTTCACAAGAAGCGTTACGGGGATAATTTCAACAATCTGGTAAATTCCTGTATTGCCGCTGAGCCTGACTTTATTTTCTTTGCAGGTGATCTTTACAGCCGTGATGAAACGGACATGATACCGAAGCTTGCCCTTATGAAAAGGCTAAAACATATTGCACCGACCTATTATATTTTCGGTAACCATGAAACTGACAACATGGATAATGCCGAAGCCCTTGCTTTGAAACTCACCGAATGTGGAGTACACATTCTGAGAAACAACATGGAGCAGATAAAAATAGGTGAGGATCACATCAATATATACGGCACTCAGCTTCCCCAAAGATTTTACCGCAACGAAGATTTTTCACATCACGACCTGCCGAAGATCACAAAGGACGAGCTTACAAAGCTTTTAGGCGAGCCTGACCGGAGCGAGTGTAACTTTTTGCTTTCGCACACGCCGCTGGCGTTCCGTGCTTATGCGGACTGGGGAGCAGATGTGACGTTTTCGGGTCACTGTCACGGGGGAGTTATAAGATTGCCTTTTATTGGCGGAATACTTTCTCCTGAGCGGAAATTCTTTCCACGATACACAAAGGGCATTTACGAACTTGACGCTGAACAGGGCTTGGCAAAGCTCGCTGTTACGGCAGGGCTTGGTAAATTCAGACTCAACAATCCCTCGGAAATAATGATTTGCACACTTGAAAGGCAGGAATAAATATGTATCAGAAACAATTTGCAGAATATTTTGACAAGCACATGGACGAGATACTTCGTGACCTTGACGAGATTATTTCTATTGAGAGCGTAGGCGACATAAACGCCCCTGTTAAGCCATTTGGCGAGGGTTCTCGCAAGGCTCTTGACTGGGGAAAGGCTTATCTTGAAAAGCTTGGCATGACAACAAAGGACTTTGACGGCTATGCTGTTCACGGTGATTTTTACCCAGAGGGTGAATGTAAGCTTGCTGTGCTTTCACATCTTGACACTGTTCCCGCAGGCGAGGGCTGGAGCTATCCGCCTTTCAAGCTGACTAAAGCTGACGGAAAGCTTTTCGGCAGAGGAACAATTGACGACAAAGGTCCGAGCGTTGCGGTGCTGTGGGCTGTAAAGGCTATCAAAGAGCTTAACATTCCTATAAAAAAGAACTTCCGTGTTATTTTCGGTGGCAATGAAGAGGGCGGCTGTGAGGACATGGAATATTATGAAAGCAAACAGCCTTTCCCTGAAATGGTGTTCACCCCCGACGGCTCTTTTCCTGTGCTCAACTGCGAAAAGGGCATGGTGCATCTTACATTCTCTGCTGAATTTTCAGATGATAAGATAGCTGAGATAAAGGGCGGAAGCGTTATAAATGCTATCCCGGACAAGTGTATTGTGAAGTTTGCTGACGACAGTGAGAAGGTCATCAGAGGAAAATCCTCACACGGGTCAAGACCTGAAAACGGCGACAATGCGGTGACAAAATTTGTGGCAGAATACAAAAATGAAAATGCTCTCCTTGGTG
>ENA-OZUS01000266-OZUS01000266.1-human-gut-metagenome-genome-assembly--contig:-NODE-266-length-17752-cov-5.790077_pt1 | contig 17752 bp, 15 predicted proteins | sample MGYA00243437_ERZ654029 | MGnify/ENA primary metagenome ERZ654029 (study PRJEB26926, sample SAMN06164894) | human gut metagenome | biome: ENVO:00009003; feature: ENVO:2100002; material: ENVO:00002003...
TGGATATCCTTGAACTTGTTGTAGCAGGCAGCGCCCACAACAGCGGCCAGAATGCCGATGAAGGAGTTGCCGGCGACCTTCTGGAAGGCGATGTAGGTAGCAGTGCCTTCTTCCAGGTGACGGACCATGCCGACCACACCGGGGTTCAGCAGCTGCTGCATCATCAGGAAGCTGACCAGACCGGCCAGACCTGCGGTGCCGTCGTTGTCTGCAAGGCCGACAGCGGCACCAATGGCAAACAGCCATGCCATGTTATCGATCAGAGCGCCGCCTGCCTTGACCAGCAGGAAGCCAACGGTATATGCTGCGCCGGAGGTTGCTGCACCGGGAACGCCCATAACGCCCGGAGCAAGGGCATAACCAAGACCCATCAGGATGCCGCAGATCGGCAGGACCGCGACGGGAAGCATCAAAGCTTTGCCCAGTTTCTGGAGATACTTCATCATAAAGCACATTCCTCCTTAAGAAATGTTTGTGTTTACAGACGCCTCTGGTTGCAGGCCGTCCATAATTCCGTAATAGAATAGTAACATATTTCCGCAAAAAAAGAAAGTCCCTTTCGCCTTTTTTCTATCAAAATGCATCAAAAGTCCTCATTTGGCCGTTTTTCAGTCGATAATTTTTAGTTTTTCCGCACAAGGGTCGTCTTTGTGTTGAAAATTCTTTTCTTTTTACGTACATTTTGCCCAAAGGCTTGCATCCCACAGCCGAATCGGGTACTATACTATTATAAAGAACATGCGCCCTCTCAGGCCGCTTCGCGTCCAGCTCTCCCAAAGGGAGAGCCCTTGGCAAAACCGCAAACTTTGCATGGACTGCCAAAGCCTCCCACTTTGGGGGAGGTGGCATTGCGCAAGCAATGACGGAGAGGGCGAGGATGCAAAATAAAAGGAGACAGCATTATGGAATGGACTGATATCCGCCTGACCGTGGCCAAGGCCGACGCCGACAACGCCGAAGCCGTTGCCACCATGATCGCCGAGGGCGGCATCTATATCGAAGACTACAGCGACATCGAGCAGCAGGTGGCCGAGATCGCCCATGTGGATCTGATCGAGCAGGAGCTGCTGGACAAGCCCCGCGATACCGTTATCATCCATATGTATCTGGAGCCGGGCGCTTCCCCCGTGGAGACGCTGGCCCTCATTGCCGCCCGCATGGAAGCTGCAAACATCGCCTACACCGTGGAGACCGAGGGCGTGGAGCAGGAGGACTGGCAGAACGGCTGGCGCAAGTATTACCACCCCCTGGAGATCGGCAAACGGCTGGCCGTGGTGCCCTCGTGGCAGCAGTACGACACTGACCGGGTGAAGCTGATCCTTGACCCGGGCCTTGCCTTCGGCACCGGCGGCCACGAGACCACCAGCCTGTGCATGGAAGCGCTGGACGAGCGGGTGACCGGCGGTGAGCGGGTGCTGGACATCGGCACCGGCAGCGGCATCCTTGCCATTGCGGCGCTGAAGCTGGGCGCTGCCGTGGCCGAGGGCGTGGACATCGACCCTGTGGCCGTGCGCACCGCAGGCGAGAACGCCGCGTTGAACGGCGTGCAGGACAAGCTGACCGTGCTGGTGGGCGACCTTTCCGATAAGGCCAGCGGCAAATACGATATCATCACCGCCAACATCGTGGCCAACGCCATCCTGTCTCTGGCTCCTGCCGTGCCGGGCCTGATGGCGGAGGGTGCCACCTTTATTGCCAGCGGCATCATCGACAGCCGCAAGGACGAAGTGATCGCCGGGCTGGAAAAAGCCGGCCTTGCCGTTGTGGAAGTGAAGGAGAAGCGCGGCTGGGAGTGCATCGTCTGCAAGAAAGCGTAAGGAGATTTTATGCCGCACCGTTATTTTACCACCGAGATCTCTGACGGCACCGCCACCCTGCGCGGGGCCGACGCCCACCATCTTGCCCGCGTGATGCGCGCAAGGCTGGGCGATACTGTCATTCTATGCGACGGCAATGCCGTGGAATACACCGCCACCATCACCGGCTTTGGCGATGAGTGTGTGGAGTTCCGAGTGGAGCCGGGCTATCCCAGCGCCGCCGAACCCAGCGTGGAGGTCACTCTGCTGGCTGGTTATCCCAAGCAGGACAAGCTGGAGCAGATCATCAAGCACGGGGTGGAGCTGGGCGCAGCCCACATCGTGCCCTTCTTCAGCCGGTACTGCGTGGCGGCCCCCAAAAAAGAGGAGCAGAAGAACGAGCGCTACAACCGTATTGCGGTGGAAGCCGCCAAGCAGTGCGGCCGGGGCATTCTGCCGGATGTGGCCCTGCCGCTGGCAAACTTCGGTGCCGTGTGCCGCACCTTTGCACAGTATGACCTTGTGCTGTTCTGCTACGAGTGCGGCGGCGCGCCCCTGCGCGACCTGCTGGCCGCAGCAAAGCCCGCCGATGGTGAAAAGTTGAAAATCGCCATCGTGACCGGAGCCGAGGGCGGCTTTGCCGCCGAGGAAGCCGAGATGGCTGCAAAGGCCGGTGCCAGAACGGTGGGCCTTGGCCCCCGCATCCTGCGGTGCGAGACCGCCCCGCTGGCCGTGCTTGCTTCGGTCATGACCCTGACGGGGAATCTGGAATAACAAAAAAGCAGCTGCGTTGCAGCTGCTTTTTTGTTATTTTCAGGGTTTATGTCTCTGCTTCCAGCAGAGCTTTCTTCACATTCAAAAGGTTCTGCGGGCTCACCGAGAAGCTACGCAGGCCCAGCTGCAAATACTGCACCGTGTTGGCCGGGTTGCCCACGGCAAGGCCGCAGATGGTCACCGGCACATTGCGCACCTTTGCGGCATCCAGCACCATAGTGATGAGCTTTTTCATGGCCTTGCTGGCCGGGCGGTAGTAGTGCTCGGCGCTGGCAAGCTCCCGGTCTGCCGCGTGGGTGTACTGGGTCAGGTCGTTGGTGCCGACCACAAGAAAATCGACCCCGTGCTCTACAAATTCCTCAGCGGTCAGGCAGGCAGCGGGTACGCTGAGCATCACGCCGAACTTTGTATCTTCGTTGAACGCCACGCCGCGCTCCCGCAGGTGCTCGCGGCAGCGCTCCACCACACGCATGGCTGCGTCCCAGTCCTCCACATTCGTCACCATGGGGAACATTACCCGCAGCGGGCCGCGGGCGGCGGCGCGCAGCAGCGCACAGAGCTGCGTCTCGAACTGGTGGGGCTGGCGCAGACTGTTGCGGATGCCCCGCAGGCCAAGCTTGGAAGACTGCAGGCCCTGATAGGCGTCGGAAATAGTGCGGTCTGAGCCAAAGTCGAAGGTGCGCACCGTTACCGGGCAGCCCTTGGCGGCAGCAAGACAGGAGCAGTAGAAGAAATACTGTTCCTGCTCATCGAGGATGCGGCCCGGCAGCATCATGTAGCCGGTGCGCAGCAGGCCCACGCCCTGTGCGCCGGACTGCATGGCCGTGTCGATGTCCTCCGGCCCAAAGCAGTTGGCCAGCAGCTCAAAGGGCTTGCCGTCCTTTGTCCTGTTGGGCAGAGCATGCAGCTGCCCCATCTCTTCGTTCTCCCGCTGCAGCTCGCAGATGCGGGTCTCGGCCTGCTGGCGGGCGGCAGCGTCCGGGTCCAGCGTGCACTGGCCCCCGGTGGCATCCAAAATCACGGTGCGGCCGTCGCAGTCGTCCAGAAAATCCCGGCCCACCTGCACGATGCCCGGGATATTCATTGCCCGGGCAATGATGGCCGCGTGGCTCTGGCCGCTGCCCTCTGCCGTGATGATGCCTAAAATCATGCCGGAGGGCACGCTGAACAGGTCGGTGGGCATCAGCCGCTCTGCCGCAAGGATCACCGGGTGGTCCAGCGCCAGCCACATGCGGGGGCGGTTGGTGATGATGTTGATGACCCGGCGGCTTGCGTCGAGAATATCCACACTGCGCAGCTGCATGTAAGGGTTATCCTTCATGTTGGCCAGCTGGTCGGCGTAGCGCTGGCCCACCTGATTCATGGCCGCTGCCGCGCCAATGCCTGCATTGATGCAGAAGCGCACCTCGTTCATCATGCCCTCGTCGTCCAGCATCATGCTCTGGAACTGGAAGATGGCCTGCTCGCTGGGTGCGGCACGGTCTGCCATGGATTCCAGCTCGTCCTGCGCCGTGCGGATGGCATCGGTGAGCAGCTGCAGCTCCCGGGACGGTTTAAAGGGGCCCACGGTCGTGGTCTCCACATGGTGCTCCAGACGGCTCACCTGCCCCAGCACAAGGCCGGGAGAAGCGCAGGAACCTTTATACACTTTCATGTTCGGTCACCTCCGGCAAAAGCTCGGCTTCCGGCGTGGTCAGGGTGCGCCAGACCAGCGCCTGCAAAAAGGTATTGGGCAGCAGCGCGGCCAGTGCGGCCCGCGCCGCATCGGCACTGCCCTCAAACAGCGGTGCAAAGCTCTGCATCCGTGCCTGATCGCACTTTGCAAGGAATGCATCGCACAAAGTATGGGTGGTGTAGTAATGGGCCGGGTCCACACCGGCATCTTCCGCGGCGGCTTCCAGCGGGGCAAGGTCGGCATCCTTCATCTTGGCCAGCAGCAGGGCCGCATCCGCCGTCAGGGTGACCGGGTATTTCTCCCGCACGGCCTTTTGCACCCGCTCAAATTTTGCGTGGAACGCAGCAGCGTCCGCGCAGCTCTGGGCATCACAGGAGACAGCATAGGCACACCCCCGCAGATATCCCATAGCGCGGCGGGTATCATAGTAGCCCAGCTCAATGTTGCGGCGGGCGGTGTCGGGGTCAAAGTGCAGGATATCGCCCAGCTCCCAGTAGCTGCGCACCATCACGGTGGGCAGGCCGGTGAGGTTGGGGCGGGTGATGCCCACGCCTTCCAGATCGACGCACACCAGTTCATCCGCGCCCATGCGTTTGGCAAGACCGGTGGGCATGTTGTCGCTGTAGCCGCCATCCAGAAACTTGACCCCGTCGATCTCCCGCGCACGCAGCGCCGGGAAGCAGGCAGCGGAGGCCATCAGGTAGTCCTTGACCTTTCCTGCCGGGATCTCGTCCAGCGTCAGCTCCCGGGGCTTTAAGCCCCGCTGCTCCACCGTGACAAGGCCGAAGCGGATGGGAGCCGCGCGCAGGGCATCCTCGTCCAGCACCCGCTCCACGATCTCTTCCAGCGGGGTCACATCCATGCCGCCGGCTTTCACCACGCTGCGCAGGAACTGGTGCAGGGCCGAAAGGTCGGCATCCTCCTCCGGCAGCTCCATCACATCCTTGCTGCGGATGGCCAGCCACATATCGCGGGCCGTCTCGTACTGGTCCAGCACGAACATGGCACCGTTCAGGCTGCCAACGCTGGTGCCGGTAATGATCTGCGGGTGCCAGTCCAGCTCCATCAGCGCGCGCCACACACCCACCTGATAGCTGCCCCTGGCTCCGCCGCCCGCCAGCACCAGAGCTTTGCACGGCGCACTGCGATCATCCATTGCATCCGCCTCCTTTGATCGTTTCCGGTTTTGTTCAGATTATAGCATATTTCCAGAGAAATTTCTTCCGTTTTTTGTAAATTGATGCCTTTCTCCCGGCAAAGAAACATGGTATACTTGTCAGGATCTCAAAAGGAGGCATTCTCATGCACTGCAAGCAATGGATCTTTGATATGGACGGCACCCTGACCGACAGCATGACCGTGGTGTGGGAGGGTGCCCCCGACGCACTGCTGCGCCGCTATGGCCGCACCCCGCGGGGGGATCTGCGCGCCACACTGCTGAACATGGGAATGCAGGAGGGCGCACAGTATCTGATCCGGGAGTACGGCCTGCCGCTGACCGAGGAAAGCTATTTTTCCGTGATGCGCGAGGTGATCGCCGAATTGTACGAGACCGTGGAGCTGAAACCCGGCGTGCGCACGATGCTGGCAAAGCTGCAGGCCGAGGGCGCACGCATGTGCATCTGCTCCAACACCTGGGCCGAACAGTGCCGCACCGTGCTTACCCGGCTGGGCATCGCGCAGTATTTCTCCTTCATCGTGGAAGCGCAGGGCGTGCTGCACAAAAGCCGCCCGGAGGTGTTCTTTGAGTGCATGAGCCGTCTGGGCGGTGCAGACCCCGCCGCCTGCGCCGTGTGCGAGGATGCCGTATACGCCGCCGCCACCGCCCACAAGGCCGGGTATTACGTCATTGGCATTGCAGACCGCACCTCTGCCACCGACGAGCCGGAGATGCGCCGCATCTGCAGCCAGTTCGTGCCCCGGTGGGATGCGCTGGACTGGACACGTGTGTAAGAAAAAAGGGCCGCAGCGTGCGGTTCTTTTCTTTATCTGATCCTTCTTTGCTCTTGCATTTTGTGCGCAAGAAGAGTATGATATTATAAATAGGACTGCCCCAAGGGGGAAGTGTCCTCATTTGTGAGAATACACTCTGTGATTTTTAATATAAAGGTATAATATCCGTAAAGAGGAGACCTTCCGTCATGAACAACCCACTCGTCAGCATTATCGTGCCTGTGTACAACGTGCAGAATAGTGTTGCCCGCTGTCTGGAGAGCATTTGTGCCCAGACATGGAAGGATATCGAGGTCATTCTGGTCAACGACGGGTCCCGGGACGAAAGCTTTTCCATCTGTGAGCAATTCCGTGAAAAGGACCCCCGCATCGTTCTGGTGGACAAATCCAATTCCGGTGTGTCGGAGACCCGCAACTGCGGCATGTCCCTTGCAAGGGGCAAGTATGTGCAGTTTGTGGACAGCGACGATTATCTCGACCCTGATTTTACCGAGCGGCTGGTGACTGCCGCCGAAGCGAACAACGCCGATCTGGTCATTGCACCTTACTGGATGGTGATTCCCGCCAACTCTTCCAAGGCCACGCAGGCACTGGAAAACCTGCAGGAGAACCTTGGCATCGATGCCGAGAAAAAGCCCGATGATATCCGTGAATACGGCTTCCTGCCCGAGGGCATCTACGACCGCGATACCTTTGCCCTGCGCCTGATGGAGAAGCCCGCATCCTTCTTCTACAGCGTGCTGTGGAACAAGCTCTACCGCCGGGATATTCTGGCAGACCATCATCTTCAGTTCACCAGCGAGGTGCGCTGGGCCGAAGATCTGGTTTTCAATCTGGAATACATTTTGTACGCCAATGTTTTCGTATCCATTTCCAAAGCGGGCTACCACTATGTGCAGAACCCCCAGAGCATCTGCCACACCCAGATCAATCTGGCTTCCATCGTGCAGAACAAACTGCAGGTGTTCCGCTATTACAAGGAGCTGTACACAAAGCTGGGCCTGTACGATCAGGTGCAGCCGCAGCTGTATAAATTCCTGACCGCGTTCTCCGAGAACGCCTATCCCTCCGGTTCTCCCCAGAAGATCATCATGGACATGGCCAACCGCTGGGGCTTTGGTGTTCTGGATGCTTCCGACAAGGAAAAGAAACACAAAACCGAACCCGATGCCTGATCTCCGGGCACGAAAAAAGAGCCGTGAAAGCGGCTCTTTTTTGTTTGCCATTTTACCGGTCGATCCAGCTGCGGAAGGCTTCGCGCACTGCACCCTCCCGTCCGCGCGGGATGGGAATGCGCGCACCGCTGCACATCTGCAGCTCGCCCGCTGTCAGCAGCTGTGCCGCCGCCAGATTGACCACATAGGAGCGGTGCGGCTGCAAAAAACGCCCGTCTTCCAGCAGCGGCTTTGCTACCTCGGCAAAGGACACCCGCAGCGAAAGGGACACCACATCCTCGCCGCTGAGCAGATGGAAGTGCACCACATGGTGGGTGCACTCCAGATATTCGATCTGCGCATAGGCCAGCGCCCGCAGGCCTTCGGCGGTGGCAACGGTCATTGCCGGGCCGTACTCCGGCTCGGTGGCGCGGGCAAGCAGGGCCGAAAGCTCCTGCTGGTGCACCGGCAGAAGCAGATACTGCATGGCATCCACCCGGAAAGCACTGTAGGCGTGGGCCGGTGTGCGGGCCGCAAAGGCCAGCGGAGCCCTGCGGCCCCGGCGGCGCAGCTCCGCAGCCGCCGAAAGCCCTGCCGGGGCCGCTACAGCGCCCAGCTCGATGAGATACAGGTCAAACCGTTCTCCCTCGGTGTCCCGGCGCAGCAGCGCATCTGCATCCGGCAGCTGCTGCACGATGCACGCATCCTGCCGCCGGGCAAAATATTCCATGCACTGGCGTTCCAGCCCGCTGCGCAAGGCCGCATCCGGGCTGCATACCGCAATGTGAAATACCATCTCACATTCTCCTTTCCGCCAGCCGCCCGCCTTGATTTTTGCGCAGGGCTGGAGTATGATAAATAAAACTTTGCTGCATCGAAAAAAGAAAAAACGGAGGGACCCGCCATGCCGCAGCCGCTTGTCAGCGTTATTGTGCCCGCCTATAACGCGGCGGGCTTCATCTCCCGCTGTGTGGAGAGCATCACATCCCAGAGCTACCCGGAGCTTGAGATCCTTCTGCTGAACGACGGCTCCACCGACGACACCCTTGCTGTCTGCCGGAAGCTTGCTGCCGCCGACAGCCGCATCCGTGTGGTGGACAAGCCCAACACCGGCGCAGCAGACACCCGCAGCTGCGGCCTTGCCCTTGCCCACGGCGAATACATCCAGTTTGCGGACAGCGACGATCACCTGCTGCCGGGCTGCACCGCAAACCTGGTGGCTGCTATGCAGCGCAGCCATGCCGACCTTGTGCTGGCTCCCTACCGGATGATGGTGCCCCGCAAGGATGGCGGCTATGACACCCGGGAGTACAGCCTGCTGCCCGCCGGGGTGTACAACAAGGTGGATTACCTGTGGCAGCTCACCGGCAATGCCGCTGCCTTTTACTACGGCGTGCTCTGGAACAAGCTCTACCGCCGGGATCTCATCCAGATGGCGCACATCCGGTTCGAGCATGTGGTATACGCCGAGGACCAGCTGTTCAACACCCGGTATCTGCAGGTGGCACAGCGGTTTGCCGCCATCGACGAAGCCGCCTACTGCTACATCCAGAACCCGCAGAGCGTATGCCATACGCAGGTGAGCGCGGCGGACATGCTGCGCCACCGCAGCCGGATGTACCACACCTACAAGGAACTGTGCATCCAGCTGGGCGTGTACGATAAATTCCGCCTGCGGCTGCACGGCATCTATCTGAGCCTGTTTGAAAGCCCTCTGCCCAACGGCCCGGTGCAGAAGCTTTCCGACGCATTTGCCCGCACCCACAGCCGCATCTGAGAAAAGGAGAACCTATGGAATTTCCCCTTGTAAGCATCATCGTGCCCATGTACAACACTGCCGGGTGCATTGCCCGCTGTGTCAAAAGCATCTGCGCCCAGACTTATAAAAGCATTGAGATCCTGCTGCTGAACGATGGCTCCACCGACGACACCCTTGCCGTTTGCCGCGCCCTTGCCGCCAGCGACCACCGCATTGCACTGGTGGATAAAACCAACACCGGCGCAGCGGATACCCGCAATCAGGGCATTGCGCTGGCCCACGGCAAATACATCCAGTTTGTGGACAGCGACGACTGGCTGGCCCCCGATTTTACGGAAAAGCTGGTCTCCGCCGCCGAGGCCCACACCGCCGATCTTGTGATCGCGCCCTTCTGGATGGTGTACCCGGAAAACTATGTGGAGCACATCCGCCCATGGGAAAAGGCGCTGCAGCATGTGCTCCAGCGCAATCCGCCCCGCACCCGGGCCTATGGCTATCTGCCTGCCGGGGTGTACACCGGACAGGAATACGCAAAGCATCTGATCCAGAAGCCGAACACCTTCTACTATGGCAGCCCCTGCAACAAGTTCTACCGCCGTGACCTCCTGCGGAAGCACAGCCTCCATTTCCGCAAAGAATTGTTTGCAGAGGATCAGCTGTTCAACACCGAATATCTGCGCTATGTGCGCACCGCCGTTTCCATCCCGGACATCGGCTATTACTACCTGCAGAACAGCCAGAGCGTCTCCCACTCCAGAGTGACCACCGCCGACATCCTTTCGCTGCGGCGGCGGGTGATGCTCCTGTACAAGAGCATCTATACCGAACTTGGCATCTACCCGGAAACGCGGGCGGCCATCCTGCGTTCGCCCTTTGGCGAAAACGAGTTCACTCTTCCGCCGCTGGATTCCCCACAGACGCACTGCTGCAAGCTGTGACCCTATAAAAAGCACCCGGCTGCCGCCGAGAGCCGCTCTGGCTCCTGCACGGCTCCGGGTGTTTTTTGCGCTTTCTCAGCAGCCGATGGCGGCACACTTCTCCGCCAGCCAGCTGCGCTCTTCGTCGTTCAGGTGCGGTGCCAGCTTTGCAAACACCTGACGGTGGTAATCGTTCAGCCATGCGATCTCGTCCTTATCCAGCACACCGGGCAGGATGGGAGAGGTGGCAATGGGCACGAACATCAGCGGTTCAAAACCAAGGAAGGTACCGTACTGGTTATCGGCCTTGTGCACGCACACCAGCTCGTTCTCGATGCGGATGCCCACGAGGTCAGTCTCGTAAACGCCCGGCTCGTCGGTGACCACCATGCCGGGACGCATGAGCACGGAGTTGGTGCCGCGCAGGCTGTGGGGGCCTTCGTGCACGTTGCCCACAAAGCTGACGCTGTGACCGGTGCCGCAGCGGTAGTTGATGAGGTGCCGCCACAGCGGTTCCCGGGCAATGGTGTCGATCATCTTACACTCGCAGTAATCCAGCCAGACGGCCTTGGCAAGGTCGATGTGGCTCTGCAGAGTCCATGTGTAGAAGCGCTTTTCGTCCTCGGTCAGCGGGCCAAGCGGGTAGGTGCGGGTGATGTCGGTGGTGCCGTCCATGTAGGTGGCACCGCTGTCCACCAGCAGAAAGCCCTTCTTTTCCAGCACAGCGTGATCTTCCGGGGTGGCGTGGTAGTGCATCATGGCTGCGTTGCCGCCGTAGGCCGCAATGGTGCCAAAGCTTTCCACAAGGAATTTATCGTCCGCACTGCGGTACTTGTGCAGAATTTCATCCACCGTCAGCTCGGTCAGGGTCTCACCGGCAGCAAGGCGGCTTTCCAGCTCGATCTGGAACCGCACCATGGCCACAGCGTCCCGGATATGGGCCTGCTTTGTGTGGGCAAGCTCCGTTTCGTTCTTCACGCCCTTCATCATCAGCAGCGGGTCGGTGCCGTCCTTCACGGTGAGGGCAGGGTTCTGCTCCAGCACCTGATACACGGCGTAGTTCACCGTGGCGCACTCGGCCAGCACGGTCTGGGGTTCCGTCTCAGCAGCGAGGAACTTCAGCACATCGTCGTACTCCGCCAGCGTGATGCCGTTGGCTTCCAGCTCTGCCTTTGCCTCCGGGGTGACGCGGGCCGTGTTGATGAAGAGTACCGCGCGGCTGGGGGTCACATAGCAGTAGGCCATGGCATAGGGAGTGCACTCAATGTCCATGGCGCGCAGGTTCAAAAGCCATGCCAGATTATCCAGCTTGCCCACAAACTGAGCGGTGCAGCCCAGCTCCTTGAGCTTGCTGCGCAGCTGATCCAGCTTTTCCGCCGGGGAGAAGCCCGCATATTCCTTCGGCAGGATCCACGCTGGGGTATCCGGCAGGGCAGGGCGGCCCTCCGTCCACAGCTCGTCCTCAAGGTTCAGGGTCTTGATGGAAGCGCCCTTCTTTTCCAGTGCCTTTTTCAGGTCGTTCACGAGGGCCGTGCTGGCGGTCAGGCCGCACAGGCCCAGTGCTTCGCCCTCATTCAGGGCATTTGCGCAGTATTCCTCCACGGTGGGCACGCCGGGTTCCCCCATGCGCTGCAGCTTGATCTCGGTACCCGCAATTTCCTTCTCGGCCTGCACAAAATAACGGCCGTCGGCCCACAGGGCGCTCTCGGTGCGGGTGACCACGAAGTTGGAGTTCTCGCCGTGGAACCCGGAGAACCAGGTCAGGCTGGTGTAATGGCAGGGCAGGTATTCGCTGGCGTGGGGATCACCCACAGGGATCAGATAAACGGCCACGCCGTTTGCAGCCATGGCGGCACGCAGCGCGGCAAGGCGCTCGGGTACGGTATTCATGCTCATAATGACAGCTTCCTTTTTTCTATGGCCGGACCGCCGGAAAAGCCCCCGGCGGCAGGGAATTTTTCTGTGTCCTATTGTATCATTCCGGGAAAAAGATTGCAATGCAGGGGCGGGACGGTTTGGAATGACCTCCGCTTGCCGGGGAGCATCCTCGCCCTCTCAGTCTCGCATTCGCTCGACAGCTTCCCCAAAGTGGGAGCCTTTGGCAGTCCATGCAAAGTATATCATTATGCCAAGGCCTCTCCCTTTGGGAGAGGTGTCACCGTAGGTGACGGAGAGGGCGAGCCCGCTGAAGAAGAGAACATTTTTCGCCTTTTCCCCGAAAACGCAACTTTCTTGCAAAAAAAGTTACAATTTTTTCTTGAAAAAGGCCGTTTTCCCATTGACAGCCTTGTTATAATAGGAGTGTAAGATTTTTGAGCCAGCACTCTGCGGCTCTGTGTGCTATTCGAAGAAAGAGGCAATTGAATCATGACCAAAATCGATATTTTCTCCGGCTTCCTTGGTGCCGGTAAAACTACCCTGATCAAAAAGCTCATCAAAGAGGCCTTTGCCGGCCAGCAGGTCGTTCTGATCGAGAACGAGTTCGGCGAGATCGGCATTGACGGCGGCTTTCTGAAGGAAAGCGGCATCCAGATCAACGAGCTGAACGCCGGCTGCATCTGCTGCTCTCTGGTGGGCGATTTCCGCACCGCCCTGCAGCAGGTGGTGGAGCAGTACCACCCCGACCGCATCGTCATCGAGCCCTCCGGCGTGGGCAAGCTCTCCGATGTGACCCGCGCTGTGGAAGGCGTGGCTGAGCATCTGGATGTGCAGCTGAACAGCTTTGTCACCGTGGCCGATGTGAACAAGGTGAAGATGTATATGAAGAACTTCGGCGAGTTCTACGACGACCAGATCAGCCACGCAAGCTGCATCCTGCTCAGCCGCACCCAGACCGCCAGCGAAGAGAAGATCGCCGCTGCGGTCGCCCTGCTGCGTGAGAAGAACCCCACCGCTACCATCGTGACCACCGCATGGGACGAGCTGACCGGTGAGCAGATCCTGAAGGCCATGTCCACCAAGGACGACTTCAAGGCAGAGCTGATCGCCATGGCTGCAAAGGCCAATGAGGAGCACTCCCACGAGGACGAGGAAGAAGAGCATCACCACCATCATCACCACGATCACGAGAACGGTGTGTGCAGCTGCGGCCATCATCACGACCACGATGATGACGACGAGGATGAGCACGAGCATCACCACGATCATGATGAGGATGATGACCACGATGACCACGATGAGCACGAGCACCATCATCACGATCATGACAACCATGACCATTGCTGCTGCGGCCACCATCACGACCACGATGATGACGATGATGACGACGAGCACGAGCATCATCACGACCATGACGGCCACTGCTGCTGCGGCCATCACCACCATCATCATGACCACGATGCCGACGAGGTATTCACCAGCTGGGGCGTCGAGACGGCCCGCAAATTCACCAAGGCAGAAGTGGAGCACGCCCTCACCGAGCTGGATACCGGCAATTACGGCATGATCCTGCGCAGCAAGGGCATCGTGAACGGCGGCGCAGACGGCTGGCTGGAGTTCGACTATGTGCCCGGCGAATGGGAAGTGCGTGCCCGCGGTGCAGATGTGGGCGGCAAGCTGGTCGTGATCGGCTCCAAGCTGAACGAAAAGGCCATTGCAGAGCTGTTCGGCTGCTGAGCTTAAAGTAAAAAGGAGAAACCATTCCTATGGCAAAAGAAATTCCGGTCTACCTGTTTGTGGGCTTTCTGGAAAGCGGCAAGACCAAATTCATTCAGGAGACCTTTGAAGACCCCAACTTCGACTCCGGCGACAAGACCCTGCTGCTGATCTGCGAGGAGGGCGAAGAGGAGTACAACGAGAAGAAGTTCGCCTTTCCCGGCGTGACCGTCAAGGTGCTGGAGGACAAGGCCGAGCTGAACCCGCAGAATCTGCTCAAGCTGGAAAAGGAATCCGGTGCAGGCCGTGTGGTCATTGAGTACAACGGCATGTGGCTGCTGCAGGATCTGGCCGAGGCTCTGCCCGAGAGCTGGATCGTGTACCAGTGCATCGCCACCGCCGACGGCACCACCGCCCTGACCTACGCCCGCGACAACTCCATGCGCAGCCTGCTGCTGGACAAGATCGCCCGCAGTGAGCTGATCGTGTTCAACCGCGCTGAGGCCGTGAACAACGATGCCGCCCGTCAGGAGCTGCACAAGCTGGTGCGTCAGGCTTCCCGCAAGTGCGATATCGCCTACGAGTTTGCCGACGGCAGCGTGGCCTACGACGATATCCCTGATCCGCTGCCCTTTGACATCAACGCGGACATCATCGACATTCCGGATGACGATTTCGGCATCTGGTACATGGACTGTCAGGACGAGCCCCAGAAGTATACCGGCAAAACGGTCAAATTCCTTGCACAGGTGTGTCAGACCAACCGTGCCGGCAAGAACAGCTTCGTGCCGGGCCGTTTCGCCATGACCTGCTGCGTGCAGGACATCCAGTTCGTGGGCTTCCCCTGCAGCTACGATGGCTACAAGGCGCTGGAGCAGCGCGCATGGGTGCGGGTGACCGCAAAGGTAGGCTACAAGTTCCACAACATCTACCGCGGCAAAGGCCCGGTGCTCACCGCCATTTCGGTGGAGCCTGCCGAAAAGCCGCTGAACGATGTGGTAACATTCTCTTGATCTGATCTTTCAAGGAGGTCCCGGCATGAAAACACTGTTTCGTATCCTTGGCACGGCCGCTGCTGTGGCCGTTACCGGTGCTGCCATTGTGGCACTGGACAAGATCCTGAACCAGAAAGACCCGCTCCATGTGGAGGAAGTAGAGTTCCCGGAGGACGCCGAGCAGAACGCTGAGGAAGCCGCCAAGACTGCCGAAGCCTACGCCGAAGCGGAAACCAAAGCCTCCGATGCTGCCAACGAAAAGGCTGCAGAAGAAGCTGCGCCGGAAGCTCCTGCCGAAGAAGCCTCTGCCCCGGCGGCACCCGCGGAGGGCGGTGAGAAGCCGGTGTTCGACCCGGAAGCTCCCAACCGGAACCCTGTGGAAGCAGGCCCCGCCGTTGCTCCCAAAGACGAGAGCGGAAAATTCGACCCCACCAAGATCGCCGAAGCCAGCGACTTTGGCGACTGGGAAGAACAGGGCTGCAAAGGATAACCTATGACCCAAAAAGGGACGATGTGATGTTCACATCGTCCCTTTTTTGTTATTGTCCTCTTGCCAGCTGCTGCAGCTTTTTCCTGTCCAGCACCTGCACGCCGCCCCGGAACAGCCGCACCCAGCCCTCCTGCGCAAAGTATTTCAGCATCCGGCTCACCACCTCGCGGGCAGACCCCATGTATTTTGCCATCTGGTCGTGGGTCATGCGCACCTCGTCGCCGCCGGTCTTGGCCAGCTCATCGGTAAGAAAAATGGCAAGCCTGCGGTCTGCGCTCATGAACAGCACCTGCTGCATGGTCCACATGCTGTCGGAAAAGCGCTCCGCCGTCATCTGATAGGCGTAGCAGCGCACATGCACGTTCTGCTGCATCAGCCTGCGGAAAACGCCCGCGCTGATGCAGTAGGCCTCGGTGTCCTCTTCGGCATCAATATACAGGTCGATGTTCACCGAGTCCATCACGCAGGATGCCGACAGGATGCACACCTCCCCGCCGAACAGGCGGTAGAGCGTCACGTCCCGCCCGTCCTCCGAGAGCAGGTAGGCCCGCAGCTGGCCCGAGCGCAGCAGCAAAATGCCCACGCAGCTTTCCAGCGGGCTGTGCACCCTTGCCCCCTTTGCGTAGTGCACCGGACGGGTATAGCGGCAGAGCATGTCCTGTTCGTCGGGTGTCAGGTCGTTCCAGAAGGGAAAACCTTTGGCCAGACAATCGCGGTGTTCCTTTGTTGTTTCCGACATTGCTTTTCATCCTTTCCGCAGGGCCTTGGCGGCTTCAGTACCCGCCTGCGCGCCCTCATACACGGCCTTTGCCACCTGCAGAAGGCCGCCGGTGCAGTCACCCGCCGCATACAGGCCGGGCACGGTGGTCTGCATTTTTTTGTCCACCACGATGCGGTTCCCGTTCACCTCTGCGCCGATCTTCCTAGCCAGTGCGGTGCTGCCCGCCACGCCCAGTGCCACAAATACACCGCTGACAGGCAGCTGCACACCGCCGGACAGCTGCACGCCGGTGATAACGGTTTCGCCCAGAACAGCCTCCACCGCCTGCGGATAGACTGTGACCTCTGGCGGGAAGTCCGCCGTCAGCGGTGCGCCGTTGGTCAGCAGAGCAACGCTTTTTGCCACCGGCAGCAGAGCCTGCACCTCGTGCAGGGCGTACTCGCCGCTGCCCAGCACCGCCACGTCCTTTCCACGGTAGAAAAAGGCGTCGCAGGCGGCACAATAGCTCACGCCGTGCCCCTCCAGCCCGGCAAGGCCCGGAATGCGCGGCACCGCCCGGGATGCACCCGTGGCAAGGATCACAGCGTCCGCCGGGTAATTTTTATCCACTGTTTCTACGGTGAGTTTATCCGTATAGGTCAGGCCCACGGCTTCGGCTGTGACGAATCTCACACCAAGGCGCTTTGCATTCTCGATGCTGCGGCGTTCCAGTTCCGCACCAGAGACCGGCTCGGCAAAGCCGTAATAGTTTTCAATTTTTTCGGCGCGGTCCAGCGCACCGGGGCCTTTGGTGAGCACCGTGGTATCCACACCGGCGCGGACAGCGTACAGAGCAGCGGAAATGCCTGCCGGGCCGGAACCGATAATCACAATCTTGGGCATAACATTCTCCTTTTATCATTTTCTTTAGTATACACCAAATTCCCCCAAACTTCTGTGACCGGGTCGCAAAAATTGCGCTTTGCGGCGGCTGGCCGCTTTTCAAGCGGAAAAGAGTATGTTATACTGTTTCAGTCATCTGAATTTTCTGCCACGGAGGCTTATTTTATGACCAAGCAACGTATCCTTTTCATTACCACCGGCGGCACCATTGCCAGCGTACGCACCCAGCAGGGGTTAAAACCCGTGCTTACCAGCGAGGAGCTGCTTGCCCATCTGCCGGAATTGAAAGAACTGTGCTGCCCGAAAACGCTGGCGCTGTGCAGCATTGACAGCACCGACCTTGGGCAGGAGCACTGGCTGATGATGGCACGCGCCATTCAGGAAAACTACGCTTTGTACGACGGCTTTATCATCTGCCACGGCACGGATACGCTGGCGTACTCTGCGGCGGCGCTCTCCTACCTGATTCAGAACGCGGACAAGCCCATCATCCTCACCGGCGCACAGCAGCCCATCTCCAACGAGATCACGGATGCCAAGAAAAACCTGCGGGACAGCGTGGTCTGCGCCATCGACCCGGGCAGCCGGGGCGTAATGGTGGTGTTTGGCGGGCACGTCATTGCGGGCACTCGTGCCAAGAAGAACAAGACCATCAGCTACGACGCCTTTGCCTCAGTCAACTTCCCGGAGCTGGCGCTGGTGCAGGGTGACCGGCTGGTGCGGTACATCCCCTCGCCATGGCCCACCGGCCCGGTGGAGTTCAGCCGTGTGCTGGACCCGAAGGTGTTCCTGCTCAAGCTGACCCCGGGCATGTCCCCGGCGCTCATCCCGGAGATCTTCCGCCTGTACGACTGCGTTATCGTGGAAAGCTTCGGCGTGGGCGGCATTCCGCAGCAGCTGATGGATGCCTTTGCCGAAGGCCTGGGCAACTACGAGACCACCCATAAGGTGCTCATCATGACCACGCAGGTCACCTACGAGGGCAGCGACGTGGGCGTTTACGAGGTGGGCAAGCGGGTGAAGAACCGCTTCCGCTTTCTGG
>ENA-OZUS01000284-OZUS01000284.1-human-gut-metagenome-genome-assembly--contig:-NODE-284-length-17183-cov-8.273704_pt1 | contig 17183 bp, 6 predicted proteins | sample MGYA00243437_ERZ654029 | MGnify/ENA primary metagenome ERZ654029 (study PRJEB26926, sample SAMN06164894) | human gut metagenome | biome: ENVO:00009003; feature: ENVO:2100002; material: ENVO:00002003...
TCAGGGAAGCGAGGGCGAAAGCGGAGAAGGCTACCGCCGAAGCCGAGACGGTACGTATTGACAACGCCGAGCACGCCACGCGCATCCTGATCGATAATATTGTAGAACCCTTAAAAGACGAACTGAATGCGACACGCAAGGATTTGCAGGCCACCAAGCGCGAGATGGCGCGTCTTCGGAAGGCCATTGACACGGCTAACAGTTGCCGGCATCATGATGACTGTCCTGTTCTTTACGGGCTGCGCGAGCTCCCGAAGACAGAGCCGGACCCGGATTCAGGAGAGTACCTCGGCAAGCGCGGACAGCGCAAGGTCCGTGCGTCGGGGTCTGGTGATGGCGGGCCTCCCGGCGTCGGCCCTGACGCTGAAGATTCCGGCTGCTGACCTGCTGGCTCTTCCTGCCGGTGCCTCCTATCATGGAAAGAACGGGCAGGCGGGCGTGGACGTGACGTCCAGGGGTGACACGCTGGTGGTGACCTCCACCTGTGACAGCCTCCAGCGTCTGGTTCTCTGGTACGAGGAGGAGCTGACCCGTATCCGGGGCGACACCGTGAGTGCCACGAAAACCGCTGAAACGGAATTCAAACAGCGTTTTAACCCCGTTAAAATCGCCCTGATCGCCTTTATCGCCGGTGTGGCGTCCGGCATAGTATCAACCTTTTTAATCAAGAGACGAAATGGAAAAGAATAAGAATTTTATCTACGGCATCGCCGTCGTGACGTTCGGCGCCGCGACCATCGGCTGGATCGAGAAGGGCAGCTGGGACTGGGGCGGGACGAAGCCCGAGAGTGTGGATGTCGAGGCCGAGCAGGTTCCCGACGCCCCGGTGCTGACGCTTCTGCAAAAGAACGGGCAGGTATCGCCCACGTTCAACCTTATCCAGCTTGACTACAAGAACATCAAGGCCGTTCTTGGCGGCACGCTGGTGGGTCCGGATGACGCTCCCACGGGCTGGAAGGCCCCGACCGAGCTGGTGCAGCTTTCCGGCGAGTGGGCCATCAAGTTCGTGAGCGGCCAGACGATGACGATCCCGAACGGTACGATCCTTGCGAACCTTGGCGGCAAGCTGACGCTTACGGAGGTTTCCAAGATCGAATGCCAGCTGAAGGTGAACAAGCCGGCCGACGGCAGCGCCCCGTACGAGATCAACGACACAGCATCGGCATAGCGTATGGACGATCGTAAGGCAAGAATGGTGCAGAGGGAGGCGTCTGAGGCGTTGCTTGACCGGGGCGTCTCCCTTCCCTTGAGGGAGTTCCGGCTTCCTTTCATGAGGAGGGCGCTGCGTCTGCGTGTGACCATGCGTCGTCCCCGGCTGGAAGACCAGATCCGCATCTCCCGGCTGTACCTGTCGATGGATGTCTCCCCCGGTGAGATGGAGTCGTTCAGTGTCCGCGAGCGCATGGAGTTCATGGCCCGTCACGGTGTCACCCTCTCCCGCATGGTTGCCCTCACGCTCTGCCGCGGTGCCTTTTCCCGTCATCTGGAACGCCCCGTCGCATGGTTCCTCCGGGTATGGGTGGACCACCGTTTCCTCGTGGGTGCCCTGGAGGAGTTTATCAGCCTGATGGGCAGCGAGGCTTTTACGAGTGTTATCAGGTCGGTGGACCGGGCGAACCCGATGAGACCGAGACTGAGCCATGTAAGGAAGGGGAGTTAAGGACCGTTTTCGAAGGTTCCCATAGCCCCTTCGGTTTTATCTGGAGTGTCGCTTCCGCAACAGGCTGGACGGTGCAATATATCCTGAGGGGTGTAAACTACCAGACGCTGGTGATGATGCTCCATGACGCCCCCAAGTACGTGCGCCGGTCAGTAGCTGACTCCAAAGTTCCGCAAGGCGATGGCGGCGGGATCGATCCGGAATCCGCCGCCCGTGAAGCCGGTGACATAGTGAAATTTTACCAAAGCAATTTAGAACTGTAAACGATGAAGCCCGTAGAAATCGAATTCCTGATGAAGGACCACTTGAGCGGCGGCCTTGACAAGGCCGGCCTTGCCGTTGACATCCTTGCCTCGAAGGCCGGTAAGGCGGCCGAGGCCATCAACGCGCGTATCGAGGAGCAGAGGAAGGTCATCGAGGGGGTGAGCTCCGACCTGCACCGTATGGAAACGCAGCTTCAGAACATGAAGCCGGGGCCTGCACAGGCGGAGCTTGCCGCCGACGTGGCGGCCTGCCGCAAGGTGCTGGACGAGGAACGCGCGGCCCTTGAAGGGCTTGAGAGGGAACACCGCGAGGCGGAGAAGAGTGTCCGGAACCTCCGGGAGGAGTATAGTCGTATCTCCTTAGAGGAAGAACGCGCCGCGGCCGGTAGCAAGAGCCTGACCGACAGGATCCGGGAGCAGAAGGAAGTCATCGGGCAGATCGAGAGCGACATCAAGTCGCTGGAGAAAGCCTACCGGGGTGCCGCTCCGGGAAAGGCCAAGGTGGCCGCCCTGGATGAGCTGAACGCCGCGAAGAAGGCGCTCGAGGAGGAAAAGGGCGCCCTTGCCGGGCTCCAGGCTGAACAGGAGAAGACACGGGAGGGCGGCAAACGCCTTTCCATGCAGCTGCGCGAGCTCCAGGACAGCATGGCCCGCCTGCGCCTGGAAGGTAAACAGGACACTGAGGAGTACCGGAAGATGGCGCAGCAGGCCGCGCTCCTTTCCGACACGCTTGCCGACCTGAACACCCAGACGAAAATCCTCTCTAACGATGACGCGAACCTCCAGGGGTTCATGTCCGGTGTGAGCGGCCTTGCCGGTCTGTTCACCACCGCCACGGGCGCGCTGTCTCTCTTCGCCTCGGAGAACGAGAACCTGGCGAAAATACAGACCCGCGTGCAGAGCGTGATGGCCATCACGATGGGGCTCCAGCAGGTGTTCAATACCCTGAACAAGGATTCCGCTTTCCGTCTGGTGACGGTCGTGAAGATGAAGAACCTGCTGACGGCCGCCAATACCCGGCTGGCCGTCGCCCTGGGTATCTCCACCGGTGCGGCGCAGGCCCTGATGGCCACGCTTACGCTGGGACTTTCGGCCGTTATCACGGGACTTGTCGTTGCCTGGGACAGATACTCGGACGCGCAGGAGAAAGCGGCGGAGAAAGCCCGTGAAATGGCAAAAATCGAGTCCGACGGCCGTGCACAGATGATCAAGACCCGTTTCGAGATCGAGAGCACACTGGCGAGCCTGAAGGAGTTCACCGGCACGAGGGAGGAGGAGAAGGCGAAGGTCAAGGAACTTAACAGCAAGTACGGCGAGACTTTCGGCTATTATGACACATTGGCCCAGTGGTATGACATCCTGATCAGCAAGAGCGACGCCTATATCCGGATGCTTTTCCTCCAGGCCAAAGCCCAGAGCATGGTGAACAAGGCGGTCGAGCTTGACGCCAAGGTGGCTGAAGCGCAGGCCAAGCCGGAAAGCGACTATGACACCTGGTGGGGTTACGGCGGCAAGGTTGACCGTTTCTTCTCCTCCAACGCTTCCTACAAGGGGAACAACAACGGGCGCTGGCTGAAACAGGAAGAGGTGGATCGTCTGACAAAGGAGCGTGACGAGTGGCTGGAGAAGGCGCAGGCTGAAATGCAGAAATCCGTCGAGCTCGCCAAGAGTTCCGGTCTTGGCGGCCATACGAAGCCCGACCCGAATGCCGCTAAAAAGGAGCAACAGTCGGAAGAGCAGCGCGCCTCGGAACTTCTGAAGCTCCAGATGAAGAACCGCCAGTCGGAGATCGACCTTCTGAAGGAGAGCGGCGAGAAACGCCGCCGCCAGATCCGCCTGAACTACGATAAAGAGATCGCCGAGCTCGCCGCCCAGGAGAAGAAGTGGCGGGACGCGCAGAAGGGCAGCCTGACCGACGGGCAGGAATCCTCCCTGAAGGAGGCGCGTGAGAAGGCCGCTGCGGCCCGTGACGGCGACCTGGCAAAGGTGACCAAAGAAGAGAACGATGCCGCCCGCCAGTCGATGCTCGACTACCTGAAAGAGTACGGCACCTACCAGCAGAAGAAGCTGGCCATCGCCGAGGAATACGCGGAGAAAATCCGCAAGGCGCAGGAAGAGGGCAACTATGGCGAGGTGTTGCGCCTTTCCCGGGAGCAGAAGGAAGAGACTGCCGCCGCCGAGATCGCGAGCCTGAAGGCGGATATCGACTGGGACGGGCTTTTCGGAAATTTCGGCGGGTTGCTTGAAGAGCAGCTGCGTCCCACGCTGGAAAAGTTGAGGAAATATGCCGCCTCCGACGAGTATAAGAACGCCAGCGCCGAGGACAAGCAGGTGATCAGCGAACTGATCGCGAAGCTGGAGGACCGGAGCGCGGGCGGCATTAACCGGAACATGTTCAGGGATGTCTCCCGTGACCTTGCCGCCTACCAGACGACGCTGCGTGAGCTGACGGAGGCCAAGGAGAGGGAGAAGGCCGCCGCCGACGCCCTGACCGCCGCCCAGGACAAGCTGAAGAAAGCCACGGAAAGCGGTGATCCCGCCGCCGTAAAGGAGGCGGAGGAAGTGGTCGCCACTACCCGGGAGGCTTTCGACGCCGCTTCGGCGAGCGTGGTCACCCTTACGGAAGCGAACGACAAGGCGGCCCAGGACCTGCGCACGTCCAGCACGAACGCCGTCGCATCCCTTACCGGTCTTGCCGAAGGTCTCCAGGGCCTGAAATCCGGCTCCCTTGCCGGCGTGGCCCAGGGGCTGGGCAAACTGGGCGATGCGACGAAGAACATGGGCGGGGTGATGGGCAGCGTGGGTAGTACCCTTGCCGAAACGTTCAGTAGCGGCGGTATCATCGGGCAGATCATCGCGGCGGTGCTCTCCATCCTCGACGTGCTGAAGGAAGGCATCGGCACGCTGGTGAGCGGTATCCTGGACTCGGTGCTGGGCGCGGTGAACGGCATCCTGGAGAACATCCTTTCCGGGGAGCTCTTCACGCAGATCGGCGGTTCTTTGTTCTACGGGGTCCGGGACATCCTGGACACGGTGACCTTCGGGCTGTTCTCCTCGCACGGCAACGCCAGGGAGGTGAACGCGCTGGTGGACCGTCTGACGGAGAGCAACAAGTACCTGACGACCGCCATCGAGAAGCTGACGGACGAGATGGAGAACTCGGGCGGTGCGCAGTCCACGGAGTACTACCGGAGCGCGTACGAGAAGCAGCGGGAGAAGATCGAGAACGACCGCCAGATGCTGGAGGCGAAAATGGGGTACCACAGCTCGCACCACTCGAACAACTACTATATCGGTAAGGCGATGAGCGGCAGCGACTGGGACCGTATCTCCTCCTACCTGGGCCGGAACGTACGCGACACGGGCGCGCTGTGGCGCCTGTCCCCGGAGGACCTTGCCAAACTGCAGGAGCTTCCGGACATCTGGGAGAAGATACACAGCGGGAAGTACGACCAGTCGGAGTGGCTGGACGAGTACGTCTCCGACGCGAACACGCTGCTGGAACTCCAGCAGCAGTGGCAGGAAGCCATCACGGACACGTCGTTCGATAACATCAAGAGCGGCATGAAGGAGCTGCTGAAGGACTTCGAGACGGGTTCGGAGGACGTGATCGCGAGCGTTGACGAGTTCCTGGAGAACGCCATCCTGAAGTCCGTCGTTGACGGGACGTATTCCGACGAGCTGAAGAAGTGGCAGGAGGTCTTCGCGGAGTTCATGAGCGACGGCATCCTCTCAGAAAGGGAGGCCGACGAGCTGCGCCGGAAATACCAGGACATCTTCAGCGCCGCGCAGGCGGAGAAGGACGCCCTGTTCGACGCGGCCGGTATCACGGAGGACAGCGGGTCCACGACGCAGAGCGGCAAGTCCGGGAGCTTCTCGGCCATGTCGCAGGACCAGGGCACGAAGCTGGAGGGGATGTTCACCTCGGGTCTGAACCACTGGGTGAGCATCGACGAGAAGACCGAGGACGTGGCTGGCCGCATGGCCAGCGCCGAGGGGCACCTGGCGAAGATCGCGGAGAACACCGGTAAAAGCGCGGGTTTCCTCGGCGAGATAAAGGAAGATATCAAACGGATCATACGTGACGGACTAAGAATGAAATCATCATGAGCATGGAAACGATCATGGGCGGGCTGTTCCTTGTGAACGGCACCGATGTCTGGACGGAATACGGCGTATTCCTGACGGAGGAGAAGCGCGGGGGGCGTGACAACCTGAAGGCCATCCTCGCCGCGAGCGGGACGAAGGGCCACACGGCGGTTGACATCCGGGAGGAGAACGGGGAGAAATACTCCGACTCCCTGGTCGTTGCCAACGCTGCGCGCGACGTCACGCTGACCTTCGCGCTGTATGCCGCCACCAAGCAGGAGTGGCTGAAGAGATACATGTCCTTCATCTCCTTCCTGAAAACGGGCGACAGGGGTTGGCTCTCGCTGCACTTCCCGCAGCTGGACCTGACGCTGCGCGTACACTACCTGGAATGTTCCGGCTTCACGCCGCTGACCTACCTCTGGACGGAGGGCGTGCAGGCGGGTCGCTTCAAGGTGAAGTTCCGTGAACCCGAACCGATCATTTAACCCCATTCAAACGACGTTCAAAGATGCTTTTAACGGTATATGACAGTAACAGGCAGGCGAAGGCGGTCCTTTCCCCGGACGACAGCTCGACACAGGTGAAGGAGATCCAGTCGGACAACGTGCTGACGCTCTCCTTCACCCTGTATGAATATGTGGCACTGGAAGTGAACGACTACGTGGACTTCGAAGGTGAGCGCTACTGGCTTCAGGAGCGGTATCTTCCGGAGGAACGCAGCATGCAGGAGTGGAAGTACGACGTGAAGTTCTACGGGATCGAGAGCCTGATGAAGAGGTTCCTCGTCCTGAACGTGGTGGACGGCGACCCGGAGCCGGTGTTCACGCTGACGGCCCCTCCGCGTGAGCACGTGGCGCTGATCGTGAAGTCGGTCAATGACGGCATGGGCGGCGTGACCGACTGGAAGGTGGGCCGCGTGGAGGGCACGGAGAACGTGGTGATCGACTACGAGGGGAAGTACTGCCCCGACGCGCTGAAGGAACTCGCCGGCAAGGTGCCGGGTGCCGAGTGGTGGGTGGAAGGCCAGACGGTGAACCTCTGCCGCTGTGAACACGGTGAGGAGGTCACCCTGGCCTACGGGAAGGGGCTGACGGAACTCTCCCGCGACAAGGCCGACGGCGCGAAGTTCTACACCCGCCTGTTCCCGATCGGCAGTTCCCGTAACATCGACCCGGATAAATACGGGCACAGCCGGCTGCAGCTTCCCGGCGGCGCGAAATACGTGGACGTGAATGTGGAGAAGTACGGCATCCACCACCACTACGAGAAGGACGCCTTCGCGGATATCTACCCCCGGCGCGTCGGTACAGTCACCTCGGTGCGCAGCGAGCAGGCGACGGGCGAGGACGGGACCGCCTTCACGATATACTATTTCCGGGACGACACGCTGAACTTCGACCCCAACGACTACGAGCTTGGCGGAAAGGTGAAACGCGTCTCTTTCCAGGAAGGCGGCGAACTGGCCGGCCTTGGCGAGGAGGAGGACGGCACCTACTATTTCGAGGTGAATTACGACAGCGACACCCGGGAGTTCGAGATCATCACCATTTGGCCGTATGACGACGACATGCAGCTTCCCGGCGGGAACCTCATACCGAAAGCCGGTGACAAATATATCCTCTGGAACATCCGCATGCCCGACGAGTACTACGCGCTTGCCGAGGAGGAATACCTGACGGCCGTCAACGCGTACAATGCGGAGAACGCCATCGACGTCTCCGTGTACAAGGGCCCGACGGACCACGTGTATGTCGAGCGAGGTGGAATAGACCTTTACCCCGGCCGCCGCGTGCGGCTGGAAAGTGAGGAGTATTTCCCGGAAACGGGTTTCCGCAGCAGCCGTATCACTAAAATCACGCGTAAGGTGGCGCTTCCCTCGCAGGTGGACCTTGAGATCGGCGACGCGCTTTCCACGGGCGTGATGGAAAGCCTGACGAACAGCATCGACGAGGTGCGCAGCTATACGAAGACCGCCGTGTCCGGCGCGAACCTTCCGGACATTATCCGGAGCTGGGACAATACACTTCCCACCGACAACAACCTTTTCTCGGCTAGGCGGAGCCAGGCCGAGTTCATCAGCAAGAAGAGGGCCGACCGTGCGAAGAAGAAAATCACCTTCGAGGAAGGCATCGGTATCGGGCAGGAGGATAATGCGGGTATTGATGACAAGGGCAACGCCGAGCTGCTGACGCTCGTCGTGAAGACTTTGCTTCGCAGTCCGAAATTCGTAGACGGTCTTTTCGGTGAGGGGTGGCGGCTCTGGATGGAGAAAGAACTTTCGCACCTGACCATTGACAAGCTGACGGTGCGCCAGGTCATGGTGGTGCTGGAACTGCTTATCGAGAAGGTACGCAGCGTGGGCGGAATGCTGTGCGTCAGTGCCGCCAACGGGAAGATAAAGACCGCCGTACTGGAAGACGGATACTGGAAGATCACCTTCGAGCAGGACAACAGTTTTCAGGCCCATGACCTGATGCGTTGCGCCACGTTCACCGGCGGTAACCTGAAAGGGTACTGGGTGGAGGTGGCCGGCGTGGAGGGTGACTCCATCCTCGTGCCTGAAGGGGAGTTCGGTGCTTCCCTTCCGGAGGCGGGCGATGAGTGCGTGTTGATGGGCAACACGGAGAACCCGCTGCGGCAGAACCTGATCCTGATCTCCGCCACCGAGGACGGGCAGCCCCGCGTGGACGTGATGGACGGGGTGAAGGCGAAGAACTTTTCGGGCTGCCTCCGCACCCGCCTGGGCAACCTTGACGGCATCAGCGACGACTGGTTCCCGGCTGACAACCAGCCGCACGGCAACGGCCTTTACAGCGACAACGCCTATTTGCGCGGCACGTTCCTGCTGGTGACGGGCGAGGACATCAAGACGAAATTTGAGATAGTCGAGGGACGCATCACCAGCGCGGTGACCGCCCTTCGCAGCGACTTCGCCACGGAGAAGGGCTACTTGAACAATCCTGCCTTCGACGACGGGCTGGAGAAATGGAACACGGAGAACGAGACGGTGTTCTTTCTGGCAGGTAACAAATGGATCTGGGCAAACAACAACGTGCTGACCAGGAAGGGCGACGGGGCGAGCGTGACGGTGGATGACGGGCGGACGGTGGTGCGCATCCGTAACAAGTACATCCTCCAGAAACGGGCGAATTTGAAAAGCATCCCCTCCATGCCGGTGAACGGTGACGGGGAGAAGGAGGCCGTGCCGGTGTACCTTTCTTTCTTCTACCGCTGCGCAACCAAAGGGACTCTAAGAGTCCAGTTCGTGGACGTTGACAAGACGGGCTTTGCGAACTTCAACAGCATGGAGGTGGAGGAGGAACTGTCTGCAACTGATGGTTATGTGCAGTACACCTGTAGCGGACTTTGGAACGGTACCGGTGATTTCAAACTGTCCTTTACCGGTGACATCTACCTGTACATGCTCGTGCTGTCCACTGACAAGGTGGAGAGCCTCGCGCACCGCTACCGGACGCTTTTCGAGCAGTCGGAGCGTCTGGTGAAGATAACGGCCGCCGTCTTTGACCGTGACGAGAATATGCTGGAAGAGACGGGGCTTGTGGTGAAGCCTGAAGGCGCGGGCATCTACGCCCAGGACGCGGACGGGAAACTGGCGCTTATCGGCGTGAGTGTGGACGGGACGGACGCTGACGGCAACAAGATCAGCGTGGTGAAGCTGACCGGTGACCGCGTCAAGCTGGAGGGCCTCGTGACGGCCAACGATAATTTCAAGATCCTGGAGGACGGGAGCATCGAGGCGAACGCGGGCACGTTCTCCGGGCATATCCGCACGAACTTCCACCTTGTGGAGTCGAGCGACGCCGTCCTGACCTCCTGCTCGGGCCGCGGCGAGGCCGGCTACCTGATCGGCCGCGAGCTGAGCCTGAAGGTGGACATGGCCGGTTCGTCGAACGGTGCGGACATCATCCTTCCGAACGACGTGCGTTATATCGGCTCGCGCGTAACCCTTTACAACGGCTGCCACCCTCCCTATACGCGTACGGTGGGCTCTATCCGCTACAGCTCCGTCCGTGTGGACGACGGCACGCTGCTCCGCGGTTCCAACGTGAACCTTAGCAGTGATTCGCTGCTTTCCTATTCCGACCCCTACAGGATCGACTGGATCAGCGGGATCATCGAGCTGGTCGGTACCCCCGAGCTGAACGGGAGAATCCTTGCGGACCTGGTTTCGTGGCGGGGAGCGTCGGCCGGTCCCCCCGCTTCCCCCTCGAGCGGATGGCTTTACTACGACACGAAAAGGAACCGCAACTACCTTTACTGGTACGGCGCGTGGGTGGAGTTCCCCGTTTACGGCGGCGCTTCCGATGATCTCCGCATCACGTGGAAGGGAGAGCTTTCTTCCTCTCCGGAGAACCCGGAGAGGAACTGGCTGTACGTCACCTCCGTGAACCGCTTCCTCCTGCTCTACACGGGCGAGGATTGGGAGGAGCCCGCCATCATTAACAGCCTGAACAAGTGCGGCTGGTGCATCCTTGGCTTCAGCGCGCTTTCATACCATTATTACAATGACTGACAACAATAAAAAAGGAGGAATAACTTATGGCACTTACAGAATCGGAGAAAACGGAACTTAAGAACGACATCCTGAACGCTATCAAGGCCGAGAGCCAGAGCGTTGATGAACTTGTGGAGGTCAGCTCCCTTGACAATATCAAAAGTCTCCCCGCCCTTCGCGGCAGTGAGCTGGTGAGTGCTCCGCTCACCCTTTTGCGTAAACCGGCCGATGATGCCGCTGCCACGGCGAATGCGTCTGCCACGAAAGCGGATAATGCTGCGGCTTTGGCGAATAAAGCTGCGGGTATGGCGTCTGATGCGGCCGGTACCGCCAATCAGGCTGCTGAAACTGCAAATTCCGCTGCGGCAGCGGCATCCGCGGCTGCGAAACAGGCGGAGGATTCCGCCGCCGGTGTGAACGACGGTTTGGTCGGTGGCATGACGGCCGTCCCTGATGAGGAGAACGACACGGTGAAACTCACCCTGCTGGGGAAGACCGGGACGGAGATTGCCTCCGTTGATATTCCCGGTGGTACGGGCGGTGGCGGTAACACGTATAATGTGACGGCGGAAGTCCCTTTGGAGAGCGGTTATTATGTCCTTTCCTCCGCGATTGGTGCCGTGGATGAGAAATACCGTTACAAGGGTCGTTGCATCACCTATGAAGTCTCGCAGGGCAAATGGGAGACCAAACAGTTCGTGGGGACAAGTCTGTCGAGCTGGGAGCAGGAGGCGAGCTGGGAGGACTTCGGCGGTGCCGGAACGATGAAGAGCCTGACGGTGAACGGCGAGAAGAAAGTTCCCGACAGCGAGGGCAACGTGGATCTGACCATCGACAAGCTGGAAGTGGACGAGAGCCTGGATGCCGACAGTACCAATCCCGTCCAGAACAAGACCGTCGCCGCCAAATTCCAGGAGGTGGAAGCCGGTACCGTGTTCGGCATGAGCGCGGAAGTGAGCGACGACGAGAGCAGTGTCCGCCTTGCGCTGACCAACAAGAGCGGGGCGGAGATCGCGAGCGTTGACATCCCGGCCGGCAGCGGTGGCGGCGGTGAGTCCTCCACCACCAAGATCGTGCTGCTTGCCGAGACCGACAAGAAAACCGTGAAGGAAGGCGGAGCGGTGAAACTTACCTATACCTATGACCACCAGGTTGCCGGCGGTGATGACAAGGGTAGCAGTACCGGACAGAAAGCGACCGTCACCATCCAGGTGAAGCGCGGGACGACCACCACTTATTCCTCCTCGCTGAAGGAAGTGAGCAAGGGTACCTATACCCTTGACCTGACCAAATACCTGCTGGTGGGCACGAGCGACATCTACGTCATTGCCGAGACTACCGATCCCACCACGGGCAAGGCGCAGAAGAAGCAGGCGTACGTGAGCGTGAAGAGCGTCACCCTGTCCCTTTCCTGCGGTTACAACCTGGCGGCCACCATCCAGAACGGCGGTTACGGTACCTATGATTCCGCGAGTATACCCTACGCCGTGAGCGGTACCGGCACGAAAACCGTCAGCCTGTACGTGGACGGTGTACAGCAGAACGCGCATACGGTCACCCGCAGCGGCACGACGAACGGCAGTTTCGAGGTTTCCATGACCGGCCTGTCCGTGGGGCGGCATACCGCCCAGCTGGTGGCCGAGATGGAAACTGACGACCTCACGCTGAAAAGCGAGAGCATCCATATCGACCTGCTGAAGGCCGGAACCGGCGCGCCCTTCATCGGTTTGAAGCTCATTCATGCCGACGGGCATGTCCTCGGACGGGACGAGCATCTGGAGCCGGTCCTTGAAGCCGGCCGCTACGAGAAGCTCACTTTCGACTGGGTGGCCTATGATCCCGACCGTGTGCCCGCTGAAGTGGAGTTCTGGAAAAACGGCGTCAAGAGCAGTACCGTGAGCGCTCCCCGCAGCATGATGACCTACAGTAACCGGTTTACCGAGGAAGGCACGCAGACGCTTGTCCTGAAAGCCGGTCCGACCGGGTACACTTTGCGCATCGACGTGGGTGAGAGCGGTATCGATATCAGCGAGGCCACCTACGGCCTGGCGGTCAAGCTTGACGCGGCGGGCCGCAGCAACGGGGAGAGTAACCCCGGAACATGGGAGTCGAACGGCGTGGAGACCACGTTCGAGGGTTTTGACTGGAGCAGCAACGGCTGGACGGGTGAGGCGCTGAAGCTGACCAACGGTGCGAAAGCCGTCATCGGCTACCGGCCCTTTGCCACCGATGTGAAAAGTACGGGGCTGACCATTGAACTGACCCTCCGGGTAAGCAATCCCACTGACAGCGATACCGCAGTTGTGGACTGTCTCGACAGTGGCAAGGGGCTTTATATCACCCCTTCGGAAGCGAGTTTCAAGACCGGTGAGAAAGTGTCCTATACCAACGAGGACGACGAGCTGGTGGAGCGTGAGATCAAGCTGGGCACGAATTATGTGGAAGACCGGTGGATCAAGGTGGCCCTCATGGTGGGTACCCGCAATGAGAGCCGTCTGATGGAGCTTTATGTGGACGGCAACCGTACCGGTGCCGACATCTACGACAACGCCTTCAGCTTCCGCCAGGACAATCCGAAATATATCACCATTGACAGCGCCGGGGCGGACGTGGAGGTAAAGAGCGTGCGTATCTATACCCGCCGGTTGAGTGACGACGAGGAACTGGAGAACCGGATGGTGGACAGTGCGGACGGTGAGGAGATGATCGCGCTGTATGAGGAGAACGATATCCTGGGTGATACCGACACTGTGGATATGGACAAGCTGCGTGCCAAGGGCAAGGGGGTGCTGCGTATCGTGCGCCAGAACAAGCTCGATGACGTGTATGCCGAGAACAACAAGAAGACGGACTTTTCGGCGGATATCTTCTATTACTCCCCTTTCGGATCCGAATACGACTTCGTGCTTCGTGACTGTTATATCCGTATTCAGGGTACCAGTTCCACGAAATATCCGAGCAAGAACATCCGTATCTATATCAGCAAGGGCGGCACGAACCTTAGCTTCACCGTTGGCGGCAAGGAGCAGGCGGAAAAGAAATATCCCGTCCGTCCCGGTGGCATCGCCATGAACCTGATCTGTCTGAAGAGTGATTATTCCGACTCGTCCATGTCGCTGAACACAGGCGGTGCCAAACTGTTCAACGACGTGCTGAAGGAGATGGGGCTTCTCACCCCTCCGCAGCGTTACCAGTACGAGACGGGCGGCAGCGATTTGAACGCGGTCACCGTGCGTACCGCTATCGACGGTGTGCCTATCGACGTGTTTGTGGCGGCTGCGGAGGACGGCGAGAACAACTATGTGGGGCAATACAACTTCAACAACGAGAAAAGCAAGAGCGGCGACCTGTTCGGCCTTAGTGGCGTGGAGGGTTACGATCCTGCCTGTCCCCTCACTCTGGAAATGCTGAACAATACCGAGGCCATGTGCCTTTTCAAGACCACAAGTGACGCTCATCTGGAGGAGGTGTTTGATGCCGGTGCCGAGACCAACGTTCCGGATGATGTGAAATGGGCGGGCCTTGACGAGTCGCAGCGTACGGCCGTGAAACGGCTGTACGCATGGATACGCTCGTGTGTTCCGGACGGTGCGACGAGCGCCGACCTCTCCACTTTTAAGAGCGAGAAGTTCAGGGACGAGATAAGTGACTATTTCGACAAGGCTTTCCTGCTGACGTATTACCTCTGGACGGACTATTTCCTTGCCGTTGACCAGCGTGCGAAGAACATGATGCTGCGCACGTGGGACGGCCTGATATGGTACATCACCTACTACGACGGTGATACCCAGATGGGAAAACGTAACGACTGTTTCCTGGTGTATGACTACACCACCGACCGCGACACTTATGACGCCGAGGCCGGGAAATATGCCTTTGAAGGCCGTGACAGCTGGCTTTGGAACCTCGTTCTGGCCAACCTGGACGCTGACCTGAAGACACAGGCGCAGGCTCTTCGCGGTGTACTTACCACCAGCCGTGTCCTGGACATGCTGAACGTGGAGCAGGCGGGCAACTGGTGCGACCGTGCCTATAACAAGAGCGGCGAGCTGAAGTACATCCTGCCCGCCACGCAGGAGATGTACGGCAAGGTGTGGCCGTTCATCTACGCCCTTCAGGGCAGTAACCGTGCGCACCGTGAATATTTCGTGCGTAATCGTTTCGCCCTTCTGGATGCTAAGTACGGCACGAGCAATTTCACCAGTGACAACATCGACCTCTATCTGGCACGTACGGCTGCTGACACCCCCGACGTGCTGAAGATTACGGCCAACGAGGTTTATGCTTTCGGCTACGGTACGAACAACAGCCCGAATATAGGGAATACCGGCATCATCAAGAAAGATGCGGCTGCGAGCCTTTCCATCACCGGTGCCTATACGGTGAACGATCCCTTGAGGGTTTATGGCGCGAGCCGTATGAAGGTGCTGGATATGAGCGGGGCCGCCGACCACCTGAAAAACGCTTTCGACCTGGGCAAATGTACCGTGCTGCGCGAACTGAACCTTCAAAGTTCCGGCAACGGCAGTACCGGCTGGTGGTTGAACATCGGCAACTGCAAGCAGCTACGTAAACTCAACCTTCGTAACCAAGCACAGGCGAAAACCGGGGGAAGTACCAGTACCGAGCTGGATTTGAGTGCGCAGACCAAGCTGGAAGAACTTGAGGCCCGCGGTACGCAGGTGCAGAGCGTGGTGCTTGCCAAGGGTTCTCCCGTGACGCTGCTCCACCTTCCCGGTACACTGACCAGCCTCCGTCTGGAATATCTGGGCAGACTGACCACCGGCGGGCTGACATTGGAAAGCTACAGCAAGGTGAAGACCTTCATCTTTGACAGTTGTCCAGGTATTGACTGGGAAACCCTGCTGGGCCGTTGCACGGGTGTGGAACGTATCAGAGTAACCGGTATTGACCGCGAGGATGACGGTACGTGGCTGAATAAGTTTGTCGGGATGGGCGGTGTGGATTCCGATGGCAACACTACGGACACGTGCGCCTTGGTGGGTACGGTACAGCTCACGCGCTACATTGATGACGATACGTACAGCGCTCTGAAGGCGCACTTCCCGGAACTGAATATCCGGCAGCCGGAATACACGATGATCGAGTTCGACGACGAGGTATCGGATGACGCGAACGTGAGCAACCTTGACAACGGTACCGGCTACAAGTATGACAACGCGTATGAGGTGAGCGGTCATATTTCCGCCATCCTGAAGCAGCGTCACCGTGTACTTGCTAAAGTGACTAAAAAAGCGACGACGCGGGGTGTGAACATGGCGAACGTTGATACCACGGTGAACAACCTGGACGGTGAGATGACCTACTACCCGCTGGACGACACGGACAGCAACAAGTACGCCGACGGCACGGCTGCCAGACTGGACGGCACTGAAGGTGACTGGATGATGTACGAGCCCTTCTTCTGGAGCAAGGGTATCAATGATTACCTGAACGGCAAGCATTACTCCTGTTACAGCAGTAACGGTTCGGATAACATGCCTTCCGTTCCGGATGCTGACGTCCTTACGCTTGACGACATTAAGGGCACGAGTGGCGGTTATCTTTCCGGTCGTAAGATCATGAGCGGAAAGGATACGCTTTCGAACAGCTACAGTACTGACAGTACGTATTCGGTATGCAAGGTGAACGTGGACGGTTACAAGCGTGTGCGTTTCCCGAGCGTTCCCGGTACAAGCCTTGTCGGAAGCATTTTCACAGACGATTCCGGCACGGTCATCAGTTCAATCGTCGTCCCTACCTTGAGCAACAAGTTCGAGGCCGGTATGTACCTGATTGCCGATGTTCCGGAGGGTGCCACTGCTCTTCACTTCTCCATTCTGAACACGGCAGAGTTCGATAAGGTTGTCCTTTCTAACAGTGACAGGATCGAGGATATGGAACCCGAATGGGTGCCTAATGACGAGCACTTGTGTGCCGTTGTGGGCAGCAGTGTTGTCGGTTCCAAACTTCGCGCCTGCATTACCGGCGGGAGCACTACGGCGAGCATGACCTGGGCTGATTTCCACTATTACAGTGTCCAGCGCGGTATGCAGCAGATTGATGCCCTTATGCACTCTCGCATCGCGAATCTTTTCTACGCGAAGTACGGTCGTCGTGACAGCCAGGAACAATGCGGCGCGGGCTCTCACACGAACAACCGTACTACGGGTGGTACTGCCAGCCGCGGGATGACGGACACGATCGGCTATGAGGAAGCCTCCTCCATCAACCCTAATGTGACGAACAGCCTGATAGAAAACTCCGTCCACCAGTATGCGTGGTACCGTGAGAAGGATGACTACGGCGGGGCCACGGTTACGCAGGTGAATAATATTTGCTGCCTTGGCTACGAGGACATCTATGGTCATAAATATGACATGATGGACGGCGTGGACCTTCCTAATGACACGGGCAATTCCGGGAAGTGGCGCATCTGGATGCCTGACGGCAGTACCCGCCTGGTTAAGGGTTCCGTGAGTTCCGGTATCTGGATTACCGCCGTGGCGCATGGCAAATATATGGACGTGATTCCGGTGGGTTCCGTTTCGGGTTCCTCCTCGACAAATTACTGCGACATCTACTACATATCCACTGCCTCCAGCCGTGTGGTCTATCGTGGCAGCTACTTCGCGTACCCGAGTGGCGGTGT
>ENA-OZUS01000289-OZUS01000289.1-human-gut-metagenome-genome-assembly--contig:-NODE-289-length-17084-cov-8.040460_pt1 | contig 17084 bp, 11 predicted proteins | sample MGYA00243437_ERZ654029 | MGnify/ENA primary metagenome ERZ654029 (study PRJEB26926, sample SAMN06164894) | human gut metagenome | biome: ENVO:00009003; feature: ENVO:2100002; material: ENVO:00002003...
CACTGTTTTCTTGCAATATCCCGCAGATGAGTACTTTTTAAGGGACGACTATTTACTGTTTGTCTTGAAACCCGATTCTGCACGTGGCCGTCTTTTCATGTGGAAGATAACTTGTCGTGCCATTGCAGAAAAGCCGTTGACCGGATATGGGATTCATAATTTCGCAGCAGCCTATGGAAATGCGCAGGAGACTTATTTTGCAGCAGGTGATTATGAACCGTGGGAGGAACGTGTGGCGGGAAGTCCGGAATATGCATTCAATGAATATCTGCAGGCTGCGGTCGAACTGGGCATTCCTTTGGCGGTATGTCTATTGGTTGTGGTCGTGCTGTGTTTGTATAGGGGAGTCCGTAAAGGACGTTATGGTATCTGTGGGGCTATTCTTTCCTTGATGATATTCTCTTTTTCCTCCTATCCGCTACAACTTCCGGTATTTATCGTTACATTTGGAGGATTGCTTGTGGCATGCTTGTCCGGTGCCGACCGTTGGCAATGGTTGGGGCTGGCTGTATCAGTAGGCATCATTGGCGGTCTTCGCCTGAAGAATGACTTGCAAGTGGAGCAGGCCTGCCGGGAGTGGATGAATGCTCGGGTGCTGTATAATGCAGGTGCGTATCAATCGGCAGAGAAAGAGTATGGACGTCTTTATCCTCTGTTGAGGGACCGGGCATCTTTCTTGTTCGAATATGGGCATGGATTGCACAAGCAGCAGCAGTTCAGTAAATCCAACCGTATTTTGAAAGAAGCTTTACAGCGTAGTTGTGACCCCATGATACTGAATGTGATAGGCAAGAACTATCAGCAGATGGGTGACTGCTTGTCAGCGGAAGACTGGTTTATCCGTTCCACCCATCGGTTGCCGGGACGTATTTACCCTTATTACCTGCTTGCGAAACTTTATGCGGAACCAAGCTTCAGGCAACCGGACAAGTTTGAAAAAATGAAGTGGATGGTATTGACGAAAGAGCCGAAAGTGCATTCTACGGCAATACGACAGATGAGGGAGGAAATAAAAAAGATTCAGCTTATTTTTGTCCATATTAAAAAAGATGAATAAAAACGGAAAGTGTTAATAATGAGCGAACTAATTGCTAAAGTGCTATGAAAAAAGTGTCCACATGCAAATATCGGTTCGTTTTTTTGAAACGATTAATTTTATCAATTTATAATTGAGTATGAATATGAAGACACAGAACTATCGATACCTGCTATGCATGGCCGTTGCCCTGCTTGCCGCCTGCTCCGATGCCGGAAAGGGAAAAGAGTCCGAGGAAGGGGTGGCAACCGTCCTGCCAAGTGAAAGCAATGAAGTGACCGTGAAAGTCCTGAAGCGGGCGACCTTTGAGCATGAACTGGTGAGCAACGGAAAAGTTACCGCCGGTGCCATGGCGGATTTGCGTTTTGAGACCACCGGTGTAGTGGCACACATCTACGTGAAGAACGGTGACCCGGTGCGCAAAGGGCAGAAACTTGCCGAACTGGATAAGTTCCGTCTGAAGAACAAGACCGCGCAAGCCAAGGATGCTCTGGACAAAGCGGAACTTGAGCTGCAGGACGTATTGATAGGGCAAGGCTATCCGGTGGGTGATACTTCCAAAATTCCTGCCGACATCATGAAGCTGGCACGAGTAAAGAGCGGTTACGACCAAAGTCTCTCCCAGTACGAACTCGCCGCCTATGAAGAAGAGCATGCTACGCTGGTTGCCCCCTTCGACGGCGTGGTGGCGAACCTCTTTTCCAAGCCCTTTAACGAGGCAAGCACTTCGGAATCTTTCTGCTCCATCATTGGCACTCAGAGCATGGAAGTGGACTTTACGGTACTGGAAAGTGAACTCCCCCTGATAAAGAGTGGCGACAAGGTGATTGTCACCCCTTACTCGGATGCCGCTTCCAAACAAGAGGGCCGCATCACCCAAATCAATCCTCTGGTAGATGATAAGGGAATGGTGAAAGTAAAGGCATCCGTCAATGGCAGGGGACGTCTGTTTAGCGGCATGAATGTGAGGGTAAATGTACACCGTTCTCTGGACAGTCAGCTCGTGATACCCAAAAGTGCCGTCGTACTGCGTTCGGGTAAGCAAGTCGTCTTTACCCTGAAAGACGGAAAGGCGCAGTGGAACTATGTGCAGACCGGACTGGAGAATGCGGAAAGCTACAGCATGGCCGACGATGCCCTGAAAGAAGGCGATACGGTCATCGTGACGGGAAATGTGAATTTGGCACATGAGGCGCCGGTGAAGGTGGTGGAAAATTGAAAGATGAAAATTGAAAGTTGAAAATTCATAATTCACAATTTAAATTCATAATTGAAAATTGATAAAGTTTTTGATACAGCGGCCTATTGCCGTACTGATGGCATTTACAGCATGCTTCATTGTCGGGCTGGTGACTTACTTCACCTTGCCGGTATCCTTGCTGCCCGATATTGCCATCCCGGAAATTACAGTGCAGGTGTCGGCGCAGAATACCTCGGCGCGTGAATTGGAGAATACGGTGGTGAAACCGCTTCGCCAGCAGCTTATCCAGGTGGCGAAACTGAAGGACATGGACAGCGAGACGCGCGATGGTGCAGGCATCATCCGCCTGGGCTTCGACTTCGGTACGAATACCGACCTTGCCTTCATAGAAGTGAACGAGAAGATTGACGCCGCCATGAACTATCTGCCCAAGGATGCCGAACGCCCGAAGGTGATAAAGGCAAGTGCGACGGACATTCCTGTCTTCTACCTCAACCTGACCCTAAAAAACGACAGTGCATACGGCAAGACGGACGAACGTGCGTTTCTTGATTTGTGCGAGTTTGCCGAAAATGTCATAAAGCGTCGCATCGAGCAGTTGGCAGAAGTGGCAATGGTGGATGTCACGGGTTTGGTCGAACGCCAGTTACAGATTGTGCCCGACCCGGATAAGCTTGCTGTGTTGGGGCTCTCCATTGAAGACATAGAAAACGTGCTGGCGCAAAACAACGTGGAGCCGGGCAGCATGACTGTGCGCGACGGCTACTACGAATACAACATCAAGTTCTCCACCCTGCTGCGGACAGAGGAGGACGTGAAGGGCATCCTGCTGCGAAAGGAAGGACGTATCATCCGCTTGGGAGACTTCTGCCGGGTAGAGATTGTTCCTGCCAAGGAGAAAGGTGTCTCCATGAGCAATGGCAAGCGTGCCGTTACCCTTGCCGTCATCAAGCAGGCGGACGAGAATATGGAAGACATGAAGCTTGCCATCAACAGCACGATGGACTACTTCAAGAAAGTATATCCCGACATTGATTTTAGCATCAGCCGTAACCAGACGGAGTTGCTGGACTATACCATCTCCAATCTTCAGCAAAATTTGTCGTTGGGTTTCCTGTTCATCTGCATTGTGGCGGTACTCTTCTTGGGTGACATCAAATCACCGTTCATCATCGGGTTGAGTATGGTGGTATCTATTGTCATCTGCTTCCTGTTCTTCTACTTGTTCAAGATGTCACTCAATATCATTTCTTTGTCGGGATTAATCCTGGCGTTGGGTATGATGATTGACAGCAGCATCATTGTGACGGAGAACATTTCGCAGTATCGCGAACGGGGCTATTCGTTGCGGCGGGCTTGCGTGACGGGAACGAGTGAGGTGATTACGCCCATGCTGAGTTCGTCGCTGACCACTATTGCCGTATTTGTGCCGCTGATATTCATGAGCGGCATCGCAGGGGCGTTGTTCTATGACCAGGCATTCTCTGTTACGGTGGGGCTGCTGGTTTCCTACTTCACGGGTATCATGCTGCTGCCGGTCCTCTATATGCTGGTCTACCGGACAGGGTTGCGCGGCAGGTCGTGGTTCTCCCGCATCCGCATCAACAATCCGTTGAAGGAACATACGCTGGACCGTTTTTATGATGCGGGCATCGACTGGGTATTTTCCCACAAGACGGTAAGTATCATATTCTGTGTGGTTTCTATTCCTCTTTGTGTCTTTCTGTTCTATTCCGTCGGCAAGGAGCGTATGCCGCAGATAGACCAGAATGAACTGATAGTCCACGTGGAATGGAACGAAAATATACATGTGGACGAGAACCGGCATCGTGTGAATGTGCTGTTCGGACAGTTGTTGGACAAGACTGTGGAACAGACGGCTGCCATAGGCCAGCAGGACTATCTGCTGAACCGTGAGCAGGCTCTCTCTTCTTCGGAGGCAGAATTGTATTTCAAGACTTCCTCGCCTGACGGGATTGCTCCCTTGCAGAAGCAGGCGGGCGAGTGGTTGATGCGGGAATATCCGTTGGCGACAGTCTCCTTTTCTCCACCCGAAACCGTGTTCGAGAAGCTTTTCGTGACCGGGGAGGCCGATGTGGTGGCGGAACTTTATGCCCGTAACAAGGAGAAGGCGCCGGCGGCGGAAGAATTGCGCGGACTGGAACAACAGTTTGCGGAGCTTACGGGGACAGCGCCCGTAGGTATCGCTTTCGAGAACCAGCTTGACATAAGCATCCTGCAGGAAAAGCTGTTGCTCTATGACGTTTCGTATGACGAGCTTTACCGTACGCTGCGGACAGCGTTCAAGGAGAACAGCGTAGCTATGCTCCATTCCTACCAGCAATACCTGCCTATCAGCATTGTGGGCGAGGAGCGGACAGTGAACGAGGTGCTGCAGCAGACATTGATACAGACCCGTCCGGACAGTAAGGGCGAAGTGGAGCATATTCCGCTTCGGGAGCTGGTAAAGGTGCGTCCGGCTGAGGATTTGAAAACGATTACGGCAGGACGCAACGGTGAATATATACCGTTCCGTTTCTATGAAGTGGACGATGCTCCGGAGTTGATGGAAAAGGTGAAGCGGGAGGCAGATGCCACGGGTGACTGGGATACGGCCTTTTCCGGCAGTTTCTTCTCCAACCGCCAGATGCTGGACGAGTTGGTGGTGATTCTTTTCATCTCTATCCTGCTGATGTATTTCATTCTTGCCGCCCAGTTCGAAAGCTTCGTGCAGCCGCTCATCGTACTGCTGGAAATTCCGATAGATGTGGCGTTTGCCCTGCTGCTGTTGTGGATATGCGGGCATACCCTGAACCTGATGTCTGCCATCGGACTGATTGTGACGTGCGGTATCATCATCAACGACTCCATCCTGAAGCTGGATGCCATTAATGAATTACGGAAAGAGGGGATGCCGTTGCTCGAGGCCATCCACGAGGCGGGACGGAGAAGGCTCCGGCCCATCATCATGACATCGCTCACCACGATATTTGCCATGGTTCCGCTGCTGTTCTCGTTCGACATGGGCTCGGAGCTGCAGAAGCCGCTTTCCATAGCGATGATTGGGGCGATGTTCGTGGGGACACTGGTCAGTCTGTTCATCATCCCGTTGATATATTGGTTTATTTATAGAAAAGAAAGAGCATGAAGAAATTAAGTCTTATACTTTTGTTCAGTCTGGGAGCCCTTTCCGCTTTTGCCCAACAGCGGATAACGCTCGATTTGCAGCAGACCATTGCCCTGGCGAATGACAGTTCGCTGGAAGCCTTCCGCACCAAGAACATGTATCTGGCCGGTTATTGGGAATACCGCACCTATAAGGCAAACCGCCTTCCCAGCCTGACGCTGAACATGACTCCGGCACAGTACAACCGTGATATCACCAAGCGTTACGACTCCGAACAGGACCTTGACATCTATCGCAGCCAGCAATCCTTCTATGCATACGGCAATCTTGCCGTCAGACAGAATTTCGACTTGACGGGCGGTACGTTCTATCTGGATACGGAGCTGGGCTATATGCGGAGCTTCGGTGGAAACAAGTATACCCAGTTCACCAGTGTTCCGGTTCGTTTGGGCTACTCGCAGAGTCTGGTCGGTTACAATCCTTTCCGTTGGGAACGCAGGATTGAGCCGCTGAAGTACGAAAAGGTGAAGAAGGAGTATATTTACAATGCAGAGCGAGTATCCGAGCAGGCCACTACCTATTTCTTTGCGCTTGCCATGGCACAGGCGGAATATGACTTGGCCAAGGACAATGCCGTCTCCACCGATACCCTCTACCGCATCGGTATGCAGCGCCTGAAGATAGCCGCCATCAGCCGTGCCGACCTGCTGACGCTGAAACTCGACGTGGTGAACGCCCGCAATACTTTGCAGAATGCCGCCAGTGCCTTGAAGCGCGCCATGTTCTCGTTGGCATCTTTCCTGAATATGGAGAAGAACACGGATATCAGGGTGTCGCTTCCGGGACGTCCGAGGGCGCTGACCATACCGGTTGATGAGGCTTTGCTGGCCGCTCAAGCCAACAATCCGGAATTTCTGGGGCTTCGTCAGGAAGTGCTGGAAGCCGAGCAGACAGTAGACAAGACGAAGAAGGAATCGCGCTTCAACGCCAGCATCAACGCCAGCGTCGGCTTCAACCAGGTGGCGGAGAAATTCGGTGAAGCATACAGGCATCCCATGCAGCAGGAGATGGTGTCGGTCAGTGTCTCCATTCCACTGGTGGACTGGGGCGTGAGGAAAGGCAAATACAACATGGCGAGGAACAATCTGAACGTGGTGAAGACTTCTGCCAGGCAAAGTGAAATCAGCATTGAGGAGGAGGTTATCATGACCGTCAGCGACTTCAACGTCCAGCAAGCCCTCGTCGCCAGTGCCGAAGAGGCCCTCGACCTTGCCATCCTGGCGTATAACGAAACCCGCCAGCGCTTCATTATCGGCAAGGCAGACATCAACAGCCTGACCCTCTCGCTGAACCGCCAGCAGGAAGCGCAACGCAATTACATCTCCGCCTTGCAGGACTACTGGCTGAATTATTACAAGATACGGAAACTGACGTTGCACGACTTTGCCAGCGGATTTTCGCTGTCGGAAAAATTTGATTATAATAACTGATGAAACGAGTTTCTTCCTTCACCGTCATAGTGGCGTTTGTCTGCCTTGCTTTGGTAGGGGTGGCGTTGATACCGCTGCTCCCCGTCAAGCTGAATCCGTCACGCAGCCTGCCCGGCTTCACGGTGGGTTTCAGCATGCCTGGCACTTCGTCGCGGGTGGTGGAGATGGAAGTGACCAGCAAGCTGGAATCCATGCTGGCGCGTATCCGCGGAGTGAAGCGGCTGAACTCCACTTCGGGCAACGGCTACGGCAACATTACTGTGGAGCTGGACAAGCATGCCGATGTCGAGGCAGTCCGCTTCGAAGCTTCCACCATCATCCGGCAGACGTGGCCCCAATTGCCCGAAGGTGTCAGCTATCCCACCATTCACATGAAAGTGCCCGACGAGAACGCCTCACGCCCTTTCATGTCCTTCACACTGAATGCCCCTTCCACTCCGATATTGATTCAGCAGTATGCCGAGGAGCATATCAAGCCGCGGCTGGCAAATATTCCGGGTATCTATAAGGTGGAACTCAGCGGTGCCACGCCCATGGAGTGGAGACTGGAATATGACAGTGAACAGTTGCGCTTGCTGGGTGTGACCCTATCGGACATCAGCGAGGCAGTACAGCGGCATTACCGGAAGGAATTTCTGGGTACGCACAATGTGGATACAGGTAACGGTAGCCGGGAATGGATACGCCTGGCACTGGTGCCGGAGAGCAACTCCCTTGGTTTTAATCCTGCTGCCATCACCGTGACGGCTACCGACGGGAAACTGCTCCGCTTGGACGAACTGGTGTCGGCTGTCCGTATGGAGGAGGAGCCGCAAAGCTATTACCGCATCAATGGGCTGAATTCCGTCTATCTATCCATTACTGCGGAAGAAACTGCCAACCAGTTGCAACTGAACCGTGCCGTGATGGACGAGATGGAAGCTGTTCGGCAGGTACTTCCTGTCGGATATGAAGTGCATACCAGCTATGATGCGACCGAGTACATACGGGAAGAACTGGACAAGATTTACTTCCGTACCGGTTTGACGGTACTCATCCTGCTTGTATTTGTATGGCTCATTACTCGTAAGTTGAAATATCTTTTTCTGATAGTTACCAGCCTGGCTGTAAATATAGCGGTGGCACTTATCTTCTACTACCTCTTCGGACTTGAGATGCAGCTTTATTCGCTGGCGGGTATCACTGTCTCGCTGAATCTGGTGATAGACAGCACCATTGTCATGACCGACCACATTCTGCATCGGCGTAATCTCAAGGCCTTCCTGTCGGTGTTGGCGGCAACCCTCACTACGATGGGTGCGCTTGTTATCATTTTCTTCCTTGACGAGAGGATACGGCTCAACCTGCAGGACTTTGCAGCGGTAGTGATCATCAATCTGGCTGTTTCCTTGATGGTGGCGTTGTTCTTTGTTCCGTCGATGATTGAGAAGATAGGACTGGTGAGGCGGATTACGGGGAAGAAGAGGCGTCTTGTCTTGCCGGGGCTGACGCAAACATTCAAAACAAGGTTGGGACGGATTTTCAGACGTTTCCCCGTTTATTTCTCCTGCTGCTACTCTGCTCTCATCCGTTTTCTGTGCCGTTGGCGCTGGGCTGTATGCCTGCTGTTGCTGTTGGGTTTCGGTCTGCCTGTTTTTCTGTTGCCCGACAAACTGGAAGGAGGGGGAAAATGGGAAGCTGCTTACAATAAGGTATTCGGTTCGGATACCTATAAGGAGTCGGTGAAACCCGTTGTGGACAAGGCGCTGGGCGGCAGCTTGCGGCTTTTCATACAGAAGGTGTACGAAGGCAGTTACTTCACCCGTAATGAGGAGGTGGTGCTCTATGCCAACGCCAACCTTCCCAATGGCAGCACCCTCGAGCAGATGAACACTTTGATGAAACGTATGGAGACCTACCTCAGCCGGTTCAAGGAAATCAGGCAGTTTCATACTTCCATCTACAGCCCCCGGCGTGCCAGTATGCAGATTTATTTCAAGAAGGAAGCCCGGAACAGCGGTTTCCCCTATACACTGAAAGCCAATATGATAAGCAAGGCACTGGAACTGGGAGGCGGCAGCTGGGGCATCTACGGATTGCAGGACCAGGGGTTCAGTAATGACGTCCGCGAGAGTGCCGGCTCCTACCGCATCAGGATGTACGGCTACAACTACGACGAACTCTATGAGTGGGCGGAGAAGCTGAAGGCCAAGCTGCTGACGCACCGGCGTATCAAGGAAGTGCTCATCAATTCGGAGTTCTCCTGGTGGAAGGATGACTATCGGGAATTCTACTTCAACCTGAACAAGGAGCGCATGGCGCAAGAGGGCATCGACGCGCAAGTGCTTTTCTCTGCGGTGCGCCCCATCTTCGGCAAGAATCTGGAGATTGGCTCGGTAGCGACAGAGCAGGGGATGGAGAAAATCAAGCTTTCTTCCCGCCAGTCTGCCGAATATGACATCTGGGCGATGCAGTTCTTTCCCTATGGAGTAGGAAACAGCAAGCATTACAAGCTTTCCGAACTGACTACTGTGGAAAAGGGACAGATGCCGCAGGAGATTGCCAAAGAAAACCAGCAGTACCGCCTCTGCCTGCAATACGAATATATCGGCTCCAATGAGATGGGCAACAAGATACAGAAACGTGACCTGGAGGAGTTCAACAAACTGTTGCCGATGGGTTATACAGCCGAGTCGGACAGCAACAGTTGGTCATGGGGCGAGAAGGACAACCGCCAATACCTGCTTCTGCTGGTGGTGATAGCCATCATCTTCTTTACGACCAGCGTTCTGTTCAACTCCCTGAAGCAGCCGCTTGCCATCATCTTTGTGATTCCGGTTTCTTATATCGGGGTATTTCTTACTTTCTATTGGTTCCGGCTGAACTTCGACCAGGGCGGTTTTGCCTCGTTCGTCCTGCTGTGCGGCATCACGGTGAATGCCAGCATCTATGTCCTGAACGAGTACAACAGCATCCGACGTCGTTTCCCCCGTCTTTCCGCTCTTCGTGCCTACGTCAAGGCGTGGAATGCGAAGGTCGTTCCTATTTTCCTCACGGTAGTTTCTACCATTCTGGGATTTATCCCTTTCATGATAGGTGAGGACAAGGAGGCTTTCTGGTTTCCATTGGCGGCGGGTACCATTGGCGGACTGGTGATGTCCGTCATCGGTATCTTCTTTTTCCTGCCGGTTTTTGTGCTGAAACAGCGTGATTTTCTTAGGAAATGATTACTTTTGCTCGATTTTGTTACCTGAATGGATACTTGAATTTTAAATATGGAAAGTGCGGAGTACTCTTTGGATGAGTTATTATGTCAGTCTCTTCTGTTGTTTCGTCAGTATCGGTTTTATGATGCTCCAGAATGTGGAGAAAAGGCATTCCGGATATTGGAGGAAGCCCATGTATGGATGGGGCGTACGCAAGAGTGTGTGGATATGGCGAAATGGGGGTGCGTGATAGAGTGTCTTGCGCAGAAATACTACATAGAAGATGATACGGATGCGATTCTGGAAGAAATTGATGCTGCCTTGGTTGCGCATTGGAAGAGGATAGAGAAAATCCATGCAGAAGTCACCACCGTTTATTTATGGCTGGGGTACTATTTCCTGCTACGTTTCAGAAACCGGGAATCCCGTTCCCATTCCCGTTGTAAACAGATAATGTCCAGCTTGTTGTGTGCTTTGGTCGAAATCTTCCGTAAGGTGGAGAAGGGGGGAGCCCCGACAGAAGTCTTGTCACATCTTTCGGTAGATGTTTGGGGAGAGACCGTCTGCTGGATGGAGCAGGTACATGATTCCCGTCTTTGCGAGAAGCAGTCGTCAGCTTTGCTGGCACAACTCTATAACCTGAAAAGTGTGGAGTTGGAAAAAGGTCTGGGAAAGCAGGATGCTTTGCTCCAGCAGATTCTGGAGTTTTATTGCTTTTAAGGGAAAATTATCTCTGCTTAGTTTTATCATTTCTGCTTCCACACTTCCACCTACTTCCTGCATCCCTTTATTCATCGGCATTACAAGTGCTGTGGAAGCAACTCAAAAAGGTGGAAGCAACTTTTGCTTCCACAGCGGAAATACGCCGAAAAGTAAGTTAATATCTTGTTTGTTAGTGTATTAATAGAATGTACAGCATTTTGCAAATATCTTGTTTACACGATATGCGTTTCGTGTAAACACGGTATTAACTTCGTAAAAGACCGTTTACCGATAGACTGCAGCTGGGCTCATAATAGGAATAAGATAGGTGCACAGTATGGGGAAACTATGAGTATAATAGGTGTTCAACGGTTATGAAGCACCTTGTTGACGGTCGTTAGTCGAGTGGTTGACGGCCGTTGGCAGAGCGCATCACGGCCGATAGGCGCTGATAACTCCGTACAGAAAATGGAAAGGAAGCCTATGTAAGGGGAAACAAGCTCTGAGCTATTTGTTTTGTTTGTCACATTTATCTTGTTTTTGTACATTGTTGAAGCGGTTTTTTGTATCTTTGAAGGGAGAGGCCGTAAAAAAGCTTATTCTCATCCAAAGTTTAATTATATATACATGGATTATGAAGCGATGTATAGTACTGTTCATAACATTCTGCTGTGCAGTTGTTTCTAATGCGCAGACAAATGGCATTGTGACTGATGGGGAAAAAGGATTGCCGTTGGCTGGTGTGAATATTTATCTCCAAAAGGATTCTGTGTATACGCAATGATAATCTGGTAAAGAACATGTTCATATGAAAAAACTGTTATATCTTGGGCTTTTGTCCGTTTGTGTACTGTTAGGTTCTTGCGTAGAGAAGAACGTATCCAATGTTTTTGATAAGGTAGAGAGGTATATGGATGTATATCCTGACAGTGCATTGCTGCTGTTGGAGCAAATTCCTCATCCGGAGGAGCTTCGTGGGAAGTAGCGGGCGGACTATGCATTGCTGCTAACGCAAGCACGTGATAAAAACTATCTGGATAGTTTGCAGTCGGATTCGTTGATAAAAATTGCGGTAGATTATTATAAGGATGATGGTGTAAAAGCAGGAAAGGCATTGTTTTATTATGGTAAAGTGGCAGCTTTGCAAGATAATGATACATTGGCTATACAAGCTTATTTGAGCGCTTTGGCTAAATTGGAGAAGACGGAAGAATATAAGTTGCAGGGATTTGTACATGAATATATCGGTGTTTTGAATACGGACAGAAAGCTATATAAAGATGCTCTCGACAATTATCAAAGTTCAGCGTATTGTTTTCAAAAGGCTGTTGATACTTTAGGAGTTATATATGTTTATCGGGATATTGCTCGTATTTATTATGTAGAACAGAAATATGACAGTGTTTATAATTACATTAATCGTGCTTTGTCCTTGTGTGAGAAAAAGAAAGGATGTATCAGTTTTGAACGGGTAATCCCTTCTTTATTACAAGTAAAAGGGATTGCCAAAAGAAATGAAGGGGATTTGGGAGATGCAATAGCCCTGTTGAAAACTGCGGTAGAGACTGAACAAGATAGGCATTCTATGCATCACTGTTCAATGTCATTGGGGAATATTTATTTGAATCTAAATAAGTTGGATGAGGCTGGAAGATGTTTCGCTTTAGCTTTGAATTCTGAAAATCCTCGTACTCTGGCGGGTGCATATCACTATTTGTATCTGTTGGAAAAGAAACTGAAAATCTCTGGAATAACCTCGAAAAACGGGAGAAATGACGCTAAACGACTTAATATCAGAGTTGTTACGGTGTCAAATGATGACAAGCCGAAAAATCGGAAAACGCAAAGAAAAGCGGATTTAAGAAGAAGAATGGTTTGCAAATCATTACCCGTGAAAGAGTAAGATTTAACATATGAGAGATGCTATTGCACCGTTTGTCACCGATTTGCGTATCAAGGTCTAACTCGTTGATATTTAACTTTGCAAACAAAAAACGAGTATGGCAAGAAGTACATTCAAAGTGCTGTTCTACGTGAACGGCAGCAAGGAGAAAGACGGTATTGTCCCCATCATGGGACGAGTGACAATCAACGGTACTGTGGCGCAGTTCAGTTGCAAGCAGACCATCCCGAAAACCCTTTGGGATGCGAAAGGCAACCGAGCCAAAGGCAAGAGTGCCGAAGCACGGAACATCAATCTTGCATTGGACAACATCAAGGCGCAAATCATCAAGCACTATCAGCGCATATCCGACCGAGAGGCATACGTAACGGCTGAAATGGTGCGCAATGCCTACCAAGGGGTAGGAAGCGAGTATGAGACACTGATAAAGGCTTTTGACAAGGATTGCGCCAACTTTCTGAAACGTGTCGGTAAAGACCGCAGCATCGGCACGTACAAGGTCATGGTAAGGGCAAGGAACTATGTCGCAGCCTTTATCAAGTCATTCTACAAACGGACAGACATGTCCATGCTGGAACTTACACCCGACTTCATCAAGGAGTTTGCGGCTTATCTTACGGCTGAACGGGGACTGAAAAACGCCACCATCTGGCTGAACTGCATGTGGCTGAAAGGCGTGGTCATGCGTGCGCACTATAACGGACTGATACCGAGAAATCCGTTTGCGCAGTTCCATATCAGCCCGAATGTTAAGGAACGGGAGTATCTGACAGAGGACGAAATCAAAAGAATCATGGCGCACGAGTTTGACAACCCCACCCTCGCATTGGTGCGAGACCTGTTCATTTTCGCCTGCTTCACCGCCTTGTCTTTCGTGGATATGAAAGAACTCACAACGGATGAAATAGTGGAGGTGAACGGTGAGAAATGGATATTGTCGAAACGGCACAAGACAAATGTCCCGTTCCAAGTGAAGTTGCTGGATATTCCCTTGCAGATAATCGAACGGTACAAGTATCTGTCGGAAGACAAGCTGGTTTTCGGGAAAATCAACTATTGGACGATGTGCAAACAGCTGAAAAAGGTAATGGCAGAATGCGGAATAGAGAAGCAAATCTCCTACCATTGCGCACGTCATACGTTTGGAACACTGGCTCTTAGCAAGGGGATGCCCATTGAAAGCGTGAGCCGTGTTCTGGGACACACGAACATTGTCACGACTCAAATCTATGCGAAGATAACCACGCAGAAACTTGACAATGACCTGACGATGTTCGGCAACAAGCTGAACGCATCGTTCGGAAGTGTAACCCCATAACCAAGCATAGCCATGAAACGAAGCATCACCACAACGGACGGCAACGGCAACATCACCTTGCCGACCGACATTAGCGCAACCGCCATGAGCGAATGGGAACTTTGCGACCTGTTCGGAGTAACCGCCCCGACATTCCGTGCAGGGCTGAAGGCTCTTTGCAAGAGCGGAGTTTTAAGGGAATATGGGATAAGGCGAAGCATACGGGTATCCGATAATTGCAGTATGGAAGTTTACAACCTTGAAGCGATAGTTGCCCTCGCTTTCCATATCGGCACATTCGGAGCGGAACGGGTACGCAATGCCGTTCTTGAAAGACTGTACCTGCGAAAAGAGAAAACAAGCATCTTCTTCTCGCTGAATACCAACGGTATATCCAAATCCGAATACTTCTCGTAGCTGAATGCCTGACATTATTCACTCGGTAAGTCAGTAATTCATTAAGTCAGTACGACAGAACGACAGACGCTCTGATTTTTTCTCCCGAAAAGCGTAATCCGACATTTGCTTTTCGGGAGTTTTTCCGTTTGCACAACCCGTTTCCTGCCCCAAACCATTGAAAGTTTTTGTTTCGGAGGCTATTTGTCACCATTCTGCCGTGTTTTGCATAACAACCTATCCGATAATTGATTATATTTTTGCAGCTGGTAATTTTCAAACTTAAAACCATTTGATTATGTCAGCTATCGAACAACAGGACAGCCACAGACCGCCATCGGATGGCGGCATGGCAAAGGAAGAATTTATCCGTGTCGGGACAACGCTCTACAAGATTGTGGAGCAACCGAGACTGAACGGAGGGTATGTGAAGAAACGCATCGCATGGAATAACGAGACCCTGCGACAGGATTACGGCAAGGATTACATCGGCAGTGTTCCCAAGTATGACGGCTTCTGCACCGTACCCGAACACATCGGCTACCGTTCCGTGGTCGGCAAGTTCCTTAACCTTTACGAACCGATAGACCACCGACCGCAGGAGGGCGATTTATCGCATATCCAATCTTTGGTACGGCACATCTTCGGGGAACAATACGAGTTGGGGATGGACTATCTGCAACTGCTCTACCTGCAACCGATTCAGAAGTTGCCTATCCTGCTGTTGGTATCGGAAGAACGCAACACAGGCAAAAGCACATTCCTGAACTTTCTGAAACTCCTCTTTCAGAACAATGTGACTTTCAACACCAACGAGGACTTCCGAAGCCAGTTCAATTCCGATTGGGCTGGCAAACTGCTCATCGTGGTGGATGAGGTGTTGCTCAACCGCAGGGAGGACAGCGAACGGTTGAAGAACCTCAGCACCACACTTTCCTATAAGGTGGAAGCCAAAGGCAAAGACCGTGACGAGATTGCGTTCTTCGCCAAATTCGTGCTGTGCTCCAACAACGAGCATCTGCCCGTAATCATAGACGCAGGGGAAACACGCTATTGGGTACGCAAGATAGACCGCTTGCAGTCCGATGATACCGACTTCCTGCAAAAGCTGAAAGCGGAGATACCCGCCTTTCTCCATTTCCTGCAACACAGAAAACTGACCACCGAAAAGGAAAGCCGGATGTGGTTCAACCCCACATTGCTGCATACAGAAGCCTTGCAGAAGATTATCCGTAGCAACCGCAATCGGCTGGAGATAGAGATGTCGGAACTGCTGCTTGACATTATGGTTGCAATGGATGTGGATAGCGTTTCATTCTGCCTTAACGACCTTGTCGTACTGCTGGTGCACTCGCAGGTAAAGGCGGAAAAGCACCAAGTGCGTAAGGTGGTGCAGGAGTGCTGGAAACTGACACCTGCACCAAACGGGCTTACCTACACCACCTATCAGGGCAATTACAACAGAAGTTGTCACTATGAGCCGATAAAGAGGGTGGGACGCTTCTACACCGTCACAAGGGAGCAACTTGAATCCTTGTAACACTATCATTTTTCTGTTGAATTGTTGAATATGGGTATAAATACACTGACAATAAACGATATACATTCTCAACAAAATCTCAACAAGCCAAAAGAGAAGTTGAGAGACCACCGACACCCGTTTGTGAATTTCTCTTTTGGCGAGTGGTTTGTTGAGAAGATGTTGAGAGGTTACGAGGCTGTATATAAATATATTACATTGACAATTCATCAAATCAACAAATTTTCATCAGCTTCAAAACCGTATGTAATATGACAATCCAAGATGTAAAGCAAATCAAACTGGCAGACTATCTGCAAAGTCTGGGCTATACGCCTGTAAAGCAACAAGGCAGGAACCTGTGGTACAAATCACCGTTACGGGAAGAAACGGACGCATCGTTCAAGGTAAACACCGAGCTTGAAAAATGGTACGACTTCGGCATCGGCAAAGGCGGAAACATCCTCGCATTGGCAGCGGAACTCTACCGTTCGGAAGATGTAGCCTATCTGCTGAAACGCATAGAGGAGCGGACAGCATACATCCGCCCTGCATCGTTCTCTTTTGGCAGACAGCATTCCGACAATCAGCCTTATCAGGGATTAAAGGTTGGAGAATTGTCCTCTCCTGCTCTTATAGCCTATCTGCAAGAAAGGGGAATAAACATCGGACTTGCCAAAAGAGAATGCAGGGAGCTTCGGTTTATGAATGCCGACAAACCCTATTTTGCCATCGGCTTTCCGAACATGGCAGGAGGATATGAAGTGCGCAACAGATACTTCAAGGGATGTGTCGCCCCGAAAGACATCACCCATATCCGACAGCAGGACGGACAACGATGTATGTGTTACCTGTTCGAGGGGTTCATGGATTACCTCTCATTCCTTACCATCCGAGTGAGAAACAATCCGCAACACCCGCAATTGGACACACAGGACTATGTCATACTGAACTCCGTTTCCAATCTTGCGAAAGCGGAAAGCTTATTGGAAACCTACACCAGAATCGGCTGTTTCCTTGACAACGACACGGCAGGACGGAACACTTGCAAAAAGCTGAAAGAGAAGTTTGGGGAACGGCTGCTTGACAAGTCAATGTACTATCGTGAGTATAAGGACTTGAACGACTACCTGTGCGGTAAGCCCTTGTCCCAATCGGCAGAGCCGATAAAGGTGTAGATACTAATTGAAAAGTGCACCGTATTTTAATTGAAAAGAGCTCCATCCAT
>ENA-OZUS01000304-OZUS01000304.1-human-gut-metagenome-genome-assembly--contig:-NODE-304-length-16632-cov-4.139289_pt1 | contig 16632 bp, 8 predicted proteins | sample MGYA00243437_ERZ654029 | MGnify/ENA primary metagenome ERZ654029 (study PRJEB26926, sample SAMN06164894) | human gut metagenome | biome: ENVO:00009003; feature: ENVO:2100002; material: ENVO:00002003...
AATAATCTATACAACGAAATAAATATGAAAAATATACTATCCCTAATCAGTATTTCTTCTCTGCTGCTTGTGTTGACGGCTTGCGGTAGTAAACAGGCCCCCACAGCAGAGGAGATAATAGCGAAAGCACGTGCGGTAAAGACTTTGAATGCTTACGACGAGATGAGCTGTGTGGTGTACGAAATGAAAGGACTTCCCGAGTCACCGCAAACCTCGATAGACCGTTTTATCAGCGATGACTGTGTGGAGGGAACGGGAAGCTTTGAGCTTAAATACTCTTTTTCCGGCAATGCGTCCGGAACCGAATCCGTATATATCCAGCAGAGTGGGGGAGACTATCGCAGTGATTTGTCTTTCCATCCGTTGGGACTTTCCATCTGGGTGAAAGGTAATAAGAATAATAAAGGTACCTTCCGTTTCATGCTTATTCAGGATGTGGATCAGTTTACGCAGGATGCGCTTCATGACAAAGATCGCTGGCAGTTCTTCGAGTATGTGGATAAGGATGTACTGACCAAGGAAGAATGGACACGTGTAGTGATGCCTTATGAGGCCTTTACTTTTGCCAAAGGGCGTGATCTGGGCGAAAACAAACTGGTTCTGAACCGTCTTGAAGGTTATCGTCTTGAAATCACGAACGATGATAACAGCGCATGTACAGGTGAGGTTTGCATCGACAATCTGGAGCAGCTGACCTCTTATACTCCTGAATTCAAGGGAACTCCCAAGTTCTCCAGTGTTTTCATTCAGCTGAATAGCGTCTATAAAGAGACCGACTGGGACGTAGAATTCAAAGCAAGCCGTGAAGTGGGCATTGACACTTGGATTATCCAGTATGCCGAAGGTTTCAATGACCGTACGAATGAGAAATCTTCTTTCTATTCGCCGACAAATCTGCCGTGGGTGACCAAGCAATATGATATCATGAACCGAATGTTCGATGCTGCCGAGCGTAACGGGATGAAGCTGATTGTTGGACTATATCCCGGTGATTACAGCAAGGAAGATACTACAAAACCGGAACAATATGAATTTCTGGTGGAGCGTAATAAACAAGTATTCGATGAACTGTTTGCCCTTTGGGGGAATCATCCCAGCTTGGCGGGATGGTACATAACCGAAGAATTTCATGACGGCTCGTATCCGGTAGGTTGGCAGCAGGAACCCGCCTTGTCTATGCTGGCTAATTATTTGCAGACAGTGGCGGCTTATGTGAAGTCGAAGTCTCCGAAAGAAGTCTGCATAGCTCCTGCTTTGTGGAGGGGAATGCCTGCTGATCTCTGCGGAAAATGGTTTGGTAAGATATTTGCCCAGACTCCCGATATAGATGTACTTTATCTTCAGGATATAGGCGGACGTTGTCTGGTAGATTTTGATGTAGACCTGCCCAACTGGTTTGCCGAAATAAAGAAAGCCTGCGATGCTAACGGAGTGATTTTCGGAGTAGATATAGAGTCGTTCAAAGAGTGCTGGTGTCCGAGAATTACCATGCGGACCAAACCCTGGATCGAGCTGGAGGAACAGCTGAGAGTAGCCGGAATGTTTACCGATCATATCACGAATTTCAGTTGGGCCACCTTCAAGCCGGGAACAGATACCTATGAAGGGTATAAGAAATATCTTGAAAGAAAATAAGTAATCATACTAAAAGCAAAGTTTCATCGGATGGAACAAAGAGTTTCATCCCTTGAAACTCTTTGTTCCAAGCGGTGAAACTCTCAGTATTGCCTAATGAAACTGAAAGAAACCAATGGTATGCTCAATCAGTAAACGGGAAATACTTGATTATGAATAAGTTTTTAGAAGAAATGTCTTGTCACGGCGATACATACATGCATTTATTTATTAAAAATATAGTACCATGAAGAAAATTATAGTAATTGGCAGTTCCAATATAGATATGGTGGTGAAGACCTCTCATCTGCCGGTCCCCGGTGAAACCATTCTGGGTGGTGAATTCTTTATGAACCAGGGTGGTAAAGGAGCCAATCAGGCAGTTGCAGTGAAAAGGTTGGGTGGTAATCTGATCTTTGTAGCGAAGTTGGGGAATGATATACTGGGACAGCAGTCAGTGGATTATTTCAAGAAAGAGGGAATAGATACAAAATATATCACTCTTGATGAAAACTCTGCTTCCGGAGTTGCTTTGATCAGTGTGGATGATCACGCAGAGAATAGTATAGTGGTGGCTTCCGGAGCCAATATGCTGCTGAACGAGCAGGATGTGGATAAAGTTGTGGAGGAAATGTGCGAAGGAGACATCTTGTTGATGCAACTGGAAATTCCGATTCAAACGGTGGAATATGCTGCCAGGAAAGCTTTTGAAAAAGGGGTGAAGGTAGTCTTGAATCCGGCCCCTGCCCGGAGCCTTCCGAAAGAGTTACTCAGATACCTGTTTATGATTACTCCCAACCGGATTGAAGCAGAAATGCTTACCGGTATAAAGATTGTGAATGATGCTGATGCAGAACGGGTTGCAAAAGAAATCAGTGCGATGGGAGTACAGAATATAATTGTAACTTTGGGTTCGAAGGGCTGCTTGGTGAGAGAAGGCGATACTTCGTATTGTGTGGATGCTTTTAAAGTGGAACCTGTTGATACAACGGCTGCCGGCGATACTTTCAACGGTGCTTTATGTGTGGGACTGGCAGAAGGCATGAACTTGAGGCAATCTGCTGGAATGGCTTCTAAAGCTTCATCTGTTGCCGTGACAAGAATGGGAGCGCAGTCTTCTATTCCGTATCGTAAAGAACTGGACCTGAATGAATAAATTAACCTCTAAAAATACCGATTATGTTTATAGTTGAAAGTTACGGATTGGCAGTGGCGTTGTGTTGGGTTACGATGCTTTGCTGGGGATCGTGGGGAAATACTCAGAAGTTGGCAGCCAAGACCTGGCGCTACGAGTTGTTCTATTGGGATTACGTGATTGGCATCGTTCTTTTCTCTCTGATCTGGGGATTGACTTTAGGTAGTACGGGAGAGGCCGGGAGAGGATTTATACAGGACTTGTTGCAAGTGAGTCCGGAGAACTTCTGGAGCGCTTTCCTGGGTGGTGTGATATTCAATGCTTCTAATATTCTGCTATCGGCTTCTATGTCATTGGCAGGGATGTCGGTTGCTTTTCCTATAGGGGTGGGGCTGGCATTGGTTCTGGGGGTATTTGTCAATTATTTCAGTGTTCCGAAGGGAGATCCCGTCATTCTTTTCCTGGGCGTTTTCCTGATTGTACTGGCTATTATCTTTAATGGAATAGCATCCGGAAAAGTTTCCAAAGCGTCCGGTCAGAGCACCCGTAAGAAAGGTATCCTGGTTGCTGTATGCGCCGGTATCCTGATGGCGTTCTTTTATCGTTTTGTGGCGGCAGCTATGGACCTGGAAAATCTGGAAGCACCCACAGCAGGCATGATGACTCCTTATTCGGCTTTGTTCGTGTTTGCAATAGGTATCTTTATCAGTAATTTCCTGTTCAATACACTGGTGATGAAGAAACCTTTTATGGGAGAACCTGTGTACTACAGCCAGTATTTCAAAGGAAACTTCAATACGCATTTGGTGGGTGTGTTGGGCGGTATAATCTGGGCATTGGGAACTGCTTGCAGCTATATCGCTGCCGGAAAAGCCGGTGCGGCTATTTCCTATGCGCTGGGGCAAGGGGCAACGATGGTAGCCGCCTTGTGGGGACTCTTCATTTGGAAAGAGTTTAAGGGGGCTTCAAAGTCTACCAATCTGTTACTTACGCTGATGCTTATTCTTTTTATCTCCGGTCTGGTACTGATTATAGTGTCCGGAGGAAGTTGATAACTTAATATAGATTTATAAATGTGTACTATGAAGAAGAAATTTCAAATGATAGGATTTGCTCTGTCAGTTTTATTGGTTGCGTTACCGGTAGTTACGGTGGGTGCGGATAATGCCGCTTCCGACAAACAGAAAAAAGAGAAAACCACCGAGTCGGCTTTGGGTGTGAAACCTGTTACAGGTAGCTGGATCAACCTGGCATACAAGGATGTACGTAATAAATATACGAATCCTCAGAGTTTTGATAATATGGACCCGAAATTGTGGGAAGCTAAAGTACGTGAATTGTCGGCTATGGGTATCGAATATCTGGTACTCATGGAGGTTGCCAATGAAGGAAAATCTTATTATCCTTCGCAAATAATGCCTTGGTGGTATAATAAGGATAAGAAAAGTCCTGTGGATGCTATTCTGGATGAAGCAGCCAAACATAATATGAAGATTTTCATGAGTAGTGGCTGGGCAAAGGATCAGGATGATAATCTGCTTGATCCGGCAATTAAGGAACGGCAGCTCCGGATCATGGAAGAGTTGGCATCTCTTTATAAAAACCACAAAGCCTTTTATGGCTGGTATTTACCGGTAGAAGATTGCCTTTGTCCTATTTTTGCGGAGCATGCGGTGCAGTCGGTAAATACCTTATCAGAGAAGGCTAAAAAATTGGCTCCGGGCAAGAAAACCCTGATCTCTCCTTATAGAATCGGATTGTCAGAATTTGATAATCCGGAATATGAGAAGCAAATGCAGAAACTGAAAGTGGATATCATTGCCTATCAGGATGAAGTGGGGTGTGTACGCGATCAGTTCACACTTCCCCGTCTGAAGAAGAACTGGCAGAGATTGCGTGATATTCATAACCGCCTGAATATTGAAATGTGGGCAAATTGTGAGACTTTCACTTGGGAAGAGGGTACCAATGACCGTACTTCTGCCTTGATTCCGGCAGCCTATCCGAGGCTGCTGTCCCAGCAGGTTGCAGCATCTGCGGCGGGGGTTGATAAGATCATTTCATTTATGTTCTACGGTATTATTGAGAATCCTGAGTCAAAGTATCAGTTGGGACAACCTGTCTGGTCGAACAAAGTGTATGCTGACTATATGGACTGGAAGAACGGAAAGGAATATTGGAAACTGATGGAAGCAGCATTTATGGAGAAATTAGTCAATGGAGCGGCTCCGCAAATGATGCTTGGAAAGGCCGGTTTGCAACCGTTACTGGATGGTAAGGTTGCTGAAGAGGACAGTAAGGATGCCCGCTGGGTGAAGTTCGAGGCCGGTTATCATGAATTTGTAGTGGATCTGCAAAAGAAAACCCGTGTTCAGAAAGCTATGTTGCGTATGCTGAATTATAATCCGGAAAAAATAGGTATGCCGATGAAGACATATCTGTATACTTCAATAGACGGTAAAGAGTATAATCTGTCTTCCATAAAAGACGCCCCTTATTTTCCGAACAACAAGCATGATGCCTGGATTGAAAGCATATTGTTTGACCAACTGGATGAAAATGTACGCTATGTAAAGGTCGCTTTTGAAGCTCCGCAACAGGTATATATAGATGAGTTGTTTATTAATCCGGTTCTGAAATAAAAAGCGAAATATTATGAAAACTGGGAAAAACGTAATTATCGCATTGGCTCTTTTGGCAAACTTGTGGTTTGTTTCCTCTTGTAATAACGGGCCGAAGCGTGAAGTTTGGTTGGATGAAGTTTATAAGGACTCCTGTTTTGTACAGGATTGGGGAATACCGCAGATAAATCAGTCTGTGGTATGGACTCCACTTACGGTAAATGGAGTTGTGTATAAGCGGGGTATCGGAGCTCATTCCATCAGCCGTATGCTGTATGATTTGGGTGGTAAGGCCGTTTCAGTGAGTGGCTTGGTTGGAGCGGACGATAACAACCTGTATGCCGGTAAATTGCAGTTCAAGATAATCGGAGATAAAAAAGAACTTTGGAAAAGTGGTGTGATGCGGAAGGGCGATCCCGTAAAAGAGTTCAATGTCAGCCTCTCCGGCATTGATAAAGTGTTGCTATTGGTTGAAGAATGTGGCGATGGCATTATGTACGACCATGCCGACTGGTTGAATGTGAAGTTTGTGACCCATGGAGAGATTACCCCGATACCTGCCTGGCCGAAGCCTGTGGCTAAGGAGAAGTACATTCTGACACCGGAAGCTCCGGAAACTCCACGGATTAATAATCCTCTGGTATATGGCGCCCGTCCGGGAAATCCGTTCCTGATGACGATTATGGCAAGTGGTAACCGGCCAATGACTTTTGAAGCGTCAGGACTTCCTGCCGGACTGAAATTAGATACTTCCACCGGCTTTATTACGGGAAAAACCGAACTTAGAGGAGATTTCAAAGTGCTTCTGAAAGCCATGAACGAAAAAGGTGTAGCCGAAAAAGAAATTACCTTGAAAATAGGAGACCGGATTGCTCTGACTCCTCCGATGGGATGGAACAGTTGGAATTGCTGGGGACTTTCTGTAGATGATGAGAAAGTGCGCGAGGCTGCCCGCATGATGAATGAAAAGTTGCATGCATACGGATGGACGTATGTGAATATTGATGACGGCTGGGAAGCTGCCGAACGTACCAAGCAGGGAGAATTGCTCTCCAATGAGAAATTCCCTGATTTTAAAGGCTTGGCTGATTATATTCATTCTCTGGGATTGAAATTCGGTATTTATTCTTCACCGGGACCGACAACATGTGGTGATTATCTGGGCAGTTATCAGCATGAGGAAATAGATGCACGGACTTGGGGCAGATGGGGAGTAGATTATCTCAAATATGATCATTGCGGATATCATGCGGTTCAGAAGGATTCAGAAGAGAAAACAATCCGCGAACCCTATATTGTTATGCGTGATGCATTGGATAAAGTGGATCGGGACATTGTCTATTGTGTGGGATATGGTGCTCCCAACGTCTGGAACTGGGCAAGGGAGGCAGGAGGTGAGCTGTGGCGCACCACCCGTGACATTACTGATGAATGGAATGTGGTGACAGCCATCGGTTGTTTTCAGGATGTTTGTGCTCAGGCTACTGCACCGGGGAACTATAATGATCCCGATATGCTGGTGGTAGGAAAACTGGGTAAGGCTTGGAGAGAGAAGGTTCATGAATCGGCTCTGACTCCTGATGAACAATATTCCCATATCTCTCTATGGTGCATTCTTTCCGCTCCGCTATTGATCGGTTGTGATATGTCTGATATAGATGATTTTACGTTGAGTTTACTGACAAATAATGAAGTGATTGCTGTGAATCAGGACCTGTTGGCAGCACCGGCCACAAAATTGCTGACTGATAATGGGCAGATATGGTATAAGAAACTATATGATGGATCGTATGCAGTAGGATTCTTCCAGATAGATCCTTATTTTATCTTGTGGGATCAGGATGAGGCTGAAGCTATCCAGATGAAGACGTATGATTTCGAATTAGCTCTCAAGCAACTGGGAATTACTGGCAAAGTATCTGTTCGCGATCTGTGGCGGCAAAAAGATTTGGGGGAATATAATGGGGAGTTCCGGACACAGGTTCCCTATCATGGAGTTTCTTTTGTGAAGATAACTCCTGTGGAGTAAATTGTGTGTATCTTAGAAAAAACCTCCTTTCTAATCTTGTCATGGGGATGAGAAAGGAGGTTTTCTTATTTATCAACTCTACTTATTTATCAGTTCGACAACTCCGGATTAGCAGCTATCGCTTCTCTTGGAATTTGAATTGTATAACGCGAATCATCCTGTTCCAATACATAGGTTCCTCCCTTGAGCACTTTTTCAATACGAGGGCGGGTGGTACGGCGTAAGTCGAACCAGCGATGTCCTTCAAAAGCTAATTCACGCGCACGTTCATCCAGAATCTCCTGTATCAGGGCTTCTTTGGTCATTGCGTTCACGGCAGTTGCTTTTACTGTATATGCTTCCGGTGTATAGCGCTTCTGCATTAACTCCAGTAATCGGGTGCGTGCTTGGGGCAATTTATCCGATTGTGCGGCTGCTTCTGCCGAATTCAGGTACATTTCTCCCACCCGGAAAGAACAACGGAAATCATCTTTTCCGCTTTTTTGGCTGAAGCGATAACCATTCTTGTCGGCAGCTTTAAAATAAGCGTCCAGACGTAAATCGCCTTCTTTGTATAAAGAAGCTAAAGCTTCTGATAGAACAGCAGCCTGTGTGTAGTTAGAAGACATACCGCGTTCTAAGGCAGTAATATTTTCTACAGACTGATAGTTGTTGGGCAGGGTATAAGTTTCTGCATTGAAATCTTCCAATGTATTCTTTTCAGCAAGTATCGCTTCGGCTGCCTGATATGCATTGTCCCATTGTCCCATATATAAATATACACGGGCACGGAGGGCTTTTACAGATAAGGTTGTGAAACGATAAGAAAATTTCTGTTCCCAAGATTCTTTATTAATCAGTTTTTCAGCCTCGTTGATATCTGCAATAACCGCTTCATAAATCTGTGCAACAGTATTCTTCTTCAGGATTTCATTGATATCGCTATTCAGCTTAAGCGGCACGGCTGTCGTCTCTAATGCTCCCGGACGGGTATAGGGCTGACCGTAAAGATTTACCAACAGGAAATGCATGTAAGCACGGAGCAGATAACATTCACCAATCAATTGGTCGATGTCCTCTTCGCTCCCTTCGTTGATGGATTCCCGCTCTTCTATGGTATAGTTGACAGTGAACATGATGCTATAGAAGTTCTTCCACTCAAAAGCAGTGGTTTGTCCCGGTGCGCTGAAGTCATCCCAGCACTCGATTTTTCCGTAACGATCCTGTTCCCAACTATCGTCTTTCACATACAGTTCATCCGAACGAAAACAGGCGAGTCCTCTGGCATCGGGAACGGTCTTATAAGCTGTGGCAATCAGCGCTCTGTACTCAGCTAAAGTCTGGGGGATCACCTTTCCCGTAGGTTGAATGTCAAGCATATCACAAGCAGTCAGTAATACTACGCTGCTCATCAATAACATTATATATATCTTTCTCATTGTTTTAACTCTCTATAAAATTAAAAATTCAGGTTCAGGCTTAGGGTAACAGACTTCGGAGCCGGGGTTGCATACGCGTTGGACATCGTTTCCGGATCAAGATAATTCTTGTAACTTGAACCGAATACTAATAAGTTACGTCCTTCGATGGCAATTGTAGCGGAAGTCATACCCAATTTGCGGCTAAAATTAGTGGGCAATGTATACCCTAAACGGATGTTTTGCAGTCGCACGTAGTTTAGGTCTCTGATCCAGATATCCAGGTTACGGTATATTTCATTCTGGTTTGAATACCACATGTATTCGTCCAGACGTTCATTTTGGCTCAGCAGAACAGGGAAGATTGTTTCCGTGTTTTCCGGAGTCCATCGGTTCAGGATATCGCGGTTCGTATTACGTCCTTTATCAAAGTCAACGATAGAGTAGGTGGGTTGGCTGCGCACTTTTCCACCGAAGTCGAAGCTGAAGTTTACACCCAGTTCAAATGCCTTGTATGTGAAAGTATTATTGAAACCACCGGTATAAGGGCAGTCGGCTGTACCTACATAAGTGTAAAGTTCACGGCGTTCGCGGGCTGTCAGGTCAGTTGCTCCGAATCCCCATTCCTGCAATTTGAAGAATTCCATGGCCGATACGGCTTTTCCGTCTTTACCCTCAAACATCGGATAACCTTCTTCATCCAATCCGGCTGTTTTCAGGGCAAACAAGGCTCCTACAGGATATCCTTCGCGTCCCGGTTCCAAGGCATCTTCGCGCAGTGCTTCTTTCAGTATTTTATTGTTGTTGTATGCGAAGTTGAAGTTGGTGGTCCACATGAAATTCTTGGTGTGGATATTGCGTGTGCTAAGGGCAACCTCAACACCCTGGTTCTGCATACTGGCCCAGTTGACGGTCAACATTTCAAAACCTGTTTCCAGTGGGAGCATTTGGGTTCCAATCAAGTCTACGCCCTTACGATAGTAATAGTCTACGCTCAGATTGATAGCCTGATTCAATACTGCAAAGTCGAATCCGGCGTTTACTGAGTGGGTTTTCTCCCAACGCAGTTTCTTGTTTGGTGCACCGGAAACGTCAATCATATCTTCCGACCCTCCCGGCAGGATATTTTCAATTCTGTAGTTACCCAGAAGGTAAGGAGAGGTGTTCTTGTCAATGTTTCCTTGCAAACCGTAGGATGCACGGACTACCAGATTGTCTATCCATTTGGCATTCGCCATAAAAGGTTCCTGAGAGATACGCCACAAACCACTGACTGAATATAGTGGCAGATAACGGTATTTCTTGTCTACACCGAAAAGGTCGGAACCGTCAAAACGGATACTTCCGCCCAATGTATAGCGGTTCAGCAAAGAATAAGACAGGGTTGAGAAAGCGGATACGTATGCATTCTCCACATGAGCCTTCTCGTGTAACTTGAAGGCCTGGCTTTCTTCCGGGAAGATGATCGGCTTTGTTGTCAGCGTCTTCCGGTCAAATCCATAACCGGCGCTATACAGCTTTTCCTCCCATGTCTTGCGGATTTCTGTTCCCACCATTACTTCAAATTCATGGATGTCATTGTAGGTATCGCGGTATTCTCCCATCGCTTTCCAAGTGAGCTGGGACAGTGAGTTTTCGTTAGCCTTATGGAATCCTCCTTCCGGCAGGTAAGTTACGCCATTATTACGATGATTCTTCTTCTCTGTACGCATCACATAACTTTCTTCTTCAGCGATTTTTTCGATAGAAGTTTTATCCAGTTGCAAACCGAGTTGGGTGGTAATTTTAAAACGGTCGTCAAATCGCAGTTCAGCGTCGAAGATGGATGAAAGGCCGTTAATGGTAGTTTCGTTACTCGTATTTTTCCGTTCTTCGAAGAGGTTAAGACCAAAATCCATGTCCGTATCATCTTCTACATCCACATCGTAATTATAGTTGCCATTGGCATCATAAGGAGTGAAATAAGGATTTGCCAGACGTGAATAATAGATCGGGTTCGTCAGTCCCCGGTCATCCGGCAAATAAGTAGAGTTCTTACGGCGGTTGGCAAACATGGAAGCACCGACTTTCAATATGCTGTTCACCTTATAGCTGGTCTTCATCACTAAATTCAAACGTTCGGCAGAGACATTGGGAATATTACCGTTTTCCTTCATATATCCGAAAGAAGTGTAATAAGTTGCCTTTTCGCTACCACCGGAAAGAGACAAGTTGTATTCCTGTGTAAATGCATCGCGAAAAAGGATATCACTCCAGTCCGTATTAGTTGCCTTGAGTCTATTGATTGCACCTTGAGCATTGGAGGACAAAGCGTTCCAACCTCCGTCTTTGAAGTTCTGTAGTTCTCCCAATCCGGAGATAATGCGATATACCTCACCTTTGGTTTCTCTGTAAGGATAGCCGGATTCCAGCAAGTCAAGTTCCAGACCTACTTTCTCTTCTGAATTCAATAGATTCAAGCGGTCTATATTCAACTTTGGAGAATATGTCAGCTTCGAAGAGAAGTTAATAACCGGTTTTCCGACTTTACCTTTCTTTGTGGTAATCACAATCACACCGTTAGCTGCGCGGGCACCATAGATGGCAGTTGCGGCAGCATCTTTCAAAACGGTGATATTATCGATATCGGCAGGATTCAGACCGGCAATGGCGGTTTGTCCTACGTTATCGATATCTTTCAGTACTTCCATACTGGGGATGTTCGTTCCTTCCAATGGAATACCGTCCAATACCCACAAAGGGTCTTGGGTACCGTTCAGCGAAGAGGTACCGCGGATACGGATTTTAGCAGGAGCGCCCGGGGCACCGGATATATTGCTTACGGAAAGTCCGGCAATTTGTCCGGTCAATGCCTGGTCTATGCTCTTGGCTGCACCTACCATCTGGTCCGAGATATCGATTTTTGACACGGCAGCCGTCAGTTTACGGCGTTCCACAGTCTGGTATCCCGTTACAACTACCGCATCAAGCATATGAGCAGAAGGTTGAAGAGTGATATCATATTGTTTTTTGCCCGGAATGAGTTTTATTTCCACTACATCATAGCCAACGTAGCTACAATAAAACCGGGTAATGCCATCCGGAATTGAAATAGAGAATTTACCGTCGATATCCGTAATGACACCAATAGTCGATTGATTGTTCCCGTTTTTCTTCAGATCCTCAGCCGTCACATAGACAGAAGCACCTATGAGAGGCAATTTATCCTCAGAAGAAATTACTACACCCTCTACTTGTCGCTCTGCGGCAAGGGCGTAAGTGAGTGTTCCTATCAGGAATAGGAACACGACAGATAAGCGTCTTTTCATCCGTTAAAATAATAAAATTAATACTTAAATTGAAAACTGGTTTTAAAGTCCCAATGCTGTGTTGATACGAAGAATCATATCTTTATAATGATATTTGGTTGCCACATCCGATGTTCCCAGACGACTCTGGAGTAAATCCTTGATGCGGAGCAATTCTCCTCGTTTCACGGAAATGGCATCTGAGATGCGATTTAGCTGGGAACCGTAAAAATTCAATTCACGGCGGGCACCCATACGATCTGAATCCAGTGTACGATGAGCATGCTCGTCACAACTGCAAAGGGGGATTTGGTTATCCAGCAGGAAGTGGTTATCCATTAATTTTTTGTTGATTTTGACTCCTTCGCTTTCGGCAGCAGCTGTAATCAAGGCATCTACAAAGTTTTTCTGTAAGGCACGTGTCATGACATCAGGTAGTGCGTCTCGCTCCGTGGTTGCGAAGATACTGCGGTGTAAACCGTCCATCAACTCTACGGCTGTGAAAGCCTTTTTGCCATTCACTGCTTCGTTTTCGAGCATACGTACCAGGCGGTTATTGGATAAGAGGTCCCAAAGAATATAAGATTGGGCATTCTTCAATACTTGTGTCGGTGCATTTTCTACTATGCCCAGCGGAGTGTTGCGAAGCAAATAGGTATATTCACCCACTTCTGCGTCGAATAACCACTTCGGGTAAGTCAATACTTCATCAAGTAAGAATTTCAAAGCGGCCTGCTGCTTCTCCTTCTCTACAAAAGTGTAAGTTTTCTGACCGTCACCTACCACTGTATTTTCCATATATATACCCCCTATGTTGGCAAGTACATGGTACAGATAATTATTCCATTGGTTGATCACTGCATAATATAGACGTGAAGCTTCTTCATACGTTTGTCCCTTCTCCCCAGTAGTTGTCCATTTGATAATTTCGGGAACAATCCGTTTCAGGTTTGCAATGCCATATTGGGAAGAACGTACGGCATCATCGCCTAGGTCTTCATTCTGTGCACGGGGATCTACGGCATCACGTACATCCTGCGCCTCACTGTATTTATAAAGACGGTCTGTATGGCGGCTCAGGAAATCATAAAGCAAATCCTTTTCTTCCTCCGGAGTTTCCTTACCATACCAGCGATAACCGTATTCGATGGCAAAAAGATCGTAAGGACCGATATGCGGTGAGAGTGCAGTTATTCCGTCACCGGGTTGTGCTACGTAGTTGAAACGGGCATAATCCATGATGGAAGAAGAGGTAGAGTTCATCCGGTCGGTAAATGACTTGGAACGGAGTGAGTCCGTGGGAAATGCCCATGACCCCATCATGTTATGACGCAATCCTAAAGAGTGGCCTACTTCATGACAGGCTACAAAACGCATGGCGTCACCCATCAGTTCATCGGATAACTTAATGCCGCGTGCTTCCGGGCGTACAGTACCTGTCTGTACGGTAATCCATTCCTGAAGCATATTCAGTACATTGTGCCACCACATGATGTCCGCTTCCAGAATTTCTCCTGAACGGGGGTCCAGAATAGAAGGACCCATAGCATTTGCCTTGGTTGAGGCTGCATAAGTCAGTACGGAATAGTTCACGTCGTCCATGTCTACCGTCATGCTGTCCGTAATATCTTTGGCGATGATGGCGTTCTTGAAACCGGCACGTTCAAAAGCAACCTGCCAGTCTTCGATACCTTGTTTGATATATTTGCGCCAACGATACGGTGTGGAATTCTCTATGTAGAATACAATCGGTTTAGCCGGTTCCACCAACTCACCACGCAGATAGCGCTCGCGATCTTCCGGTTTCGGTTCCAGGCGCCAGCGAGTGATGAACTGTTGTTTGCTAACCCGTTGTTGTCCGTCGCTATAACTAAGCAAAGGATTGGTGAAGTAGCCTACGCGGGCATTATCCAAGCGACCGGTCATCGGGGTTTCCGGCAGTAACATCAGTGACGAACTTACTTGGACAGTTACATAGATGGAAGTCGTTCCTTCGGTCACTTTCGTGGTCAGTTCGGACGTAGCCACCACATTATTCTCGAATGACTTGATTGAGAGAATGCGTGACAGATTCTTGATGGAAGAGGTTCCCAGATTTATATTGGTAAATACATTGTTGATGCTTGTCTCTGTACCATCATAAATATCATTCACTTTGATGACCATGGTGGTAGAGTCATTGTTGAATGCCTCGATCTTGAAGCCGGCTATCAATGGAGAAATATAATTATCACGTACCGACTGGCTGATGGCATCTTCGGCAGGAGCGAGAGGAAGAGGGCGGCTTTGACGAATCAGCAACTTGTTTGTTGCCTTATCCAGTTCGAAGCGCACCATCTGGTTTTCATAATTGGTACCGCGGTTCACTCCGGCCTCATTCAGTTCGGAAGGGACACGTTGGAGCTTGTTCACTACCAGCATGTCTCTGCCCAGCAGGTTCGTCGGTACCTCAAAATAGTAATCGTTCTTTTTTTGGTACACATTGAACATACCACGGCGAATGATGCTACCGTCTCCGGTCAATTTCTCGTACTCGTTTTTTGATTTAACACTGTCGTTAGGTTCACTTTTCTTTTTCTTCCGGAACCATCCCATAGAATCGGGCGTAGAATTTACAGCATGCACTATGACAGGCTCACACATGAAAGCGCCTGTAGCCACTGTAGTCAGCAAAATTGTTTTAAGTTTCATCAGTTATTATCAATTATCATCATGCTCCCCTTTCTACTCATAGAATAGGGGACGGCAAAGATAGTAAAACTATCTATATGAACAGATAGCTGCAATTAGTTTTGACGTTTTTTCTTTTATAACTCAAAGAGTCTTTCAATTATAAAAAAACAGTATCAGTTAGAGTTTATGCTCATTCTTTAACTGATACTGCTAAAAATCTATTTTCAGTTTAAAGTCGGCTTAGTCAAATAAACTCTTGAACTTCTTGAAAATCTTTTCTTTAATAGAAGTATTCGGTTTAAAATTGTCTGAGCCTTCCATTTCTTCGAGTGCTTTTTTCTCATCTTTGTTAAGAGCTTCCGGTACATATACGCTAACATTTACTAATAAATCTCCCGTACCGTATCCGTTCACACTTGGCAGTCCTTTTCCGCGAAGCCGGAGTACTTTACCCGGTTGGGTGCCCGACTCAATCTTCACTTTCACCTTGCCGTCGATGGTGGGTATTTCTACCGCGCCACCTAAAGCAGCTGTCGGGAAGCTGAGAAGCAGGTTGTAAATCAAGTCGTTTTCGTCGCGGATCAGTTCTTTATCCTGTTCTTCCTCTACAAGAATCAACAGGTCACCCGGAACACCATTGTGCTTACCGGCATTTCCTTTACCGCTCATAGAAAGCTGCATACCCTCCATTACACCTTTAGGTATATTCACGCTTACTACTTCTTCACCGTAGACGATACCTTCTCCGGCACACACCTTACATTTATTCTTGATGATTTTTCCTTCGCCACCACAAGTAGGGCAGGTAGTACGGGTCTGCATCGTACCGAGGATTGTCTGCTGGTTGCGAATCACCGATCCGCTACCTTTACAGGTCGGACAAGTTTCCGAACCGCCGTCACCTTCAGCACCCGAACCATGACAATGGTCACAAGGAACGTACTTTTTCAGTTTGAATTTCTTTTCTACTCCCGTAGAAATTTCTTTTAAGTTCAGTTTTACTTTTACACGGAGGTCTGAACCACGGAACTTGCGTTGTGCGGAACGTCCGCCACCGCCGAAACCTCCAAAGCCTCCGAAACCTCCTCCATGTCCACCGAAGATGTCACCGAACATAGAGAAAATGTCATCCATGGACATACCTTGTCCGAATCCTTCAAAACCGCCACCGGCGGCTCCACTCATTCCTGCATGTCCAAATTGATCGTAACGGGCGCGTTTATCCGGGTTGCTCAACACATCATAAGCTTCGGCTGCTTCCTTGAATTTTTCTTCCGCTTCTTTATCCCCCGGATTCTTGTCCGGATGATATTGTATTGCTTTTTTGCGGTATGCTTTTTTTATAACATCAAGGGTGGCTGTTTTGTCCACCTCCAGAACTTCGTAATAGTCTCTTTTTGCCATGTCGTTTTATGATACTGTTTTATTGAGCCACAACTACTTTGGCGTGGCGTATTACTTTGTCATTCAGCTTATAACCGGTTTGTACACAGTCCAATATTTTCCCTTTCTTCTCTTCAGAAGGAGCTGGAACTAATGCAATTGCTTCGTGATAATCGGTATCAAAGTTCTCACCGTCAGTCTCTATTTTCTGAAGTCCTTCCTGGTTCAATACTTTCAGGAATTTGTTGTAGATCAACTCAATTCCTTCACGCATTGCTTTTACATCATCCGAAGTTTCTGAAGTTTTTACAGCACGCTCCAAGTCGTCCAAAATAGGGAGAATGGCAGTAATGGCCTTTTCTCCACCATTCTTAATCAATTCGGCCTTCTCTTTCATGGTGCGTTTACGGTAATTGTCAAATTCGGCTGAAAGACGCAGGTACTGTCTCTTATACACATCTCCGAGCCCACGAGACGTAGAGGAATCTCGTAT
>ENA-OZUS01000311-OZUS01000311.1-human-gut-metagenome-genome-assembly--contig:-NODE-311-length-16343-cov-4.957392_pt1 | contig 16343 bp, 16 predicted proteins | sample MGYA00243437_ERZ654029 | MGnify/ENA primary metagenome ERZ654029 (study PRJEB26926, sample SAMN06164894) | human gut metagenome | biome: ENVO:00009003; feature: ENVO:2100002; material: ENVO:00002003...
AGATGTGTATAAGAGACAGGTAAATACCAAGACCTACAGGAACGGTAAAACACATTACAAATGAAAAGATCGGCATAGTGCGGTTCATCATTTTCATCTGCTGTGCAGCCATATCATTATCGCTATTTCCGTTAGACGGAGCAGCCTGCGGCATCAGCTTAATGTTAAGTACCTGGGTCAGATAAGAAATAACCGGTACAAGAAGTGCTAATACTACAAACAGGAAGTTATGTGACGCAAAGTTCGTCGTCATGACCTGCCATGGTGTATCTGAAATATTCAGTCCCAGAAAGTTGTTTACATGTGAAACTGTATCATAAGTCGCATTGATGGTATCCGTCAAAGAAGGAAATGCACTCTTTAAGTTTTCCCATCCCGCTGAATTCATTTTGTATAAAACATCAACAATAGAGTTCGAAAGAGCAGTCGGATCTGACACTGTAAAATCTGCTGCCGGTGTTGTCATAACTCTTAAATCTGTAACGAGCTGAGTCATCTTATCCTGATAACCGCTTGTTGCCATAATTCCATCAACCAGCGTAGAGAAATTGTTCTTTACACCGGATACATATGCCGGAACATTTAAAAATACACGGTAAAGAGCAAACAACAATGGCATCTGGATCAGCATCTGCACACAGCTTCCCATCATGGAAACACCGTATTTTTCATATACTGCCTGTGTTTCTTCCTGCATTGCCATCATGGATGCCTGATCTTTTTTTCCGTTATATTTTTTCTGGATCGCCTGAAGTTCAGGCTGCATCTTCTGTGATAACTTTGAAAATTTCTGCTGTTTGTAAGTTAACGGGAACAAAATAGCGTAGATCACGATAGTAAAGATAATGATGGAAAGACCAACATTCTCAATACCGATCATTGACATCAACGCATAAATACCATTCATTACCCAGCCAAGTACTTTGGCGATCGGTCCTAAAATAGCACCATTGTATGCTGTTAATAACATATCTGACACTTGTAAATACCTCCACTATGGAACTGGATCATATCCACCTTTTGAAAAAGGATTACATCTTATAATTCTCCATAAAGCCAGCGTGCCGCCCTTGATGGGCTCCATGATGATAAGCGGCACGCCGCATTCTTCGGTCAGCTGATAGCCCCGGTCGCCGCTGATCTCCTCGGCACGGTCGTCCCGATCCAGATAATTGTATTGCAGCTGGCAGAAATCCCACGGCTGGTCGCGCAGAATATACTCAAATCCGGCAGAGTTGTCGTGGCAGGAAAACCCAAAGTTCCGGATGCGTCCTGCGGCCTTCTGCTGCCACAGCCAGTCCACAAGGCCCATGGCTTTTGCCTTTTCGTACCGGGCCTTGTGCAGGGAATGCAGCAGGTAGAAGTCGATGTAGTCCACGCCCAGCCGCTGCAGTTGCTCTTCAAAAATGCGCTTGGCATCGTCCAGACTTTTGCAGTCCCACAGCGGCATTTTGGTGGCAAGATAAAAGCTGCTGCGGTCCCATTTGGCGATCACGCGGCCCACAAACGGCTCACTCTGGCCGTTGTGATAGGGATAGGCAGTATCGAAGTAGTTGACACCGGCGGCCTTAGCGGTGTTCAGCAAAGCTTCGGCGCGCTCTTCGTCAATGGTGCCGTCAGCTTTGGTGGGAAAACGCATACAGCCGTAACCCAAAAGGGAAGTGCGGATGTTGTTTTTGTTCCAGTTGCGGTGTTCCATAAACTCTCTTTTTGCGGCAGAGGGGGGTGAAGGCTCTGCCGTTCCTCCTGTTGAGAACAGTATAGCATAGTTTTTGAATGCAGAAAAGATGAATTGCATTTGGATTACGGGCTCGCCCTCTCAGCCTCACTTTGTTCAGCAGCTCTTCCGCACACTTTGCACTTAAGCCGGAAACTCTGCCGCCATGCCAAGGCCTCTCCCTTTGGGAGAGGTGGCATTGCGTCAGCAATGACGGAGAGGGCGAGGCAGCTAATAATTTTGCACAACAAAAAAGGTGCCCGCACCTTTCGGTACGGGCACCTCATTGTTCAAGAATGAACGACTCTCAGAAGAGGTTCAATTACTTGATCTCGACCTTAGCGCCAGCCTCGGTCAGCTTCTTCTGGATGTCCTCAGCCTCAGCCTTGGAGACCTTCTCCTTGACAGCCTTGGGAGCGCCATCGACGATAGCCTTAGCTTCCTTCAGGCCCAGACCGGTGATCTCCTTCACCAGCTTGATGACCTGCATCTTGGTAGCGCCAGCCTCAGCCAGGATGACGTCGAACTCGGTCTTCTCTTCCTCAGCGGCAGCAGCAGCGCCAGCAGCAGCGGGAGCAGCAGCAGCAACAGCGGAAACACCGAACTCATCGCAGTAAGCGTCGATCAGTTCCTTCAGCTCCAGAACGGACAGCTCCTTAACGGAGTCGATGATGGCAGTAATCTTCTCAGAAGCCATAGTAGTAACCCTCCAATATCAATGGTTTTGTTTGTTAGTTTCTTGTTTTGTTTAAGCAGCGGTCATGCAGCAATCAGGCTGCAGGCTCCTCCTGCTTGTCGGCATAAGCCTGCATTGCAACGGCCAGACCAGACAGAGTGCTGGTGAGGGCGCCTGCGAACATGGACAGCATGCCTTCGCGGTTGGGCAGCTTTGCGATTGCGTTGGTCTCGGCAGCGTCCATGACCTTGCCTTCCATGAAGCCAGCCTTCACGACGAACTTCTTGGACTTATCGCCATCCTGATACTTGCACAGGATGCGGGCAGCGGACATGGGATCCGCTTCGTGAGCAAAAGCGATAGCGGTATCGCCCTTGAACTGCTCAGCCAGGCCCTCCAGAGAGGTACCCTTGACAGCCAGACGCAGCATGGTGTTCTTCACGACCATGTAATCGACGCCTGCCTCACGCAGCTCCTTACGGAGCTTGGTGTCGTTCTCGACGTTAATGCCGCCGTAAGCGACGACGCAGCCGGAAACCGCACTCTCAAACTTTGCCTTCAGATCAGCGACATAGGCCTGCTTTTCAGAAAGAATCTTTGCACTGGGCATTCGGTTTCACCTCGTTTCAAAAACTTGTATCGAAAACCGGAGCAAGTATGAAAAAAGCCTCTTTCCCGCACTTGGCCGAGAAAGAGGCATAAAACAACTTTACGCACGTTTCTCGGCAGGCGGCATAGCCTTACACTGGACTCCAGTACCTGCTGTCTCAAAAACAGCATGATTATTTTACCGCAAACGTGCGGAGTTGTCAAGTCTTTTTTGAAATTTTCTGACAAAATTTTTCTGCCGCCCATACGAACGGCAGAAAAACGATCAGAACTTCAAATCAGACACCGTACTTCAGGGTGTTCAGACGGATGCCAGGGCCCATGGTGGTGGCGATGGTAGCGCTCTTGAAGTAGGTACCCTTTGCTGCAGCGGGCTTTGCCTTGGCAATAGCCTCCATCACAGTGTCCAGGTTGGCGTACAGCTTCTCTGCACCGAAAGAAGCCTTGCCCACGGGCACATGGATGATGTTCTGCTTGTCCAGACGGTACTCGATCTTACCAGCCTTGGCCTCGGAAACAGCCTTGCCCAGGTCGGGAGCAACGGTGCCGGCCTTGGGGTTCGGCATCAGGCCGCGGGGGCCCAGGACCTTACCGAGACGGCCAACGCGGCCCATCATATCGGGAGTGGTCACGACAACGTCGAAATCCATGAAGCCGCCGGCGATCTTTGCGATCAGCTCGTCATCACCGACGATATCAGCGCCAGCAGCCTCAGCAGCGGCAGCTGCGGGACCCTTGGCGATTGCGCAGACGCGGACGGTCTTGCCGGTGCCGTTGGGCAGAACGACAGCGCCGCGGACCTGCTGGTCAGCGTGACGGCCGTCAACGCCCAGACGGACGTGCAGCTCAACGGTCTCGTCGAACTTGGCAGAAGCGGTCTTGCAAGCCAGCTCCAGAGCCTCGTTCACATCATATGCCTTAGTAGAATCGACCAGCTTTGCAGCGTCGACATAGTGCTTGCCATGTTTCATTGTATATCCTCCTGTGTGGTCATGCGGGCAGTTTTATGCCCTCCCACTGTTTATGTCTCAGCCCTCGACGGTGACACCCATGGAACGGCAGGTGCCGCGAACCATGCTGCATGCAGCTTCCAGAGAAGCAGCGTTCAGGTCGGGCATCTTGGTCTTGGCAATCTCTTCCACCTGAGCGGCGGTCAGAGAAGCGACCTTTTCCTTGTTGGGCTTGCCGGAAGCGGTGTTGATGCCAGCTGCCTTCTTGATCAGAACGGCTGCCGGAGGAGTCTTGGTGATGAAGCTGAAGGAGCGGTCAGCATACACAGTGATGACGACGGGAATCACATAACCCATCTGGTTCTTGGTACGCTCGTTGAACTCCTTGGTGAATGCCATGATGTTGACACCCTTCTGACCCAGAGCAGGGCCAACAGGGGGAGCCGGAGTTGCCTTGCCGGCCTCGATCTGCAGCTTAATGTAGCCAGTAACTTTCTGTGCCATAATAAATGCACCTCCAAAAATCTGTGGTGAGTTGCGGCACGGTGTCTCCGTGCCTCCCACGAGCATGTGCACAGTGCACACGCTCTATAAGAACCGCACTGCGGTCTTACCTTGGTAAACGATTTGTGCCGGTTGGTTACGGCAGCTCGACCTGACCGATCTCCACCTCTGCGGGGGTCTCGCGGCCGAACATGTTGACCTTGAGCTTCACTTTGAAGTTCTCGGTATCGATCTCCTCCACAAGGCCCATAAAGCCTTCCAGAGGACCGGCGGTGATCTGCACGGTGTCGCCGACGTTGAAGTCGACTGCCAGAGGTGCAGCCTTTTCCACGCCCATCTTCTCTACTTCTTCAGCAGAGAGGGGAACGGGCTTGGATGCGGGGCCGACGAAGCCGGTGCAGCCGCGCGTATTGCGCACCACGTACCAGGTATCGTCGTTCATCACCATTTTGACCAGAACGTAGCCGGGGAAGAGCTTGTGCTCCACCATCTTCTGCTTGCCGTTCTTGTCAATTTCGGGAACCATCTCGACGGGAACTTTGATATCGCAGATCAGATCCTGCAGATGACGGTTCTCCACCATGGTCTGCAGGTCGTTCGCGACCTTGTTCTCATAGCCGGAATAGGTATGCACTACATACCAAAGTGCCTCATTGGATTGTTCTTCCATTTTGGTCTGCCCTCCGTTTCAAGATGATTCTCAGGCGCCGATGATCAGGCCCAGGATGCCGCCGAAGATGGCATCCAGCAGGATCATCACGACCGCTGCGATGGCGACGGTCACGAGCACGACGACGGTGTTGGTCTTAACGTCCTCTTTGGACGGCCACACCACCTTCTTCAGCTCGCTCTTGGTGTCGCGGAAGAACTTGGCACACTTGCCAAAGAAGTTCTTCACAGCGGCCTTTGCTCTGGCCACAAAGCCCGGCTTGTTCTCGGTTTTGTCTGCCATGATGCGTCCGCCTTTCTTACTTGGTTTCGCGATGAACGGTGTGCTTCTTGCAGAAACGGCAATACTTCTTCATCTCGAGACGATCGGGGTTGTTCTTCTTGTTCTTCGTGGTGTTGTAGTTGCGCTGCTTGCACTCGGTGCAGGCCAGAGTGATTTTAACGGTCATTTGTTGACACCTCCATTATAACGGTTGTTTTGAACCTCCCTCGGGTTGCGGGTGGTACCTGTAAAACAGGCGCACTTAATAACCCCGCAAAAGAGGTGATATCATTGTACCACGCACTTTTCCATCCGTCAAGCGGAAATCTTCGATTTTTGGAAAGTTTTTTTGAAAAATATCTCTTTTACCCGCCGGCAGCTTTTTGGCATTCTGCTTGCATCGCGCGCATAGATATTGTATAATAAGCCAGAACGGCATTTTTACCGGTTATATCCCACCCAGGTCTTGGGCTTTATAAATAGGAGAGAGTTATCATGCAGTCTGAAAAAATGTGCGTTGTGCTGCTGTTCGGCGGTATGTCCAGTGAGCACGAGGTCAGCCGCGTTTCTGTGGGCAACTTCGTCAACAACATTGACCGTGAAAAATATGAGGTGCTCACTGTGGGCATCACCAAGGAGGGCCGCTGGCTGTACACCGAGGCCACGGCCGCCCAGATGGCCGATGGCAGCTGGGAAGAGCTGGCAGGCAACATGGCCTGCGTCATCAGTCCGGACCGCGCCGACCACGGCATGATCCTGTTCACCCCGGAAGGCCATGTGGAAAAAGTGCATGTGGATGTGGTCATCCCGGTGCTCCATGGCCTGTGGGGCGAGGATGGCACGGTGCAGGGCCTGCTGGAGCTGGCCGGCATCCCCTACGTGGGCTGCGGCGTGCTGGCAAGCGCGGTGTGCATGGACAAAGCCGTGGCCAATGCTCTGTTCGAGGCCAACGGTGTGCCCCACACCAGATGGCTGGCTGCCGACCGCTGGGAGATCGAGTCCGATCTGGAAGGCGTGTGCGAGGGTGTGGAAAAGAAGCTGGGCTGGCCCGTGTTCGTCAAGCCCGCAAACGCCGGTTCCAGCGTGGGCATCTCCAAGGTGTCCAGCCGTGACGAGCTGAAAAAGGCCATCGACCTTGCACTGGAAAACGACCGCAAGGTGGTGTTTGAAGCCTTTGTGGACGGACAGGAAGTGGAGTGCGCCGTGATCGGCTCCGACCCCGCCGTGGCTACCCGTCCGGGCGAGATCCTTGCCGGTGCCGAGTTCTATACCTACGACGACAAGTACAAGAACGGCGTGAGCCAGACCGTCATTCCGGCTCACCTGCCGGAAGCAAAGCTGGACGAGGTGAAGACCTACGCCGCCATGGCCTACACTGCTCTGAACTGCGAGGGCCTTGCCCGCTGCGATTTCTTTGTGGAAAAGGGTACTGGCCGGGTGCTGATCAACGAGATCAACACCTTCCCGGGCTTCACGTCCATCAGCATGTACCCCAAGCTGATGGAGCACGAGGGCCTGCCGGTGCCGCAGCTCATCGACCGGCTGATCGCGCTGGCGCTGGAAAGGAAGGAAAAGCAGCATGGATAACCGCCCGATCGGCGTATTCGACAGCGGCCTTGGCGGCCTGACCGGTGTGCGGGAGCTGCGCAAGCGCCTGCCCCACGAGGAGATCATCTATTTTGGCGATACCGGCCGCGTGCCCTATGGCAGCCGCAGCCCGGAGACCATTCTGCAGTATGCCCGTCAGGACGTGGCATTCCTGCTTTCTAAAAATGTAAAGTGCATCATGGCGGCCTGCGGCACCGTGTCCAGCACCTACCCGGCTGCAGAAGCGGCAAAGCTGCCGGTGCCCTATCTGGGCGTGGTGGATGCTGCCGCCCGGGAAGCAGCCTTTGCTACCCGCAACCGCCGCATCGGCGTGATCGGCACCGCTGCCACCATCCGCTCCCGCAGCTACGAAAAGCTGCTGCGTCAGCTGGTGCCGGGGGTGGAGATTACCGCGCAGGCCTGCCCGCTGTTCGTGCCGCTGGTGGAGGCCGGTTACGTGGACCACAGCGAGGAGAGCCGACAGCAGGTGACGAAGCTGGTGATCGCTCAGTACCTGACCGAGGTGCGTGAGGCCGGTGTGGACACCCTGATTTTGGGCTGCACCCACTACCCGCTGCTCAAGACCATGATCGGCGAGTTCATGGGCCAGAGCGTGACGCTGGTGGATCCGGCCAAGACCGCCGCCCACCATCTGGAACAGATGCTCTCCGAGCGCGGCCTGCGCGCTGCACAGGAGCACGAGGGTCAGGCGCACTTCTACGTGAGCGATGTGCCGGACAGCTTTGTGCAGACGGCAGACCTGTTCCTGGGCGAGTACAAGGGCGGCCCGGTGGATCAGATCGCCATTGATAAATATTGATAAGGACAGAAAAACGTGAGCAAACCGCTGAAGGAAGATTATATCATCCGCATCAAGAGCCGCATTGAGCAGCATGTGAAAGAGCCTGTGGAGCAGGAAGAAAAGGAAGAGTTTGTGGAGCTGATGACCCGCGGCCAGTTCGTGCAGAAGGGCGGCAGCTACTACATTACCTATAAAGAGACCGAGACCACCGGCTACGAGGGCTGCACCACCACCCTGAAAATTGCCGCCGACGGCAGCCGCGTGGCGATGCTGCGGTTTGGCAAGGGCGGCGGGGCCGGCACCCAGCTGCTGATCGAAAAAGGCAAGCGCAACCTCTGCCACTACGAGACAGGCTACGGCTCTATGACGCTGGGTGTGACCGCCGACGAGATCGAGTGCGGCCTGACCGAGAAGGGCGGCACCGCAAAGTTCGGCTACCTGCTGGATGCCAACAGCGCCGAGCTTGTGAGCCGCAACCGCCTTGAAGTGACCGTGACCCACGTAAACTGAGATATTTCCCAGACTGTGAAAGGAACCAGACCAATGACTGAATTTGAAAAGATCTACCAGAACTATAACCCCCGTCAGGCTGCGCTGGACGAGGCACGCGCTCTGCTGACTGCTGCTGCCAAGGCCGCCATGGCCGATGGTGCTCTGCCGGAAGCTGAGCTGCCCGCTTTCATCGTGGAGATCCCCGCCGATACCAAAAACGGCGATATCGCCTCCAACATCGCCATGGCCGGTGCACGCAGCTGGCGCAAGGCTCCCAAGATGATCGCGGATGCGCTGCTGGCACATCTGCCCTCCATCGAGAACAGTGTGTTTGCCAAGGTGGAAGTGGCCGGCCCCGGCTTCATCAACCTGTTTTTGGCTCCGTCCTTCTGGGCCAGTGTGGTGCTGGCTGCCTGCTCCAATAAGGAGTATGGCCGCACCGATCACGGCAAGGGTGCCAAGTACAATGTGGAATTCGTTTCCGCCAACCCCACCGGCCCCATGCACATGGGCAACGCCCGCGGCGGTGCTCTGGGCGACTGTCTGTCCGCTGTGCTGGACTGGTCCGGCTATGATGTGACCCGTGAGTTCTATATCAACGATGCCGGCAACCAGATCCAGAAGTTCGGCAAGAGCCTTGCCGTGCGCTACCTGCAGAAGTACTGCGGCGAGGAAGCCTATCCGCTGCCCGCCGAGTGCTATCAGGGCGGCGACATCAAGGTGCTGGCCGGTGAGTTTGCAGAGCTGAACGGCGACAAGTACGTTGCCGCTTGCAAGGGGATGGACGAGGAGACTCTGTTCGAGAGCGAGGCCTTTGCCGCCCTGAAGGACGCACTGGTGGCCTACGCTCTGCCCAAGAACATTGCTGCCCTCAAGCGCGATCTGGGCAAGTACCGCATCGACTACGATGTGTGGTTCCATGAGAGCACCCTGCACGAGTCCGGCGCGGTGAAGGCCGTGGTGGATAAGCTGCTGGAGCTGGGCGCATGCTATAAGGCGGAGGACGGTGCCATCATGTACCGCAGCGCCCAGTACGCTGCCAAGTACGGCACGGTGAACAAGAAAAAGACCGAGGACGGCACCGAGGAGGAAGCCAAGGACGAAGTGCTCGTCCGTGCCAACGGCATCCCCACCTACTTTGCTGCCGATATCGCCTACCACTACAATAAGCTGGCCACCCGTGGCTTTGCCAAGGCCATCGATGTCTGGGGTGCAGACCATCACGGCCATGTGGCCCGCATGAAGGGTGCCATGGATGCCATCGGCCTGAACGGCGAAGATCTGGACGTTGTGCTGATGCAGATGGTCAACCTGATGCGCGACGGCCAGCCTGTGCGGATGTCCAAGCGCACCGGCAATGCCATCACTCTGACCGACCTGCTGGAAGAGGTGCCCATCGACAGCGCACGCTTCCTGTTCAATATGCACGACGCAGGCAGCGGCATCGATTTTGACCTCGATCAGGCTGTCAAGACCGACAACGATAACCCGGTGTACTATGTGCAGTATGCCCATGCCCGCATCTGCTCCATCCTGAAAAAGATGGAGAGCGAGGGCGTGCAGTTTGCCGGTGCCGAGAAGGTGGATGCCACCCTGCTCACCGAGCCTTCCGAGATGGATCTGATCCGGATGCTGGCAGCCTTCCCGCAGGAGATCGTCATGGCGGCCGAGAAGTACGACCCCAGCCGCATCAACCGCTTTGTCATTGATCTGGCCAGCGCCTTCCACCGCTTCTACGGCAGCTGCCGCATTCAGGGTGCAGACCCCGCTGTGCAGCAGGCACGTCTGGCTCTGTGCATCGGCGTGAAGAATGCCATCTTCAACGTGCTGACCATGTTCAAGATCAACGTGCCGGAGAAGATGTAACATGCAAAAACCCTCTCAGTCAAAACCTTACGGTTTTGCCAGCTCTCCCGAAGGGCGAGCTTTATGCGCTATGAAGATAAACGATTTCTTCACCCGCAAGAAGCCTGTTTCGGGCAGATGAAAAGGCTCCCCCTTTCGGGGGAGCTGGCACGGCGCAAGCCGTGACTGAGAGGGTTCGTACTCCAAAAATCTGGCTCCCCTGCGGGGGAGCTTTTTTCGATAACAGCGAGGAACAACCAATGGAACCTTTGAAAATCGGCAATATCATCCTGCCCCACCGGGCGGTGTTCGGCCCGATGGCGGGCTTTACGGATGCACCCTGCCGCCGCCTGATGGCCCAGCACGGTGCAGGCTTTACTGTGAGCGAAATGGTGTCCAGCCGGGCGCTGGTGTACGGCGACCACAAGACGGTGAGCCTGCTCAAGGCCGAACCCAACGGTGCACCCTATGGCGTGCAGATCTTTGGCGAAGTGCCCGAGATCATGGGCGAAGCCACCGCCGCCATCGAACAGTACGAGTTCGACTTTGTGGATATCAACATGGGCTGCCCGGCCCCCAAGATCGTGTCCGGCGGCGCAGGCAGCAAGCTGATGCTGGACCCAGACCGCTGCGGGCGCATCGTGGAGCAGGTTGTGGCAAATACAAAACGGCCTGTCACCGTGAAAATGCGCAAGGGCTGGGATGCCGACCACATCACTGCAGTGGAGTGTGCCAAGGCCTGTGAGCAGGCCGGCGCAGCCCTCATTGCGGTGCATGCCCGTACCCGGGAGCAGATGTACACCCCCGGCATCGACCCGGAGATCATTGCCCGGGTGAAGGATGCCGTCAGAGTGCCGGTGCTGGGCAACGGCGACATCCACTCGGCAGAGGATGCGGTGGAGATGATGCAGGCCACCGGCTGTGACGGCGTGATGATCGCCCGGGGCGCGCTGGGCGACCCGTGGCTCTTTGAGCGGGTGAACGCCGCCATTGAAGGCTTGCCCGCACCCAAGGCACCCAACCTGCAGGCCCGCATGAATGCGCTGCGCCGTCAGGTGGAGGAGATGGTGGAGCAGAAGGGCGAGTTCGTCGCCATGCCGCAGGCCCGCTCTCAGACCATGCACTATATGAAGGGGCTGAAAGGTGCGGCCAATCTGCGCCGCTACTGCTGCACCCTGACCCATCTGGAAGATCTGGACGAGCTGATCGATGCTGTTTTTGAAGAGCAGCGCAAAGCGGGCATCGACCCGGACGACGTGCGCGAGGTGCCGTTTCCGTAAGGGGAATATTACTGCTGCCGGGTCAGCTCATCCAGATTCTGGGTGTAACAGGGCAGACAGTGCTCTATGAACCAGTCGGCTTCCGGGCAGTGCATGGCCTGCAGGGCCGCTTTCTGCTGGGCCAGCGCCGCGTCAAACTCGTGGTTGCCGCTGCGCTGCTCCTCCGTGCATTTGATGAGGGCGCTCAGCCGGTCGGCGGCCTTCAGCAGGCGCTTTTCCTCGGCGGTGAGCAGTTCCCCGGAGATGAACGGGGACAGCTCTTCGCTCAACTTGTCCGGCAGAAGGCCGGTCATGCAGCGCACGCTCTCGTTTTCCAACGCCTTGTAGGCATCCCGCAGGGTGGGGCTGCTGTACTTGACCGGTGTGGGCATGTCGCCGGTAATGATCTCCGGCGCGTCGTGGTACAGCGCCGCCACTGCTACCGTTTTGGGGCGGCAGGGCGTGCCGGTGTACCGCCGTGCGATCAGGCAAAGCATGTGGGCCAGCAGGGCGGTATCGCAGGTGTGCTCGCTGAGAGATTCGGCCCGGGTGGAGTGCATCAGGCTCCAGCGGGTAATATATTTCATGCGCGCCAGCAGGGCGCTGAACGGGTACAGCATGGCAGCTTCCTCCTTTTTTCTCCAACATACCTGTCTGGCAGAGCGTTGTCAAGCCCTTTTTTCTGCGCAGTGTTCGTGCTATACTAGAACAAACCAACTTTCTGCCGCTTTGGCAGAGAAAAGAGGAAACCATGGAGCGGTCTGGTACTGCCCGGCAGCCGCAGCTGCTGGGACAAAAAAAGGATAAATTCTGGCTGACGGTGGGCCTGTGTGCCCTCACGGCGGCCCTGTTCTTTCTGCCGTTTTATATCATCGACGGCGGCTTTTTCCACTATGCAGGCGATTTCAACAGCCAGCAGATCAGCTTTTACCGCTATATGAACGGCTTTATCAAGGGCGCAGGCTACCCGGACAGTGCGTTCACCTCGGTGCACAATACCTTCTCATGGGCTACTGACCTTGGCAGCGGCGTGATGAACGCCTATTCGTTCTACCTGTACGGCTCGCCGTTCTTCTGGTTCTCGCTGCTCTTCCCGCAGGGGTGGCTGCCCTACCTCATGGTACCGCTGCTGGTGCTCAAGTTTGCCGTGGCGGGCGGCGGTGCGTACCTGTATCTGCGCCGCTACGTCAAAAATATCGACTACGCCGTGCTGGGAGCCTGCCTGTATACCTTCTCCGGCTTTACGGTATACAATGTGTTCTTCAACCACTTTGTAGATGTGGTGGCGCTGTTCCCGTATCTGCTGTGGTCGCTGGACGAGGCCCTTTACAACGACCGCCGCAGCTGGTTTGCGTTCTGGGTGGCGGTGAACCTTGTCAACAACTACTTCTTCTTCATCGGTCAGGTGGTGTTTCTGGCCATCTACTTCATCTGCAAGCTCAGCACAAGGGACTTCCGTCTCACTGCAAAAAAGTTCGGGCTGCTGGCCTTTGAAAGCCTGCTGGGCGCTGCCATGGGCAGCATCCTGCTGGTGCCTGCGGTGCTCTCCATTTTGCAGAACCCGCGCACCATCGACCTTTCCTCTGGCTGGGGCTTTCTGACCTACAGCAAGGTGCAGCAGTACCTTGCAATTCTCGTCAGCTGGATCATGCCGCCGGATTCTCCATACCTCACATCCATCTGGTCGGAGGGCGTGATCAAGTGGACCAGCATGTCGGCCTATCTGCCGCTGTGCAGTCTGGCCGGTGCCGTGGCCTACTGGAAAGCCAAGTGCGGCGACAGTAAAAAGCGCATCGTGGGCACCTGCGCCGTGTTCGCACTGGTGCCCATCCTGAACAGTGCGTTCTACGCCCTCAATTCCAGCTACTATGCGCGCTGGTACTATATGCCGGTGCTGGTGCTGGCCGCAATGACCGTGAACGCGCTGGAAGACCACAACACCGATCTGGACAGCCCGGCCCGCGGCATCAGCTGGCTGATGATCGCCACGGTGGCCTTTGCGGTGGTGCCGGTGCAGGACAGCGACACCGGCAGCTGGTCGTTCGGCGTGCTCAAGAACCCCGGTCAGTACTGCGCGGTGCTGGGCTTTGGCCTGCTGGGCCTGCTGCTGTACCGCTATCTCTGCCAGAAGTGGCGGGGCGACAGCCGCTTTGCCCAGCGCATGACGGCGGCAGTGCTGGCGTTTGCCTTCCTGTTCAGCGTGGTGCACATCGGCATTGGCAAGTTCGGCCAGTGGTATACCGACAGCGACCTTGTGAAGCAGGACACCAACGCCCTGCTGTTGAAAAACGACCTGCCCGAAGGCGATTACCGCGTGGATACGTACAAGATCCACGACAACATCGGTATGTGGCTGGATAAGAGCTGCCTGCAGTATTTTGGCAGCACGGCGGCCCCCAGCATCCTCAGCTTCTACCCGGCGCTGGGGGTCAAGCGGGATGTGCGCAGTGAGCCGGAGCTTTCCAATTATGCACTGCGGGGCCTTTTGAGTGTGGAGTACCTTATCACCACGCCGGAAAAGCAGACCGACTTTGAAAACGAAGCCGACGACGGCTGGGAATATGCCTTTGCAAAGGACGGCTATGAGGTCTACCGCAACACGAACTACGTGCCCATGGGCTTTGCCTATGATTATTACCTCACCCAGACCGAGTACGAAGAAACAGCCAAGGACATCCGCGCAAACCTCCTGATGCGTGCACTGGTGCTTACCGACGAGGATGCTGCAGTCTACGGCAAGTACCTCACCCATCTGCCGGAAGGCAGACGGGAGGAGCTGTACTATGAGTCCTACGTGCAGGACTGCCGCGAGCGCCGTGCCACGGCTGCCAGTGTGTTCCAGATGAACAATTCGGGCTTCCACGCCGAGATCACGCTGGAAAAAGAGAACCTCGTGTTCTTCTCCGTGCCTTACGATGACGGCTTTACGGCCTATGTCAACGGGCAGGAGGCCGACATTGTGGAGGTGGATGAGGGATTGATGGCTGTGCTGTGCCCGGCAGGTGAAAACAGCATCGATTTTGTCTACCAGCCCGACGGCATCCGGCTGAGCCGTGCGCTGACTTTGGGCGGCATTGTGGTATGGCTGGCGTACACGGCGTACTTCGTCTGGCGCAAGCGCCGCACAAAGCGGGCCTGATGCACGGAAGAATGACTTTGTGCTGTAGAAGGAAGAAATTTTTGAAATTTCCTCTTGACTTTATGCCAATAAAGTGTATAATGCAATCAAACCGATGAGGCGGAAGAGAACCTGCACAGCGCATCTTCAGTGAGCCCGGACAGTGAAAACGGGCGAGAGCGGGGCAGAGCTTCGTGGGCCGCCGAGGGCCGGGCAAATGGGCAGCAAGCCTTAGTAGCTTTGGACGGAAGTCTCCGTTACAGGACAGGGGAGTGTTGGCTCTCCGTGAGAGGCTCTGCAGTTTGCAAAGCAGGGCAAGCAAGGTGGCACCGCAGAATCGAACTTTACCGATCCTGTCCTTGTGGATAACACACAGGGACAGGGTCGTTTTTATTTGTAAGACCCGTCCCGCAAAGGGAGCGGGTCTTTTACTTTTGCCGCCCGCTCCGGGAAAGGAGTTTACTGTTATGAAAAACGTTACCATGATCTCCCGCCGCAGCTTCCTCAAGGCCGCTATGGCTGCTTCCGCCGTTTCTGCACTGGCATTCACCGGCTGCGGCGGCTCCGCTTCCAGCACCGTGGCTGCATCTTCCACTGCTTCTTCCGCTGCCGCTTCCGCAGCAGCCGAGGGCGGCCAGACCTTCAAGGTTGGCATCGTCAACTATGTGGATCATGCTTCCCTCAACCAGATCGTGGAATCTGTGGAGAGCCGTCTGGATGAGCTGGGGGCAGAGAAGGGCGTTACCTTCGACTACGCCGACTACTACGCAAATGCACAGGCTGACCAGTCCAACCTGAACCAGATCGGTGCCGACCTCGTAGGGGACGGCGTGGATGTGATCGTGGCTGTGGCTACCCCCACCGCCGCAACCATGCTGGCCGCTGTGGAGGATACCGATATCCCCGTTGTCTACTCTGCTGTCACCGACCCCGCCGCTGCAGGCTTTGACGGCGAGGAGAACATCACCGGCACCTCCGACGCACTGAACACCGAGGCCATCATGAAGCTGATCACTGCCGTCAACCCGGACATTGACACCATCGGCCTGCTGTACGACCTGAGTCAGGATGCCTCCACCCAGGCCATTGCCGATGCCAAGGCCTTCTGCGACGCCAACGGTATCAAGTACATTGAGAAGAACGGCACCACCACCGCTGAGGTGCAGATGGCTGCCGAGGCCCTGATCGCCGCCGGTGTCAAGGCCGTGTTCACCCCCACCGACAACACCGTGATGACCGCAGAGCTGGCCATTTACGAGGCTCTGGCCAAGGCCGGCATCCCCCACTACACCGGCGCTGACTCCTTCGCCCTGAACGGTGCGTTCCTGGGCTACGGCGTAGACTATGCCAACCTGGGCGCGGAAACCGCCAACATGGTCTCCGGCATTCTTCTGGACGGCAGCAAGCCCTCCGCCACCCCCGTGCTGACCTTCGACAATGGCACCGCCACCATCAACACCGACATCTGCAGGGAGCTGGGCCTGAACTATGACGAGCTGGCCGAGACCTTCGCCCCTCTGTGCACCAAGGTCCAGTCCATCGTCACCGCCGAGAGCTTCGACGATTTGAATGAATAAGAAATCAAGCATCCATCAGCGGGCCCCCGCTGATGACCCTCGCGCCGCCCACTCGGGAAACAAACCCATTGCGCATGAAAGGAGAAGTCTCTCATGAACATTTTATCTCTGGTCCAAACCGCCCTGGAGCTGGGCCTCATCTGCTCGCTGACCGTGCTGGCACTGTTTTTGAGCTACTCCATGCTCAATGTATGCGACCTTTCCACCGACGGCTGCTTCACTCTGGGTGCCGCTGTGGGTGCTATGGTAGCCATTGCCGGGCATCCCTATCTGGCC
>ENA-OZUS01000368-OZUS01000368.1-human-gut-metagenome-genome-assembly--contig:-NODE-368-length-14970-cov-5.273215_pt1 | contig 14970 bp, 8 predicted proteins | sample MGYA00243437_ERZ654029 | MGnify/ENA primary metagenome ERZ654029 (study PRJEB26926, sample SAMN06164894) | human gut metagenome | biome: ENVO:00009003; feature: ENVO:2100002; material: ENVO:00002003...
TTTTCCGGCTCGCTTTTGCGAGGTCATCGCCGGGTATCCCATGCAGACGGTCATGCGGTTTTCAAGGTTCGGCGCTGGATTTGGCAATAAAAAATCGCCACACAACAACCTGAACCTGACCATTCCTTCCGGGATGGCCTTGGTTCGGGTTCGTTATGTAGCGATAGAAAGTTAAAAACTTGCTCCGGCTCCTTCGGGAGCCGAGCTGGAACTCTAAGTAAATATGTTATATTAAATTGTTGGGATAGATCACCACAAAAATCGCAGTGTGTCAACAAAAAACTTTGAAAACACGCCACTTTCGGCAGTGTGCAAGAAAACGCAAGGGAAACCTTGGTAAAAAGAGCGAACAGGACAACTCGTTCTGTTTGTAATGGAATGCCAACTCGGAACTTTTTGAGCAGAAAAACAACCGTCCACTTCAAGTTGAGCTTGAAAACGGACGATCATTCTTGCAAAGTGATTTTCAAATTTGGGAGGCGTTTTGAAAGGCCTCATAGCGCTAGCAAGAGGTTATACAAAGACCATTTTTGCGTTGCCAAACACTTGTTGGGAAAGTCAAACCCTTGAACTGCATCCGGTGGATGCAGGCTGTGCGATTGCATCGCTGATTCGTTCAAACTCATCGCAGCCCTATATTATCGCTCACACTCCCGATCAGGATGTCAAATGCAGAAGCGGCCATCTGCATCTACGCAAACAGCCGCTTCATGATTCATTTTGTACTGGTCACTGCAGTACCTTATTCATCAGCTCTTGATAGCTGTCTACATGGTCGTATGTCACAAGACCATCTGACAATTTTGCGAAGAGCTTCTTGGCGCAGTCGATCTTGGACTTCTCGATTGGGCGCAAGTTCAGGCTTTCCATCGTGCCTTTGGTTTCTGCTACAAAATAGATGTGTTTCACCTTGCCCTCATGGAACACGATTGCCCAGTCCGGGGAGTAGTGTCCAACCGGGGTCGGAATATAGAAGCCTTTCGGCAGTTTTGCATAGATAAAGACTTCCTCTGCACCGTCCAGATTTTCCGCAAACTTCCGTTCCACGCTCTTTTCCGCTGTGCCATCGGTGAAAACGTAATCCTGAATCGCCTTTTGTGCCTTGTAAGCCTTATCCATCGTCAGAGCGTGTTTCTCTGCCGTAAAGATGCTGCTGTCGTAGCTGCCCTCAATGGTATCATAGGTGATATGCTCCACGATCATGGTAGCTTTCTGCTCCTTGACCAGCCGGATCACCTTTGTGATAAATTCTTCTGGGTTGTTCTGGTACATCGCAAAGGTTGTCGGCTTGATGCCCTGCAAAATCCGTGCAACGGTATGCCGGGTCAGCGTTGTGCCCTCTGCAATTTTGCCGATCAGGTCATACGCAACCTGACCTGCGTAGTCATGTTCTAATTTTTTTGTTCTGCTCTTGGCATCGCTGAAGCTGCTGCCTTCTCGCACCATATCGGCACTCAGGACATCTTTCTGCCCGGCATAGGTAACGGTATATTGCAGGCGACTGACGTACAGTTCCCTGTCGATGTATTCGGTTGCTTTCCGGATCAGTTCCTCAGAATCAAAATCCACCGTATAGGCGTATTTGTGGTTGATCGTCTGCCAGAGCTTCTGGAACTCTGCCTTTTCAAACCGGTCGTTCAGCGGATTTTCCAGCACTTTCGGCTTGTTGCCATCCTCAAACATAGACTTGAGCATACTGTCATCATAAATTGCCTGCACAAGCGTGTGCACACCCTCTTCAATGGGCTTCAGCGTTTCCGGCACCGGTGCAAGTGTTCCGGTCTGCACATCGTCCCGGTAGTCCTGCGTGACGTTATCCTGCTCATCCACATAGTTGTTGCGGACAAGGTACTGATAAATCGCCCGTGCCTGATGGTCATCCACCTTGATAGTTTTGCCATCCAGCCTGATGGTCTTGCCGGTAAAATATGCAATGTCTGCCTTGCGTGGGCGGTCATACAGCACTGCTTCGGTCTGCTTTTGCAGTCCGTCTACAAATCCTGCATAGCTCTCGCTGGCAATAACGGTCAGGACGTTGATATCCTGCACCTTATCTCCCAGTACTTCCGCATCCATGCGGTTTCCGTCCTTATTCACGCACAGACGCAGACCACGGCCTACTTCCTGCCGCTTCTGCGTGGTGCTGTCGCTGTGCTTCAGGGTGCAGATTTGGAACACATTCGGGTTATCCCAGCCTTCCCGCAGGGCAGAGTGGGAGAAGATGAACCGGGTCGGCTCTTCAAAGGACAGCAGACGTTCCTTATTTTTCAGGATCAGGTCATAGGCAGAAATGTCATCCGACATATCTGAGCCACGCTTGACCGAACTGTTGACGCTGTGACCTTTCTTGTCGATGCTAAAATAGCCCTTGTGGACATCATGCACATCGGTTGAATCCAGATAGGCTGTATAAGCAGGGTCGAACAGGGTGCGATGCTCATTCAGAACCGAAAGATACTCCTGTTCAAAAATCTTGCCGTACTCGCCCAGCAGCTCGTTTCCGTCTTCATCGTACTGGCGGTATTTTGCCACTTCGTCGATGAAGAACAGCGAAAGTGTCTTGATGCCCAGTTTGAAAAGTTCCTGCTCTTTTTCAAAGTGCGAAAGGATTGTTTCATGAATCTGTACCCGGCGCATATCGTTTTCGGAAACGTCGCCGGTAACATCACCTTTGCGGATGGTGTCTCCGTTCGTAAAGGTCACAACGCCCGTGATCGGGTCGATTTCCGACACCACGAAGCCCTTGTACTGCTCCATTTTCTCGGAGATGTAATAAAGATTATCGCCCACATCCAACGTATGGAACTCTCGCTTCGTACCGTTCTGGTGGCTGACTTCCAGCTCCACTTTTGCCCGCGGCGGATTTTTCGGGGAGATGATAATACTTTCCAGATACAGATACTTGTCCGTACCACGCAGATTTTTGACCTCAAAGCCTTTGACTTCGATTTTCTTGACCAGTCGCTTATTGTAAGCGTCCAGCGCATCCAGAACGTAAATCAGATTATGCTGCTTGGCGTGGGTAGCAGAGTAATTCAGTGTGAAAAGTGGATTGAACTTTTTCAGGGCTTTCTGAGTGGCAGAGTCCTCTTTGCCCATCTTCTGCGGTTCGTCCAGAATCAGGATCGGGCGGTTGGCGGCAATCACATCAATCGGGCGGCGGGAACCGAACTCGTCCCGCTTGGTGTAGATAATACGCGCCGCAGCATCTCCCTTGCGGCCTTCCACGTTCTTGTCCTCGTTCATGGAGGTGGCAAACGCCTGTGTGTTGATGATCATGACATTGATGCCGGAATTGCTGGAGAACGAATCCAGCTGATTCAGGTTGCTGCTGTTGTAGATAAAAAACCGTGCTTTTTTACCGTAGCACTCCATAAAGTGATCGGCGGTGATCTCAAAGGATTTTTTCACGCCTTCACGGATGGCGATACTCGGCACAACAACGATAAATTTGCTCCAACCATACCGCTTGTTCAGCTCGAACATGGTCTTGATGTAAACATAGGTCTTGCCTGTACCGGTTTCCATCTCAATATCCAGAGAACACCTGCCCAGCGGTGCCACCAACTTGTCCGACTGATGGATGTTTGCTTCTGCTTGCAACGCGCGGATGTTCTGAAGCAGCTCCTGGTCGGTCAGATGGAGTGCTTCGTTCTTAAAGCCGGAATCGTTGATTAAATCCTGCAATTCCACCTGTGTTGCATCGTCCCCACTGGAAACAAGGCTCAACTGCTGCGGCTGTGCAGACAGGTTTCCCGTATCCCGCAGGTACGACACGCCTGCATTGTAGGGCTGACCCTGAAAGACCCGTGCCACCGCATCCACAGCATCCGTCTGGTACTGCTGAATCTTAAAACTAAACTTCATCTTTGTGGTTTACCTCCTGCTCCAGCATCAGGAACCGGTCAAAATCGCTTTCATACAGGCGATCCTGAATGACACGATACTTTTCGTATTCGGTTTCTGCATGGAGTTTGGCCTGTTCTGCGCTGATTTTACCGGGGCCTGTCAGCAGTTCATTGCCGTTGAACTCCAGAAAACCGTCCAGCCGCTTTGCCCAGTCCTCCATGCTCATGGGGATCTTGCGCTCGGCCTGCAACTCGGCATAATCCAGATAGAGCGACACGATGCGTTCCAGATAATTCATTTCCTCTTTGCTCAGGTAGTTCTTGGCCACCGTCACATCTGCTTTCAGGATTTTCCCATCCGGCGCATTTTCCCATGTGGTAAGCCCCATGTGCTCCTTGTTGGCATCGGCACGCTCCACGATCAGTTCTGCCGCCGTGTGGCGATGCACAGCATAGTGCATCTTATTCTGAACCGTCTGGAAGAACCGCCGGGTCGTTTTTGCATCCTTGTCATAATCAAACGCTGTTGCGTACAGATCCGTTACTTTCTGATAGAACTTGCGCTCCGACAGACGAATTTCCCGAATCTGCTGCAGTTGCCGCTCGAAGTATTCATCCGTGAACATGTGACCCTTTTTCAGGCGTTCCACATCCATTGTCCAGCCCTGAATAGTGTGGTCCTTGACGATCTGCCCCGCCCACTTGCGGAACTGCACAGCACGTTGATTGTTCACCTTGAAGCCCACGGCAATAATCATCTGCAAATTATAATGCGTCAGTTCCCGATTGACCTGACGAGTGCCCTCGGTCTGAACTATCCGGAATTTCCGGATAGTTGCCTGCTCGGTCAGTTCGCCGTCCGCATAGATTTTTTTGATATGCTCGTTGACCGTGCGCACATCCACATCATACAGTGCCGCCATCATCTTCTGCGTCAGCCAGATGTTTTCATCCTCATAGCGCATTTCATAGCTTGCATCGCTCTCACCCGTAGAAGCCACAAAAGTCAGGTACTCCGCAGCAGAACTATGAATCAGTTTGGAGGGTGAAGCTGTTCGTTTCGGTGTAGTTTTATCCTTCATCGTTTAGCATTCTCCTTCTGGAAATGAGAAATTAGGAACGAGGAGTGAGGAATTGTTTCCCTTCATTCCTACTTCCTCATTTCTATTTCCTAATTCATAAAACCTTCCTTACCGTTTCCGGGCTATACGTTTCAAAAATCTGGTCAAAGTTTGTTGCAACGCTGTCGTTTGCCATGGAGCTGTCACGGAACACGGCATAGTAGGGCTTCATCTGAGCAATCGCCTTGACAGTCTCCTCGGTCACATCATGGTCAAAGCAGGCCAGCAAGAAGCCGTCTGCCACGTTGAACACCTTTTTGCCAGCAATCTCTTTCACCTCAATGGGACTGGACAGCAGCACACCCAGATCCAGCATCACCTGGAACAGCAAATCTTCCGGAGTACGGTCAGGTTTTACGTTATCCACCAGCGAGAACATATCCTGCTGTCGGGTTTCCTCCGGCGTGTAGTAGACGTTTTCCATATTGCTGCTGTCCAGACGCAGGCAGCGGAAACCGATGTCGATGGGGGCGCTCTGGTCAGGCTGCGTCTCGGAGAACGATAACTGTCCCCCCCCTGCGGACAGTATTTGCTTGCCCGCACGGCGGATACGCTCCTTGCCGATTTCGCAAAGCGTTTCATATTGCGGCGAATTTCCTTTTTCCGGCAACTGAACAAGAATATACTTTCGATTACCACCTTCTTCCATATTCTTTTTCATGACTGCGTGTGCTGTTGTAGCTGACCCTGAAAAGAAATCCAAAATATACGAATCTTTATCCGTTGCAATTGTTAAAATACGTTCCACCAACCTAGTCGGTTTTGGAGTATCAAACGGAACACTTCCATCAAACAGGTTTTTTAGTTCTTTCATTGCCTCATCTGTATGTCCAACCTCTGCGTATGGCCATAGATTTGTCACTGTCCGTCCTTCAACCTGGTTCAAGTATGTCTTTCGACGAATTCCTCCCATACCATCTCTCGTGAAATAGAAACGTGGCCATTGCCCACGATTTAAGACAAGTTTAGCCTTTTCTTTTGCTTGATTCAAATCGTATTTAAGAACAATTGCTTTTACGTCTTTCCGAATGTTTTCAACATCTACTCCACAAATTTCTGCTCTTTCTTTTTCATCATTGATATTTTTCAGTTCATATTCGCACCATCCACTCATATAATCCAACATTGTCTTCTGGTCATATCTCCAGCAAGAAGCCGGTGCAGGGTAAAGAAGCTCTCCTGTAAATGGATGCTGTATAGCATAAACCATTCCCTGATGAGTTCTCGCCCCTGGTGCGTATGGTGTAGTATTTTGCCATGCACCATTCGGATCATTATCAGGGTTTTTATAAGCTGCATCCATTTTATCCGTACGCGGCAATTTATTCGGAATCCAATTGGGTTGTTTGCTATACACCAAAATATGTTCTGCTTCCGAAGGAAGTCCCTTTGAATCGTTTCGCATAGAATAAGTGCGTTGCCATGCAACATTTCCAACAAAGCAGCTTTCACCGTAGACAGCATCACATATTTTTTTCAAATTATAAAGTTCATTATCATCAATGGAAATAAAAATAGCACCGTCATCTGACAGCAAATCCTTTGCCAGTTTCAGACGTGGATAAATCATATTAAGCCAATCGGTATGAAAACGGCCATTGCTTTCGGTGTTTGTCACCATACGGTTGCCTTCTTCGTCATACTGACCGCTGTTGCCCATGTAATCCTCGGTGCTCTGTGCAAAGTCGTCCTCATAGACAAAGTCCTTGCCCGTATTGTACGGCGGGTCAATGTAGATCATTTTGACCTTGCCCAGATAGGTTTCCTGCAAGAGCTTCAGCACTTCCAGATTGTCGCCCTCGATGTAGAGGTTCTCACTGTCAAAGCCGCCGGGTGTGCCATCTTTGCCAACGCTGTCTGCCACAACCGGGCGCAGGGTTGCCGTGATGGGCGCATTTGCTGCCAGCATTGCCTTTTTCTTGTCCGGCCATGTAAACTGGTAACGCTCTTCCCGACCCTCCACGATGGAGTCGGAAAGCTCCTGCCGCAGAACGTCAAAGTCAATGGCATGTTCTACTTTGCCGTTGCGTTTCACCTCAGTAATGGCGTTGGGAAACAACTTGCCAATTAAATCTATGTTGCGCTGTACGCCGTCAAGGCTGTGCATTTTTAGAGTTTCCATTTTATTTTCCTGCCACTTTCTCTTTTAGTTCATCAATAGATTTTTGACGTTCAATATTGTCCAATAGCAAAAGCGCAAGCAACATCATTTGGTATAGTTCATCATACCAGTCTTCCAGATGCTGATTGTCTATCTCAGCAACATATTTCTTATATTTTGAAGGCTCATTTATATTTTGATTATTATGTCGAATATTCATGTTATTTAACATGAAAAAGATGTTCGATGTCAGGTCTTTATCTAACTCTTGCAGTTCTTTTCTTCTCGGTTCAAGTTCGCTTGCTAGTTTAAGCAAAATTGACTTTTTTGCATTTATATTGCCCTTTAGCAATCTGTGATTATATCGAATAATATCGAGTGCAAGTGTCTCTGGAACAATCTCGGCAGTAGCCGTCACCTCTGGTTTATCTTCAATAACCAAGACACACTCATCATCTTCTGGAATATAAGCAGTATAGTTATACTGTCTCAAAATGTCATCCATCACATCTCTTACATGATAGAAGTTTCCACTCCATTGTAAGCCATTTACTCTTTTTTCCAAGTCACAAGCTGCAAGATTCCAAAAATTGTAGATAAGTTCAATCAATGTAAAAAGGTCTTCCAAATTGAATATGGCTGAGCGTCTCAATTCATTGTAATTTACCGTTTTAAGAAAATCATCAACATCCAAACAGTGGCCTCTATATTTCCACGTTCCAAAACAGTAATCTTCAACATAATCCTTCAACGTATATACCGTATCACCATTGACCCTCAGAAATCCTTCTCTAAGAAACATCGACTCCAATCGTATTACATCACTTGCTTGGTCCGTATTATTTTTCACAATGTCAAAAATACTTTTTCTCACAGTTATAGCTCCTGCTTTTTTATTTTTTGAAGTTCCTGTACCATCTCAAATTTCTTCTTCGGTTGCTTTTCCTTGCGGATTTTTGCTTCCAGTGCTACGATCTGCTTTTCCAGCTGCTCTCGCTGTTTCTGCTGTTCCACACTGTCTTTCAGGGACGCATTTTCTCCTGTGCAAAGCGCATCACCTGCGATCTGACGGACAAAATTCTCGTACACGGCATCCAGCGTAAGCCCATCCAGATGCACCGGCAGGTCGTCCTCGTCCAGCCAGTCCGTAGAATAATAGCGATCAACCTTAAAGGTTGTCTTGCCCGCCGCAGCCTCCTTGTAGCCGATGACCGCCTGATACCTGCCCTCATATTCCAGCAAAAAGAGGATGTGATACGGAATTTCCCGGTCGATCTGGCGCAGCACACTCTCGTCCAGCTTCGGGGCGGACAGCCGTACCTCGAACACCTCGATCTCCGTCACCTGCTCCCCAGCCGCCAGATTCAGGGTGGTAGTCGCAATCTTATTGCGCCAGTAGATGATCCTGATCTGCTCGACAAAGGCTCTCTTCATAGCCGGGGTAACGGCAATGTTCTCATAGAACTTCTGCTTCGGGATGCGTTTATTGAACTCGGTAGATTTTGGAAAATTCAGCAAACTATTTTCCTCCATGACCTAAAGTTAAATCTTTCCGTATTCTTCTCTCCGTTGATACATTTCCTGCAATTCTTTCAACGAGTGATCCTCAAATAACAGTGCATTACGTTCTTTTTCTAGTGCAGTTATGTATATATAAAATTCTTTATTTAACGCTTCTTCGATTTGCAACTGCTTATTCGTCAATCGTTTAATTTCACCATTTTCATCATTTTTTAGATGACTTTCTTCTTGCTCTATCGTAAATGAAAGTATCAATCCAATTGCCGACGTACTAAGTTTCCCAGCATATTCCACCAAACTATCTACCTGTGCATTTTTACGTTTATCCATAAACAGCTGTTGTATCAATATTTGATACGATATTCTAATTTGACTGGCTCTTCGCGTTGAAGAACTTAGATTATCTGCTTTATTTTTTGAGGTGTCCCTGTATTCTGCAACTATATTGCTACATGAACATACCTCAAAAAATTCTTGAAACAATTTTCTTAAAAGATTTATCCGTTCGTTCTCATGTTCAATTAACTGCGATATGATTTGTAATTCATTTGTGCGATTGCTTATTTTTTCCAACCGCTCTTGCGATTTATCGTTTTCCTCCTTAAATCTTTGATTTTGCCATAGCGCAAGTAGTCCAAGAATAATTGTAGATGCATACGTCAAAATGTCTCCTGCGCTCCATTTTGCTTGAAAGAACTCTACTGTGGGTTCAATACTAAACAACCAATGTATGACAAATGCAAATACTATACTTCCTATCGCCCAAATCACAATCCATCCATATTTTCCATTTCGATTTTTCATAGTTATCCCTATTTCACAACAAGAAAGCAAATCAATTCAAAATCATCCAGTCCGGACACCTGACTGAGCAATGCCGTTGTTCCGCCCGCAGAGAACAGGCTGTCGATGTCGCTTTCTTCTTTGACATCAATGATCGAGTCAATGGCTTCACTCAGCAATTCGGACATTTCTGCCATGTCCTTTCCATCGTCTGTTTCCCGATTGAAGCGTTCGTATACCTCTTTGATCGGCTCAGTCTTTCCACGGCACAGCAGCCGAATATCGTCCAACATCTTTTTGGGGTTCAGGTAGTCGCAGATGATTTGCCCATCCATGCCGATGTAAACCATGTAGAACGGATGGATCCGGTTCCGATTGTCCACATTGACGCTGTTATTGATGTTTTTCAGCACGAAGATCACACCCTCCGGCAGTTCATCCGTAGCCGGAACCACCGCATGAAGTCCACGGGGCTTCTTGTCCAGATCACCATTGTGTTTGATGTAATCCAGCAGGTCGAGCCGGAACTCGTTCAGGCCCAGATCCATAATGGAGATGCCGTCCGACATATCCTCGATGTCAACGACCTCTTCCTGCAAGCGTTTCAGCTGTGCCTTGCGGTACTCCAAATCGCCCTTTTCTTCGGGGTTGATAAGGTCATCATCGCCGGTGGAGGTCATAACGGTGATTTTCATGCGGGTCTCCACACGGGATTTCAGGTTGATGTAATCGTCCAGCGTCAGATCAGGCCAGAAGTTCACAAGCTGGATGTACTGGTTTTTGCTGCCGATACGGTCGATTCGTCCAAAACGCTGGATAATGCGTACCGGGTTCCAGTGAATGTCATAGTTGATCAGATAATCGCAGTCCTGCAAGTTCTGACCTTCAGAAATGCAGTCTGTCGCAATCAGCACATCAATTTCCGTGGCACTACCGGGCATCAGAACATCCCGGTCTTTGGAAATGGGAGAGAAGCAGGTCAGCACGTTGTTGAGTGTTGCCTTGAAGCCTTTGATCGTGGTACGTCCGTCAATCGAGCCGGTAATTACAGCGGTATTCAGCCCATATTTCTGCTTTACAAACGCACTCACATTGTCAAAGAGGTACTCTGCCGTATCCGAAAATGCAGAGAAAATCAGCACTTTTCTGTTGCCGACATTGATCGGGTGCTCAATTTTTCCAGACAGCAGCCGGAACAGTTCTTGCAGCTTTGTGTCATGCTGCGGCGTGATATCTGCCACCATAAAGGTCAACAGCTCCAGAATTTCTGCATCTTTCCGAAGCTCCGTACGCCAGCTCTTCCAGTCCATATCCGCAAGGTCGATTTTGACTTTTTTGCCGACGGTGAAAAAGTCAGTGTTTTCATCGTCCATGTCAAAATCGTCTCCGGCCATGTCGTATATATCCAGATCAGCGTGGCCGGAGCGTTCAAACTGGTCAATGGACTGAATCGTACCATCAATCAGTTTCTTGATGCGCATCAGGGTCAGCTGGAACGAATGTACAGAGCTTTCCAGCCGTTTCAGCAGGTTGATACTCATCAACCGACAAATACCCTGCTCACGGCCTCTCTGGGTCAGATTCTCTCCCTTATTGTGCGTCAGCTCCTGATATTTCTGGATCTTACTTGCGAAGATGTAGTTGGAGGGCATATAGACGCACAAGCTCAGCTGAATCAGCTGCTCATAAATTTCGTTGTAGTTGATGGCATTATTCAGATCTGTCAGACATGGCCGAACGGAGATCGGCTTCAACCGCTCTGGGAACTTTCCGATAGCATTGGTGTTGTAGTACTTCTCGATATGCTTCCGAGAACGTGCGATGGTAACACTGTCCAGCAGCTCGAAGAAGTCGAAATCCAACGTCCGCAGCAGCGCATCCGTGGTTCTCTCTTCTGGTTTTAGCTTGCTCCATGCGTTAAAGGCTTTCTGCGCCTGCTTGAAGATGTCCTCAATGCTCTTTGAGGTGTTCAGCTTTTCATCCAGATACTCGGAGCTTCCCTCATAGGCAAGGGCCAGCTGATTTTTCAAATCCACAAAGCGGTTGTTGACCGGCGTTGCCGAAAGCATCAGCACCTTGGTCTTAACTCCGGCACGGATCACCTTGTCCATCAGCCGCTGGTAACGGTTGTCCTGCGTCTTGCTGTGCGTACCGATGCCGTTGCGAAAGTTGTGCGATTCATCAATGACGACCAGATCGTAGTTGCCCCAGTTCAGGCGATCCAGATCGAGGCCATTCGATTTTCCGCTGCTTCTGGACAGGTCTGTGTGGAACAGGACGTCATAGTTCAGCCGATCCGATGCAATTGGGTTGTTCACATAGTTGTCCTTGTAGGTATTCCAGTTCTCTGCCAGCTTTTTGGGGCACAGCACAAGAACCGACTTGTTTCGATTCTCATAATACTTTACGACAGCCAGTGCGGTAAATGTCTTGCCAAGACCAACACTGTCCGCAAGGATGCAGCCGTTGTACTTTTCCAGCTTATTGATGATGGCAAGCACCGCATCCTTCTGGAAGTCGTACAGCAGACTCCAGATTTTGCTCTGCTTAAAGCCGGTTGCCTCATTCGGCAGTTCATCTTCTGAGATGTCGTCCAAAAACTCGCTGAACACATGATACAGCGTCATAAAGTAGATGAACTCCGGGGAATTTTCTGCATAAGCCGTGCTGATATTTTCCAGAACCACATCTGTGACATCCTGCATTTTGTCCCGGTCGTTCCAAAGAGAATCGAACAACTTCATGTACTGCTGTGCAAACGGAGCCTCCATACAGTTGACCATGTTGTAGCTGTTATTTCCGCGTTCACAGCCAATATCGACCGTTGTAAAGCCGCCAATCGGCATATAAGCGGTCTGTGCTGCGCCGGAATCCACAGTCATAAAGCCAGCCATATTTTCACCGGTGGTGTTCGATTTGAACGTAGCCTTCCTTCTGATCCAGTCTGCACACTCCTTTGCGATGGCTCTCTGGGTCATCTCATTGCGCAGTTTGATTTCAAACTCTGTACCGTAAAGGCTCGTTTCACGAGAAATGCGGGGAATGTAGAACTCCCGCTTCTGCTTTTCAGCCTTTTCTTTCACAAACGTGGGGGATGTAAAGATAAATTCAAACTCGTCTATGGTTTCCAGCTGCTTCTTTAGCTCTTTGTAGGCATACATCGAAAAGCAGGCTGCCGCAATAGACACCCTGCTGCCTTTTTTGATCTCGACCCGTAAATCATCTCGAACGGTATTGGTGATGTTATCCAGAATTTTCATATCATCCACCGGCTTTATGCTTATCCGTATTTTTTATAGCCTTGACTATGAAAGCACTCTTACAAAACTCTATTTCTATTATACCACCCACTTTTTCCCCTGTAAACGAAAAAGCTGACGGTGTGTAGCGTGCAGCATCCATCAGCTTTTCGTGACACAAAAATCGGCACCCGCTTTTCAGCGAGTGCCGATTTTGTTACCCTATAGTGCGCTTTGATTTTTGGCGTAAGTTTGGCGTAAATCCACCTTTGCGCGCTCCAAAAATCAAGGATTCATGCGGTTTTTAGGCAGTTATTAGTACATGCCGCCCATGTCACCGCCTGCAGCAGCGGGTGCAGCAGGGGGTTCCGGCAGATCAGCGACCAGGCTTTCGGTGGTCAGCACCATCTCAGCGACGGAGGCTGCGTTCTCCAGAGCGGAACGGGTGACCTTGGTGGGGTCAACGATGCCAGCAGCGATCATATCGTCCACAAAGACCTCGTTCTGAGCATCAAAGCCGTAGTTGGGCTTGTTGGCAGAGATGATCTTGTCGATGATGACACTGCCTTCCAGACCGGCATTCTTAGCGATCTGGCGCAGAGGAGCTTCCAGAGCCTTCAGAACGATCTTGGCACCGGTGCGCTCGTCGCCTTCCAGCGTGTCGCACAGCTCACGCACAGCGGGGATCGCATTGATAGGAGCAGTGCCGCCGCCGGCAACAACACCTTCCTGAACAGCAGCCTTGGTTGCGTTCAGAGCATCCTCGATGCGCAGCTTCTTGTCCTTCATCTCAACTTCGGTAGCAGCGCCGACCTTGATGACGGCCACGCCGCCAGCCAGCTTTGCCAGACGCTCCTGCAGCTTTTCACGGTCGAAATCGCTGGTAGCGGCCTCGATCTGGCTGCGGATCTGAGCGATGCGGGCTGCGATGGCATCCTTATCGCCTGCACCGCCAACGATGGTGGTGTTCTCCTTGGAGACCTTCACCTGACGGGCATGGCCCAGCATCTGGACGGTAGCATCCTTCAGCTCATAGCCCAGATCGGAGGAGATCACGGTGCCGCCGGTCAGGGTTGCGATATCCTGCAGCATTTCCTTGCGGCGGTCGCCAAAGCCGGGAGCCTTGACAGCGCAGACGTTCAGGGTGCCGCGCAGGCGGTTGACGATCAGAGTGGACAGAGCCTCGCCCTCGATATCCTCAGCCACGATCAGCAGCTTCATACCATTCTGCATGACCTGCTCCAGCAGGGGAACCAGATCCTGAATCACGCTGATCTTCTTATCGGTGATCAGGATAGCGGCATTGTCCAGATCAGCCACCATCTTGTCGGTATCGGTGACCATATACGGGGTGAGGTAGCCGCGGTCGAACTGCATGCCTTCCACGATCTCGTTGTAGGTCTCAGCGGTGGTCTTGTTCTCCTCAATGGTGATAACACCATCGGAGGTGACCTTCTCCATAGCCTCGGCGATCAGACGGCCGATCTCGGGGTCGCCTGCAGAAATAGTGCCGACGCGGGCGATATCGTTGCTGTCCTTCACCTTCTGGCTGTGAGCCTTGATGGTCTCAACAGCCTTGGCAACAGCCTTGCTCATGCCGCGGCGGATATCCATGGGGTTTGCACCGGCGGTGACATTCTTCATGCCCTCGGTGACCATGGCCTGTGCCAGAACGGTTGCGGTGGTGGTGCCGTCGCCTGCGACGTCGTTCGTCTTCGTAGCGACTTCACGGACGAGCTGAGCACCCATATTCTCAAACGGATCCTCGAGCTCGACTTCCTTGGCGATCGTCACGCCGTCGTTCGTGATGAGCGGGGAACCATATTTCTTCGCCAGGACAACGTTGCGGCCCTTCGGACCGAGGGTGACCTTGACGGTATCTGCGAGCTGGTCAATGCCGGACTGCAGCTTCTTGCGGGCGTCTTCGCCGAATTCAATCATTTTTGCCATGATATTTTAAGCCTCCTGAATTATTCTACGATCGCGAGGATCTCGGACTGGCGGACAATGGAATACTCCACATCCTCGACCTTGACCTCGGTGCCAGCATACTTCGCGACGACGACCTTGTCGCCGGGCTTCACGACCATCTTGACCTCGTTGCCGTCCACGACACCGCCGGGGCCGACTGCCACGACTTCGGAAACAACGGGCTTTTCCTTCGTAGCGGTGGAGAGGATAATGCCGGAAGCGGTGGTCTCCATGGCTTCCACAGGCTTGAGCAGAACACGATCTGCAAGGGGTACCAGTTTCATGATGCTAACCTCCAATATGATGTCTGATGGTCTCCCATCTTTGATTACGGGTTTGGGATTTAGCACTCAATTCGTCTGAGTGCTAACACTCTATATAATACC
>ENA-OZUS01000423-OZUS01000423.1-human-gut-metagenome-genome-assembly--contig:-NODE-423-length-13708-cov-3.718011_pt1 | contig 13708 bp, 5 predicted proteins | sample MGYA00243437_ERZ654029 | MGnify/ENA primary metagenome ERZ654029 (study PRJEB26926, sample SAMN06164894) | human gut metagenome | biome: ENVO:00009003; feature: ENVO:2100002; material: ENVO:00002003...
ATCTTTTTTGTTGGGAGTGGTGATCACCATTTCCGAGCCTGACTTGCAGGTGCTGGCGACACAGGTGCCTTCGGTTCCGAACATGACGCTGATCCTGGCAGTGGCAGTGGGCGTGGGAATCTTCCTGGTCATTGCCCTTCTGCGTATGCTGATCGGTGTGGCACTGCCGCCGTTGTTAACTTTTTTCTACATAGCAGTGTTCGTTCTTGCATTTCTCGTACCGGAGAACTTTCGGGCAGTGGCGTTTGATTCCGGAGGTGTGACCACGGGACCCATGACCGTTCCTTTTATCATGGCACTTGGTGTCGGTATTGCGTCCATCCGTAATGACCATCATGCGGCAGACGACAGCTTCGGTCTGGTAGCACTGTGCTCCATCGGCCCAATCCTGGCGGTTATGGTGCTGGGGCTGATCTACAAGCCGACCAATGCGGATTACCAGCCGGTGGCGATCCCGGAGATCGCTGATTCCGTGGAACTGGCGCAGCTTTTTGCCCATGGGATTCCGGATTATATGAAAGAAATCGCACTCTCATTACTTCCCATTGTATTGTTTTTCGGTCTGTTCCAGATATTTGCCCTGCGGCTGTCGGGGAAGACACTGGCGAAGATCCTGATCGGGCTGGTGTATACTTATATCGGTCTGGTATTGTTTCTGACCGGCGCAAATGTGGGCTTTATGCCAGCCGGTAATTACCTCGGTCAGGTCATGGCAGCCAGATCCTACAGGTGGGTACTGGTGCCGGTGGGAGCACTGATTGGTTACTTTATCGTAAAAGCGGAGCCAGCGGTCTATGTATTGAATCATCAGGTAGAGGAGCTGACGGACGGTGCCATCTCTGCCAGATCCATGGGGGTTTCTCTGTCCGTGGGCGTATCCTTATCCGTAGCACTGGCGATGATCCGCGTGCTGACGGGGATCCCGATTCTATGGTTTTTGATCCCGGGCTACGGTGTGGCGATAGGACTATCCTTTTTTGTACCGAAGATATTCACAGCGATCGCCTTCGACTCCGGCGGTGTGGCAAGCGGTCCCATGACAGCTACCTTTTTACTGCCGTTAGCGCAGGGTGCCTGTGTGGCGGTGGGCGGCAATTTAGTCGCAGATGCTTTCGGTGTGGTAGCAATGGTAGCCATGACACCGCTGATCACGATTCAGATATTGGGAATGGTATATCAGTTAAAGCAGCAGAAGAGCGGTGCAGGCGTATTTGCCGGTGCGGCGGATGCATTTGGTGCTTTGGATGAGAATGCCATCATTGAACTGTAGGAGGTGTGCCCATGAGTGAATTATATATGATGGTCACCATCACCAATCGTCAGCTGACGAGGAAATTCGTGGAATGCTATAAAGAAAACGGCGCACAGGTCGGCAGTGTTACCGTCGGCATGGGAACCGCGGCGAATGAGATCTTAGATTATTTTGGACTGGACGGCATGGAGAAGAGCGTATTGTTCCATCTTGTCACAGATGCTGCCTGGCGGCAGATCAAGCCTGCTCTGCGTAAGAAAATGCAGATCGATCTCCCAGGAATGGGAATCGCATTTATCATTCCCGTGAGCAGTGTCGGTGGCAAGAAAGCATTGAATTACCTGACCTGCGGGCAGGAATTCGTAAAAGGAGAGGAGTCCACATTGAAAGAGACGAAGAATGAGCTTCTGGTAGTGATAGCCAATCATGGATATACGGAGCTGGTCATGGATGCAGCGAGAGAAGTACATGCGGCGGGCGGCACAGTCATCCATGCCAAGGGCACCGGAACAGAGAATGCACAGCAGTTTCTGGGCGTGACACTGGTGCCGGAAAAAGAAATGTTGTTCATTGTGGTAAAAAGTGAGCAGAAAAATTCCATCATGCGTGCTATAATGGAAAAAGCAGGACTGGAGAGTAAAGCACAAAGCATAGTATTCTCCCTTCCTGTGACAGATACTGCAGGCATGCGCCTGATGGAGGAGATGGGAGAGACATGACAAACGGCTTATCCGGACCCAGGAAGCAGTTCCTGGACGTGCTCCGGGTACTGGCAACCTGTGCAGTGGTGCTGATGCATGTACTGACAGGTGCGACAGATGTGACAGATGCGTCGATAATGCCGGAATACCGGTCATTATTGCTGTCAGTTATGGATCTGGTGACCTGGTGTGTTCCTATATTTTTATTGATCTCGGGATATTTGTTCCTGAATCCGGAACGTACATTGACTTATCCGGTCATGATTAAAAAATATTGCAGGAGGATTGCGCTGGCGATCCTCCTATTCGGCGTTCCGTATGCAGCTTCCGAGCTGGTAGTGGCGGAGCGGACCTTCCGGATCAGGATGATCCCGGAGGCACTGAAGATGACTCTGACGGGACATACCTGGTCCCATATGTGGTATCTGTATTTGATCTTGTTTTTATATCTGATCACGCCGCTTCTGAAAAAAGTGCTGCGTGTGCTGCCGGTGTGGGGTGTTGCGGCAGTGATGGCAGTGATCTTCTTAGGAAGCAGTGTGGCACCGTTTCTGAATAAGGTACTGGATGTCAACAGTATTCCGGTATTGCCGGATGGCGGTGTGTATTTCCTGTATTATCTGTGTGGATATTTCTTCGCGGTGAGAGAAGTAGGTGTGGACAAGGGAAGGAACGTATGGCTGACAGCTGCAGTAGCGGTTCTGGCTCTGGGAATGATCCTGAGCAGAACACTTGCGGGATTCTCCATTCAGATGGCATACAATTATCCGTTTACAGTACTGCTTGCAGTGCTTCTGTTCGCTGCAGGATGGAATGGGAGTATTAAAAAACACCGGATCCCCTGGCAGGAGGCGGGAGCTTTGAGCTTCGCCGTATACCTGGTACATCCGGTGTATGTGAACCTGTTGTATAAATTCGTGAAGATCACACCCTTTACGGTGTTGGAACAATGCGGTGTGCAGTCTGTAGCCGCCGGGCAAGCGGTATTGATTTTGCTGCTGGCTGCATTCTGCCTGGTAGTGCTGGCACTGGCAACGGCTACCGCGTGGGTGCTTCGGAAGATTCCGGTGTTAAGAAAATTCGTGTTGTGATCAGAAGTGAAAGATAGGTGACAAATCTGGTTTTGCATTACAAATATTTGATAATAGCATACCCCTTGCCAGCAGAAGACTTCTATGCTAGAATGTGCACAAAGCATAGAAGTTTTCTATTTCTACAGATATCTTGTGAAGTTCTGAATAGCGAGTCGGAAAGTCCATGCTTTTATTCCAAATTTACAACATTCTAAAATAACAGCGGGGTTTTGACCGCGATATACGTACTTTGTATGGGACATAGGTATGTCTGCTTTTGTTACTATAATCTCATAAACATGGAATGTCTGATCCTGCGGTTATAACAAACACAGGAAGGAATTCTATGGGAAAGGCATTCCAAACATAATGGCAAGGTACGGTATCGGGATATCGTGTAAATGTTATAGGGAGAATTTATGATAGAAATTAAACCAGAAGCGAAAAAGACGGATGGTATTACAAATGATTTAGTTGAAATCACTCGACCGTCGATTGAAAAAATGATTTATGTTATTAGAGATAAGCAAGTCATGTTGGATAGTGATCTTGCCATTCTTTACCAAGTAGAGACAGGGGCATTGAATAGAGCAGTAAAAAGAAATATTAGTAGATTTCCAGAAGATTTTCGTTTTCAGCTCACGAAAGAGGAGTATCAGAACTTGAGATGCCAAACTGGCATTTCAAGTTTTGCGCAGGGCGAAAATAATTATGGTGGTCGTAGGACTCTTCCTTATGTATTTACAGAACAGGGAATCTCTATGTTGGCTAGTGTTCTACATAGCGAAGTGGCAATTAAGGTAAGTATTGGTATTATGCGCGCATTCGTGGAAATGAGGCGATTTATTGCTAATAACGCCTTGCTTTTTGAGCGTATCAGTAATGTGGAGTTAAAACAACTGGAATATCAAAAGCAAACGGATGAAAAATTGGATCAGATATTTGAATATATATCGGACCATGAGGAATCAAATCAGAAAGTCTTTTTTGATGGACAGATATATGATGCTTTTAGCCTAATTGTTAGCCTGATTCAAAAAGCGGAAAAGGAAATCGTTTTAATTGATGGCTATGTGGATATAGGAACGCTGAATCTTCTCACAAAAAAGAATGAAAATGTGACTGTTGTGATGTATACATTGAAAAGAACCAAGTTATCTCAAGAAGATGTTAATAATTTCAACAGCCAGTATCCTTTACTGGAAGTGCGGTACACGAAAGTATTTCATGATCGCTTTTTAATCTTGGATAAGAAAAATGTTTATCATATAGGAGCCTCCTTAAAAGATGCAGGAAAAAAGTGTTTTGGAATTTCTCTGATTGAGGATGCTGGTATTGTGAGAGACATTCTTCAGAGATTGGAGATTGAAACAGAGGAGTAAAAACGCACCATATTTGGAATTCAATCATCAGGCGATAGTTGCTGACTTTGGCTGTGATCAAGAAGGAGCCTCGACCAGAGGCTCCTTCTTGATTTGGCTTATGATGCTAGTCTGATCACTTTCGCTGCCAGCGCCCGGAAGCACCGCAAGGCAGTACCAGCCCACTCTCGGTGACGGGGAGGCCGATCTCTTCGGCTTCCACATGACCGCCGAACTTTTTCGTCAGGGTGGAATTCATCATATAGGACAGCACGGCGGGCTGCAATCCTGTAGTGTACGAATTGATCAGGAAGAACAGCGCATCATCGGATAAAAGCTGTGCGGTCAGTCCTACGAAATCCCAGATATTATCTTCTATTTTCCAGATCTCGCCCTTGGGTCCTCTGCCGTAGGAAGGAGGATCCATGATGATGCCGTCGTATTTGTTGCCCCGGCGGATCTCACGCTCTACGAACTTCATACAGTCGTCCACCAGCCAGCGGATAGGAGCATCGGCAAGCCCGCTGGCAGCAGCATTCTCCTTTGCCCAGCCGACCATACCCTTGGACGCATCCACATGGGTCACAGCAGCTCCCGCAGCTGCGGCGGATACAGTGGCACCGCCGGTGTAAGCGAAGAGGTTCAGCACCTTCACGGGGCGGCCTGCCTCATGGATCAGACCGGAGAACCAGTCCCAGTTCACAGCCTGCTCCGGGAACAGGCCGGTATGCTTGAAGCTGAAGGGCTTCAGATGGAAGGTCAGAGGATCAGCCTTACCGGAGGCTTCCTTCTGAAAAGGCAGGGTATAATGAATCGCCCATTCATCCGGCAGATGGAAGAACTCCCATTCTCCGCCGCCCTTGGCACTTCTGTGGTAATGACCGTTTTTCTGCTTCCAGCCCTTATGATCGTGGGGCGTCTTCCAGATGACCTGGGGATCCGGACGCACCAGAATATAATCTCCCCAACGCTCTAACTTTTCTCCGCTGGACGTATCCAGCACTTCATAATCTTTCCAATGATCTGCAATCCACATATAGAAACCTTTCTGTGTGTATACTTTGTAACTAACTTTTATAGGACATAATAATAGAATATAATACCGGAAAGACTTTTTCAAGGAATACTTGCTATTGAACCGCATTGAGCCGCATTGAGCCATTTAAAGTCCTCTTCGGTCGATTCATGTCATATTTGGGTCGATTCATGCAGAAACCGGTTTTACTGAGAGAAGGTGTGGTACGTTATCTTTAAGATAATGGGTATCACTATGCCCATCGGAAAGAGGTAAAACGCTATGAAAAAACGAGTATTGAGCATGTTACTGGCATTTATTCTCTGCTTCTCCACACTACCCATGACAGCAATCGCACAGGAGGCTGATGCGGTGACAGAACAGGAAGCAGACTCTGCGGAAGAGCAGGAGGAAGCAGAAGCAGCGGCGGCACCGGAGGCAGAGACTTCGTCCGATAAGAGCACCACTGTGGAAACTCCCGGCACGGAAGATTCCACTGCGGGCGAAGCCCCCGATAAAAGTGTCAGCGATAGTGATGCCGGCACGCAGGACACCGGGGCAGATGATGAGAAGAAGGCAGCAGTGCAGAAGGTACAGGCACTCATCGACGCTCTGCCGGAGACAGTGACGGTGGAAAATGCAGAAAGTGTCAGTGCACAGCTGGAAGCTATCGACGAGGCTATGGCGGAACTGACCGAGGAACAGCGTGAAGAGCTGGATATGACACGGCTTCATGCCATTTCTGAAGTGTTGAATACACCGATGACGGTTCCGATGACGGTGGCGGAAGGTCAGCATGTTGACCATCCCATCTGCGGCGCGACATGCACAGATGAGAATAACCATAGCATTGTGACAGAGTGGCAGCCCATAGGCAGCGAAACAGAACTGAAAGCTGCAACGGAAGGATATTACTACCTGACACAGGATATCGTGACAACGGGAACATGGGAACCGAACAATAACGTGGTGCTTTGTCTGAATGGTCACAGCATTGCGGCAAACGGGGATTTTGGTGTCATTGAGATCAAGGGAGCGAATAGACAATTTACTCTCTGTGACTGCAATAGTAGTGCGAGTACGCACTATTTCATCAAAAGCGTGGAAAATAATTTAACTCGATGGGTGCCGTGCGAGGAAAATACGGAGAACCGCATCTCCGTTACCGGTGGAGTTATCACTCACAGCGTGAGAACGTCGGATTTAGGTGTGAAAGTGGATAAGAACGCCACTTTTACCATGTACGGTGGAACTATTTGTGGTAATAAGCTCCAAGGCAGTTATAATGGAGCCGGTGTGTATGTGCATGATAGCACATTTAATATGTATGGCGGTGCAATCAGAGGCAATGCTGCAAGTTGGGGTGGTGGCGTCGCTGCGCTCGGTAGCACATTTAACATGTATGGTGGTGTAATCAGCGACAACATGGTCTCTGCTTCTGCTGGCGGTGTACTGTTGTCGGACAAAAGCGTCATGAACATGTCCGGCAATGCACAGATTAGTAACAACATTGCTCCCACCAAATGGACGACATCAGGTGGCGGAGTGTATATATTTGCCAGCACTGACGGAGAAGTCAGTAACTGCTTATATATGTCCGATAATGCGAAAATCAGCGGCAATACAGCCACTAGCGGCGGTGCTGTGTATGTACGTAAAAACGGTCAGGTTACCATGAGCGGCAATGCGCAGATTAGCAATAACACGGCAACCGAGAATGGTGGCGGCGTCTATGTAGAAAATAGTACTTTTAAAATTGCCGGCGGTGCTCCTCGGGTCTGTGACAACTTGTGTCAAGATGTTCAGAACAATGTCTATCTGGCTACCGGCAATGCAATTCGGATTAGTAAATTATCCACATTCACCGGCAAAATCGGCGTATCCACCCAGGATACGCCCACTGGGAGCAACCTCGTAACGGTTGCCGCTGCAGCTGTGGAGTCTGGGGCTGTTGGTTCCCTGACCGAAGAATATGTGGATCATATTAGCAGTGATAAAGAGAACCTCTATCCGGTTCTTGTGAACGGTGAGGTGAAACTGTCGGCGACCGTACCGCATCGGCATCCCGTTTGTGGAGAGACCTGTGGTGACAGTGGGAAGCATAGCAATCAGACATGGATAGGTGTTTCCAGGCTGAGTGACATCAAGAGTAGTGGCAATTATTATCTGACAGACAATGTTACACTGGATGAAACATGGAACTGCAATATTAGTGTAAACCTTTGCTTAAATGGAAAAACAATCACCGGTGCAGCAGGAGAGGAGACCATTAGGGTTGCGAAAGGAACGACACTGACTATCACTGACTGTCAGAATGAGGTCGGCAAGATTACCCATGCACAGGATAATATAGGACGAGGTATAATGTCCTTGGGTACCTTGATACTGTATAACGGCGAAATTACCAAAAACCAGATTGCCAAAGGTAGTGGTGCCGGTGTATACGTAGATGGTGGTAATTTTTACATGTATAAGGGCAGTATCTCTGATAACAAAGTAACCATAAACGGTAACGGCGGCGGTGTGTATGCAAAAGATAGCACCAACTTCGTTATATCCGGTGGTAGTATTGACAGCAACCATGCACCGTCTAGCGGTGGTGGTATATACTATGAATCTACAATTAGTAAGTCAGTAAAATTCAATATATCTGGTGGTAATATCGTTAGAAACACAGCCGTTACTGGTAACGGTGGTGGTATATGGCTGAAGAGTGCATATGGAAATATGAGGTTTACCATGTCCGGTGGTAGGATTTCAAACAACGTCGCTAGCAAAAACGGCGGTGGTGTATATATTTCTGAGCCCTATTACGGCAAGTTTACTGTGTCCAGTACGGCACAAATCACCGACAACGCGGGTAATAGAAACGATAACAATGTCTATTTGCCCAGCGGCAAGACCATTCTCATCGGCTCGAATGGGCTGGACAGCTCCGCCAAGATTGGCGTGACCATGGGACAGGTTCTCGATACGGACAAGTATGTTGCCATCGCCAAGGGTGCAAGCAATGATTACACACTGACCGCGAATGACCTGAATGCTTTCAACAGCGATATCGGCTATAAGAGGTATGCGCTAGACAACGCTGTCAACTTTTCAAACGGCGAATTACATGTGCATCGTCTCTGTGGCACGGCGAACTGCACCCTTACTTATCACGAAAATGTGCTGTGGACTGCAATCAACACGGAAGCGGAGTTGCGTGCCATCAAGGGTGGAACGGACATGCAGTATTACTATCTAACAGATAATATTAAACTGAATGATACGAGCTGGAATCCGACAGGCTTCATCTCGCTTTGTTTGAATGGTCACAGCATCACAGCTAACGGCAATTTTGATGCCATCACAGTAGGCTCCGAAGATAGCTCAACTGCCGGTGATTTACACGTTTGCGACTGCACCGGCAACGGAAAAATCACTCATGCTGAGGACAAGACCGGGCGAGGCGTGTATGTACACCCCCGCAGTAGCTTCCACTTGTGGGGCGGCAGCATCACCGGCAACAGCACCAATGACTGCGGCGGTGTTGCCGTGAAAGATAAGACATCGTTCCGAACCTTTGGCGGCAGTGTTATCGGTAACACGGCAACTGCTAACGGTGGCGGTGTGTATGTAGAGTCAAGTACTGCGAACATGAGTGTCGACGGGACAGCGGACCATACCGGGGACGTGAACATCACCGGCAACAAGGATGCAAAAGGCAACGATAGCAATGTCTATCTGCCCGGCGGCACGAATATCTCCATTGGTCAAAACGTGCTGCATAATATCCGTATTGGTGTGACGCTTGAAAAGCTGCCTGCGGAGGGAAATTTTGTGAAGTTTGTCGAGGCAGCCACGGGTGTTACCCTGACGGATAAAATTGCGGGCGGGTTCACCATCGACAATAATAGCAGCAACACATACAGTGTGCAGAACATCGACAACAGTCTGTATGTGGTAAACGGTGCGCTGCATAAGCATGCAATCTGTGGCGCAAGTTGCAGCCACGAGACTAAACATGACGATGTTCTGTGGACTCCACTGACCTATAATGCAGATACACAGAAGATGATGTGTGGTGGAACGATAGTAAGCAGTAGTAATGGCACAAAAGGGATGGAATATGTGCTTCCTACTGGAAACTACTACTTACTGGACAATATTACGTTTACCGGTACGATTAAAATCTCCGGTGACGTAAATCTCTGTCTGAACGGAAAGTGCATCACCAATTTAGCACAGAATTATGCTTCGACGATTGCTGTTCTCGCGAGGGGCAATCTGACACTATGTGACCACGAGGACGGTACTATCACCTCAAAAGATCAGAAGTCTTATGGTGTGCAGTTCAAGGCTTACAATGGCATTCCTAAATTCACCATGTATGGCGGCACCATCACCGGAACTGATGCTGGTGTGTGTCAGGACGCCAGTGCCGGTGTGTTCAATATGTATGGTGGCGCTATCACCGGCAATAGAGTAGGAGCAGATATTCCTGCGGAGATTACAATGACGGTCGGTGGGACGGCAAGGATTATAGGCAACACCAAAAAGGATGTTTTCCTGTACGAAAAGGATGAAAACTCAAAATCAATTATCCACATTGATCCAAGTCTGACGAATGCTGCAAGTATTGGTGTGGCTACTACCAATAGCCCCAGGCCAAAGGCTCCGGTTCAGATTGCTACCGGAGCAACCGGCTTGGTGGACTATACTAAGATTTTCAAGCCGGACAATACAGATAGGGGCTATATGGTTATAAAGGATGAGCAGGGTAATCTGTACCTTAGCACCCACCAGCACAGTTGGAAATACAAGCCGGGCGCAGACGGCAAGTCGATTACCGCCACCTGCGTTAATACAACGAACTGTCCCAACATTGACGGCGGCAGCGTGACCATCAAGGCACCTGAGGAGAATACTCTGATCTACGATGGCAGCAACAAAACGGCAATACTTGAGAACAAACTGCTCACCGGTGAGAAGGATCCCACAATCAGCTACACGGTTGGAAACGGACAGGGTGCTACACTCCCTGACGGTTCCTATCCCACCAATGTCGGTGCTTATACCGCAAGCATCACAGTGGGTGGTGTGACAGCCAGTGTGACTTATGAGATTCAAAAGGCAGATCCCGCAGCGAAAAATTTTGTCTTTACCGCACCGGGCAGCTTGACATATGACGGCACGGCAAAGACTGCAGACATCAAGACTGCGACGAACATCACCGGCATGGGCGATGTTATGGTGAAATACTATCAGGGCGAGACGGAAGTGCAGCCCATGAATGCGGGTGAATACAAGGTTAAAATTAGTGTGACGGACGGCACGAATTTTAACGCAGCAAGTGACCTGACGGATGAAAACTGGGCGTTTACGATTACTCCCATTATTACCGAACCGACTGTGGAACTGAGCGGTAACACAACTTATACTTATACCGGCGAACGGATTACGCCGGATGTTACCGTAACCATCGATGGCAGACCGCTGACGAAGGGTACGGACTACACCATTATTTACGGTGATAACGTAAACGCCGGTACGAATGCCGGTTCCGTAACCGTTAAAGCAAAGGGAAATTATGGATTTGCAGATGTTGTTAAGAAATTTGCCATTGAGAAGGCGGATCCGAAGCTGAACTTCGAGAAGCCTGCTGTGACGACCTCCTATGGAACGAATCCTGCTAACAATGAGCTCACCAATAAGGGTGACGGCGCGGTGAATTACCAAAGCAGCGACAATTCCGTCGTAACTGTGAATGAAAAAGGTGAGGTTACCGTTGTCGGAGTGGGCGAGACCACCATTACCGCGACAGCCGCCGAGACAACGAACTACAAGGTAGGCACGGCAAGCTATAAATTGACGGTGAATAAGGCACGTGTCCATATTGTACAGGCTACCGTTGCTAACAAGGATTACGATGGAAACGTGAATGCTGACGTCACAGGGGTAGTTTTTGCCAACGAGGCAGACGTGAGAATAGACGGTCGGGTAGCGGGTACGGACTACACGGTGACCGGTGCTTTCCAAAGTGAAAACGCCGGGAAACAGGATGCAGAGGTAACGGTAAAACTTCTTGGTGAGTTTGCCTCTCACTATGAACTGACCGGCGGAATATATAAGACCAGGGCAACTATTACTGCAAAGCCTATCAGCATTGCAATCGCGCTCACGCAAGACCGCAGCTACGAGCGGAATAATACCTCCGTGACCATTTTAGAAGTGACCTTCAAAGACAGCACAAACACACTTGTTGCAACGCTGACAAGTTCCGATTATACCGCGACCGGCAAGATGGTTAATGCGAATGTCGGCACAGACAAAAAAGTTACCGTTACGGTGACCCTGCAGGGAAAAGCGGCAGACAACTATAAGCTTGTTTCCAACATGACCACCGCAAAGGTAGCGATTACGCAGGCTAAGGGCGGTGTATTGCAGGAGGAGAACTTAAAGCAGAAATTCTCCGACCGGAAGCAGAAGACCTTCACACCCGATTACACAGGACTTCCTGCCGGGGAGACATGGACATACAGCATTTCCGAGGCACAAACTTCGGGATCTGCAAAGGTGGAACCGGCTATGATTAATACAGCCGGAAAGATCACCTACAGGCTGACAGCCGGTGCGGAAAATGACACCATCTGTTGGACGGTAACGATTTCCAATCCAAATTATGAAAAATTTACCAAGGATTTAGTACTGACCCTGACGGCGAAAGAACCTCAGGAGACACTGCGCATCACCGGTGACAACACTGTGGCCTATGGACAGAAGCTGCTACTGAGCACGGTCGGCGGTTCCGGCACAGGTGAGATTACTTACAGAGTGGATGCAGGCAGCACAGGCAATGCAACGATTAATCAGAATGGCGTTCTGACTCCGGTTAAGGTCGGAAGCGTTGTTATCACAGCAACCAAGGCAGGTGATATCGATTACAGTGAGATCACCAGTGCACCTTTTGTCATTATGATTACCCGGGCTGCTACAAGCGGTGAACCGAAGTACAATAAGATTACCACAGGCGGTATGACCCTGGCAGACGCAGGACTGACGTTGGCAGGCAGCACCATTCATCCGGCAGACGGTACACTGGAGTGGATAGATGATGCAGGTGTACTTCCCAATGACACGGCAGTCGAGATGAACAAGACTTACAAGTGGCGCTTCATCCCTGCGGATACCAATTATGAGATTCTGACCGGTGAAATCGAACTTTACCATGTGGACGCTCCGGCAGTCACTGCACAGCCCAAGAGTGTATCTGTGACAGTAGGAGACACAGCAACGTTTGAAGTTACTGCAACCGGTACGGACGTAACCTATCAGTGGCAGATCGACAGAAACGACGGTAATGGATTTGTGAACATCACCGGAGCTACCGGTGCAACCTACACCATAGGAGTAACGGATAGAGACTGCAACGGATTTAAGTACCGGTGTGTTCTCAGCAATGCGGCCGGTTCAGTTACCACCGATACCGTAGTATTGACGGTACAGTATCAGATCATTGAAGGCGCGAACGGCTCCTGGAACCAGAATACGGACGGAAGAAGTCTCAAAATCAGAGGAAACGGTGAATATTCCAAGTTCCAGAATGTAAAGGTAGATGGGAATATCATTGATTCCAAGAACTATACCGTGAGTGAGGGCTCCACGATCATCGAATTACATGCAGATTACCTGAAGACTCTGTCCGAGGGCAGTCACACCTTTGAGATCGTATGGACAGACGGCGCCGCAGGCACCAGCTTTACGGTAGCAAGGAACACCTCCGGCAGCAATAATACCGGCAGCAATAACACCGGCAATAACGATAATAATGACAGTACGGACAACTCAGCTGCCGCAGCTCCCACCGCTGCTGCTACTGCGCAGGAACTGGACAAGGTTCCGGCTACCGGAGATCCTCTCGGTATCTGGCTGATGCTCTTTGCGATATCCCTGACCGGACTCGCAGGAATGCTGGCGAGAAGAAAGAAGAACTAAGAATAACGTAAATAATATAGAAACCTCGCTACAGAGATGATACCTGTAGCGAGGCTTTTTGTCTTGCAATCTTATTTTTCATTTATTATTGACACTATACTTACCTTTTATTATAATATAAATGAACCACTGAACTCGCGAATGCGATGTAGGTGGTGTTTTATTTTGGATATATTACTAATCCATACATATTTGTCTCATTTGCTTTCAAATTTAATTTTTCCGCTTCCTTTAACGTCACCATAACCCGTTTTACAAAGAGTTTGTCAATTACAGTTCCTGTCTCTTATACACATCTCCGAGCCCACGAGACGTAGAGGAATCTCGTA
>ENA-OZUS01000426-OZUS01000426.1-human-gut-metagenome-genome-assembly--contig:-NODE-426-length-13633-cov-6.751142_pt1 | contig 13633 bp, 15 predicted proteins | sample MGYA00243437_ERZ654029 | MGnify/ENA primary metagenome ERZ654029 (study PRJEB26926, sample SAMN06164894) | human gut metagenome | biome: ENVO:00009003; feature: ENVO:2100002; material: ENVO:00002003...
TTTCAAAAAGTCAGATGTAGAGGACTTGCGAGAAAAACTGCAAGAGGCCTGTGACAATCCAGAAATGGTTATGAGAATGAAGAATCAGGCAGCTGACTTTATCTGCGAGAAATATAACTTGGATGAATCTGAAGTGGCGGAGGAGGTACAGGACACGTTTGAGAGATATCGAAAAACGCAGGACTATAAAACTTCCATTCTCTCAACGGCAACAGTCCTTGGCCTATCCAAAGCCTCTGTTACCTCGTATCTGCCTTATAAAAAGGGCGTGTACTTCCAAAGTACAGAAAAGGAGAAAATCAGTGTTGGAGCAGAACGGCAGCGGAGATACAGAGCGGTAAGAAAACTGAGAACCGAGCCGACAGAAGAGCATCTGTGGGAGGTGGTTCTTCTTTATGCAGGTGTGCGTTTAAAAACGTACTCAGGTTTACCCTTTACCTATGAAATACGAAAGGGCCGGAATGGGCAATACACTAAGGAACTGTGGATCGATCGCAGAGAGAATAGTAAAAGCCTGGCGTGGAGTTCCGTGCTGCTGGCTCTGGGCAATATTAAAAAGGTAGGAGAAGTAGTTGAACGTCCTAAAGCGCTGGGCGATATCCGGGGTGTGACCTATATATACGGAATGTTCTATCGATTCGGACTGATCAATGTGCCGGATGAAGCAAAAGAAAAGATGAAGAAAGCATTCGGAAAATCGTTCTGACACGGATGCCGCAGAGGGGGAAGAAGCATCACCCAATGTTTGAGGTTATTGCGTGACCCGGAGATTACACAAAAAATCCGCCTGCGGAATGAACCACAGGCGGCTGAAATCACATTATAGCTTATTCAAAAAGTCTTCCAGAACACGGTTCCACTTTTCGGGGTACTCATAGAACATCAGGTGACCACCCATGACGTAGGTGTCGTAACCGGGAAGATGTGCTTCGACAAAGGGCTTTGCAATGCCCTGCCAGTGTTCTGCAATGAACATCAAGCTGGGCAGAGTTGCACCGACATCTTTTGCGATTTCAAGATAGTTGGAGAACACAGCGTCGCAGAACAGCTGACGGCAGATCCAGTACGGCGTGCGGCCGGAAATATCCAGCAGATACTCCAGCTCATCAGGCTCCATCTTATGCTGGATCATGACGCCAGTCGCATACTCGCTAAAGAACTCACGGCATTGGCTGGAGCAGATTCACAAGATGAAGAACCGGGACATCCGCACGATTGAACAATCTGAATTGCAGGAACTGCCGCAGGATGCAGTGGAACACGGACTGCCGCAGGAGAAAAGGCTGAAAAATCTGCTGGATAAGGTCCGAAACCCTTATTGCTATCTGGACAACGGAATCATTGTGAAGCTGAATTTTGCACCGAGAGGGAGCAGCACACTGTCTGAGTGCATTGGCAGATGCTTTCAGTCTGCCAGCTGAAACGGTAGAGAAAGTTTCGGCAAGCTGCTGAAAAATCGCACAGAAAAATTTCATACTTTAATGCGATAAAGCACTGGACAAAGGGTGATGATTCTGGTAAGCTGTTTGTGGGTAAGAAAATAGGAATGTGCCAGCTGAGCAAAGTTTGCTCGGCAGGCTTGTTCTACATAGAAAAATGTGGAGCCTTTCGCTTCTCTGACGAACAGTATTGCCGATTCGTTAAGGAGGTGGAAGGCTTTTGTTATATACTGGAAATCCTGCACGAACGGGAACGCAAAGCGTTGATTTGCTTTTCCGCACTGGAACGGCAGGAAGAAAAGCTGAGTGCAGAAAAGGCAGAGCTCGTAAAACTTCGTGTTGCACTGTATGAGCAGTATGCCGACGGGAATATGAGTAAGGAAGAGTTCATCCGGCAGAGAGATGCCTACAGAGTGCAGGAAGATGATAAGATGGAGCAGATTCAAAGGCTGCGTACCGAGAAAAATCAAATTTTCCAGCCTGTGAAGAAGGATACGGATAATTTGCAAGCCGTGATGAATACGGTGGGAGAAGCTGGCGATGTGATGCACCTGTCGCAGAATGTGGTGGAAACCTTTATTGACCGCATTGAGGTTTTCAACGATGAGTGCGTGAAAATTCGTTTTACATTTGAAGATGTACTGAAAAGTTACGAAGCAGAGTGAGAAATGATATTTGCGTTTTTGAAAAGTTCATGCTACAATAACTATAGAAGGGAGTGTGGAGGAAATGGTTCTCCAGTACTATGTGGTAGAAAACGAGACCGGGAAACAAATTGAGATTGATATTGAATCGGCAACCAACGAAGACCTGACCTCTACAAAGGAAAAGTGGCAATCTGATTGGACGAGTGAATTTATCCGCGATCCAAAGTTGGAAAAGTATGCGGCGAAAACAGATGCTGGCGAAATTGTAGCATTGGGTGCATATCGAGAAGATGATCACGGAATATCTGTTTTTATTGCTAATATTGAAGCGCATCCTGAGAGTAATCCGACAATTAGCACAGTGCGGAAATACGCAGGCATTGGCCGAATGATGATTGCCTATGGTATTCAATTGTCAATTGATAGTGGGCATGGCGGCATTGTTACCTTTGAAGCAAAAACAGATGAACTGTATGATCACTACATCAAAGATTTTCATGCAGTTCCGATTTTTCAGCCACATTCGGGAGGCCCAAAGCTGCTTATGCTAGCTGATGAAGGCGCACAAGAAATTTTCAGTACCTACTTATCTTAAAGATTGGAGGGTTCAGTATGAAAGATCAAGAACTTGAACTGCAGGTTGCTCCTATGAGCAATGATACAATGGAATATTTGAATGTTTTATTTGGCGTATGCAAACGCTTTAAAACAGATTATTACCATGCAACACCGAAGCAGCGTGAATTTATTGATGCAGTGGCTACGCACGAGTACCAGCTGATGAAAGCCCATGAGAAAGGACTGAGCCGTGCTTCTGTTCCTCCTTTTATGGGAATGAAGCGGAGTGAACGTAGTAACAATATGCCTGCTTGATAGTAAGAGAATAAGCTAACATAATAACTGCTCGCATAAACCACAGACAGCACCCAAGATGATTCGAGGGTGCGTCTGCGGCTTATGCGGGCCCTTTTATTTTGTGATTTTAATACGGATGGATGTTAAATTCCAAGGCTGACAAGAATGGCCTTTAACTCCTTTGCCATGCGGATAATGATTTCCTGCTCAGTTTCGTTGCAGTCCAATAACAGACGATGCAATTCGGTGTTGGAAGTTGAAACGGAATAGTGAAGACTGTCTAGCAACAAATCATCAACGGAAATGCAGAGGGCGTCGGCAATATCGACCAGAGTGGCAACGCTGGGGTGTTCTGTGCCTTTTTCAATTTTGGCCAGAAATTCACGACTGCGATTGATTTTAGAGGCTAAGGCTTCCTGGGTGATATTACCACACTGCATTCTGAAATAACCAATACGTTTTCCCAAAGCAACATAATTGACGGACATAAGTAAATCTTCCTTTCAAATGCCCGCATAAGAGTACTTTTATTATTTGACTTGTGGAAAAACGAATCAAGAAGAACCAAAAAAGCAGTCTGCATAAAAGTCAGAATTCTTATTTTTCCCTGTTGGCGGAGATGGCTTCTGAGCTCAAAATGTGAACCAGCAGTTCACATTTTGAGCAGTAAGTGAACTGCTGGTTCACAGAAAAAATCATCTGACAGGCGTATAATAAAACCATAAAATTGAACAGCACGATAATGTGAGTGAGAACGAAGTGAAAAAGTTACTGACGCTGTACAGCGGGGTTCAGTTAACGGATGTACTTACATTGGACGATGAGCGCATCCGTCAGGCAATCATTGAATTTCGACCGCGATTGGTTGTGATCGACCCGATTCAGGCTTATCTTGGCAGCGATTCGGATTTGCAGATTGCAGGCAGGGCACGGAAACTCATGCGCCGTCTTGGAATGTGGGCTGCTGGCTACGACTGCGCCATCGTTCTGATTGGTCACCTTAATAAAAAAGAAGGTTCCAAAGGGTTGTACCGCAGTTTGGGAAGCATTGATGTTGTGGCAGCAGCACGAAGTGTTTTGCAGGTGGAACGGGATACCGAGAATCCTGATATAAGAATTGTACATCAAATCAAAAACAGTCTTGCGCCTACGGCTGAGGACATTCACTTTTCCATTTCTGCCGAAAAAGGCTTTCAATGGATGGAATGCAGGCCGCAACTTATTGAAAAACAGCAGCAGGATATAGAACTGAGATTTGATTCTGAGCAGCAGAAAGCCGTCTATTGGATCAAGCATTTCCTTGAAAAAGGCGATATGAGCGCAAATGAAATATATTGCCGTTTGGACAATGAGGGCATCAGCAAACGAGTGGCACGAATGGTAAAAACAGAAATGGGAATTCACTGCTACCAGAAAAAGCGAAAATGGTATTGGAGTGTTCAGCCGGAAGAAGGTGCTATGAATGGATCGCAAGTATAAGGTTGGGGTATCGGCATACGAAGGATGGACAGCTTGTGATTGAGCCGGAAGAAGCAAAGACGGTACGTTTTATCTTCCTGGCATTTATTCAGGGCTATGATTACGAACAGATTGCAATGATCCTGACACAGAAGAAGCGCAGCACCCTGCGCGGCAGGCAGGAGTGGAATGGCATGATGGTGGCTAACATCATGAAAAACGAACGTCGCTGGGGTGATCTGGAAGCTCGGAAGAGCATTGTGGTGGACTACAAGTTGGGCAAGGTCACAAAGAATAACGGGAATCGCTGCTCTGCCTACGTTCCAGAACATCACGAAGCGATTGTTTCGCCGGAAATTGCACGGGCTGCACATCTTGTGGCGTCCAGCAAAAAGAAGTGCGGGGTGCAGGATATTGTAGTAATCCAGCAGGGAGCATTGAAAGGATTCGTGGGCACCCATCCGAACTGGAGTGGCATCAATGCCGAAAGCATCCGCAGCCTTTGCCTGAATGCCTATCTGCCGGAAGAAGTGGTCGAACTGAACGATATGACGGAAATGAGGTCTGGAAAGAAGCCGGATATGGCATTGTTATCTGATTATCTGACGGTTTCAGGTACTTGCTTTATCAACCAGAGCAGCCCGGTCATAACAATCTCAAAAAATGAAATCCGTTTCAGCAAAGCGTGTCATACCCGCTTGGACGACTGCGAGCATGTGGAACTGCTCTATCATCCGATTCTGCAGGTCGTGATTTTGCGAAAGAGCAATCACGGCTTTTCAACGACGATGCGCTGGAGAGATGACAATGACGTTCATAGTGCTTTTTCAGCCAGAGCATTTTCTGGACTGGTCTTCCAAACATTGAACTGGAGAAGGAATTGCCGCTATCAGTGCCGTGGTATCTGCCGGGGTCAGGGAAATGCAAAATTTCTGATTTTTGAATTAGATGAGTCCCGGATTTTGACGGGGAAGGGAAGGTATGAAGCTGAGAAAAACGCAGTTATCATATCGCTTGAAAAAGATGAACGGGAATGGTAGTCAAGGCGGGAAGAATCTTGAATACAGATGCTGCTATATTGGAATATTATGCTGAATTATGCTGACTTGAATTTAAACCAGAGTGGGCAATATGGACAAATCTATGCTGAAAAGTTTACATCTGCCAGCTTGATATGCAAAGTGTTTTATGGTAAGATGAAAGCACAATGGGGGAAGTATACTCTCCTCTTGAATCTGCTGTAAGGAAGTGAATGCCGATGGAAAATCAGCTTGCTCATGCGATAACGCAGACGGAATATGATTCGAGCTATGATAAGGCTGCCAAGAAGCTGCTTGCCAACAAACAGATTCTGGCACAGATTATGAAGAACTGTGTGAATGAGTACAGTGCCTGTTCCGTAGACGAAATTGCAGAGAAGTATATCGAAGGAACGCCGGAAGTGGGCACGGTTGGCGTTCATGTTGATGATACAAACAGACCCAAGAAAACGGCTGGCGTAATTACCGGAAGCAATAATGAGGATTCTACGCTGACGGAGGGAACCATCAATTATGATGTTCGGTTCGATGCAATCGCACCAGCGTCAGAAGGTTCTACTGCACAGAAAGATGTGATACGTCTTATTATTAATGTGGAGGCGCAGACGGCTTTTAATCCGGGATACCCGTTGACAAAGCGAGCAATCTATTATTGCAGCAGGATGATCTCCGCACAGCATGGTCCGATATTCACGAACTCGGAGTATGGGAAAATCCGAAAAGTGTACTCTATCTGGGTTTGTACACACCCAACCAAGGAGTTCCAAAACACTCTGATTCGTTATTCTATCCGACCAGAGCAGTTGATTGGAAACGCTGTTGAAAAATCGGAAAACTACGATTTGATGAGTGTTGTAACGATTTGTCTTGGAGAACCGGGTACGGAAAACTATACAGGTATTGTGAAATTTATGGATGTGCTGCTCTCTTCTTCCAGAGCAGCTACTGAGAAAAAGAAAATTCTTGAAGAAGAATTTGGCGTTGCAATGAACGAAGAACTGGAAAGGGAGGTGCTTGTTATGTGCAACCTTAGTCAGGGCGTAAAGGCCGAAGGTATCAACATTGGTGAGATGCGGATGCTGGTTAAACAGGTGAGAAAAGGCCGTGTGACAATTGAAGAAGCAGCGGAAGATGCTGGAATGACAGTAGAGGAATTTAAGAAAGTGATGGAAAACACCCCGCTGCAGGCGGTCTAAGAAAAACATATAAAGTAAACTGTTAAGCCCTACAAGGCTCAGATCGGTTCGATACCGACTGAAAGCCTTGTAGGGCTTATTTTTTTCCGTTTTTTCAATTTTATTTGTGAAAAATGTTGTCCAAGACTTGACATCGGCCGGCATTGATTGGCAGCGCGAGAAATGGCAATCAGGACTTGGCTCTAAGTTTATCCACCTAGGCGAAAAGAACGCTGTGAAATATGCGGACGAGGTCATTGTTCTGAGCAAAGGCGTGCAGGACTATTTTAAGGAAACTTATCTTAAAAGATGCATCTATGACTTGAAAGTTTGGAATTTATATCAATCCAGATATCGTAAGTTTCAGTCCTTTATAAAAAAATGAAATGCAGACAAGTAAAATTAAGTATGTTCAAAGCAAACTTGAAACTGCGAAGCTAAATTATGACTGTGTAATATGTGAGAGTGATGTTATATGGTCACCAGGTTTTTCGGGAGGTCACTTTGACAAAAGTTTTTTCTTGGCGTTAGAGAGTATGTCTAACACCGGAGTTCTTGGATGTGTTGGAAGAGGGCTTCAAAGAGTTCTTCGAGAAGGAAGTTCCGAGCAATCCTCAGAAAGCCGAGAATCTGATCCCTATCTTCATCGGTGAACTGCTGGAGCAGGGTAAAATATCCGTGAAGGTTCTGAAAACCAACGACACCTGGTACGGAATGACCTACCATGAAGATGTGGCAGCGGTAAAGGATATTTTCAAGAAAAAGTTAGAAAAAGGCGTGTACAAGGCTGATTTATTTGCAGACTTGTGATATACTGGGAGCGGTAGCTCCCTACGCTGCTCTATAAATAATCACACACCTCTCCGTGGTGAGCAGCAGGCAACGATCTATTATGATCGGCGAAGATGTGAAAAACTAATTTGTCGCTTATTGTTTTGCTTGGAACTTGGCTGAGTTGCATGAAGTTAAAACTTGAAACCAAAGGATTTGTCAAAGACATTGAGATTGATGGAGGTGCTGTGATGAACAGTCTGATTGTAACGTATATGTGGGTTCAGATGGGATTTCCTACGGGTGTATGTGGGGTTCGTAGCCAAATGCTTACATGAAACAAAACAGACGAGTAAAGAGTGTGACGCAAATAAACGAAACTACACCTAGAGGCCATACCTCTGGACCCTACTTGGAATATTGCGCGTTAAAACGTTTGGAATATATAAGAAATGAGGAATATATTTTATGTCCATGTATGTTTTTGCCCCTGCTGGATCAGAAGCTTTTCATAATAACTTGTTAAAATATGCAGTAGAGTTTATTGGTTCACAGCAGAAAGGATTTGGCTCATCGTGGGCGAAAGGAAAACGCTATCTTAAGAAGGAAGTGCTGTGTAGTGGGACTGCACTAAAGCGTGCTTGTGTGATTAAAAATAAGTACGTAAATCATGACTTTGAGGAATATGGTACAGAAGTTTATTATTATCAAACGGAAGATTGCGCGCGTATTGTGAAAACAATTTTGGATTACATAGTAGACCATAAAGATGATGCTGCTTTGCCGCAAGCGTTTAGTAACAAGAGCTTTCAAGAACTGTTTGCTGAAACTTATGACCATAGGATTTCTCAGGCTGAATGGGTAAGAGATATGGACTATAAAAAACAAGGCGATGCAGCGCAAATAGTATGTGAGAAGTTGAATACTCTTCGCTAAATTTTCATAGACTTATTTTGTAAATAGTTGTGAGGAGTTTTTCTTTGGAGGGGTCGATAGGTGAAAAAAGTTAATTTCAGCGATTGGCAAGAAATGGCTCTAAAAAAGGACATAGAGCAAATAAAGAAAAAACTGACTTCACAAGAACCGATTCTCTTTTCACTATGCTGGGAACTTGTATTGGCATTAGGATCGATTATTACTGACCATTTATTTGATACAGAAAGTGCGCCAGAATGGGTTTGGATTATAGTTATAATTCTGGCTGTAACACCAGCTATAGTGATTTTAGGATGCATGGCAGCTAAATGGGTTTACTCAATATTGCGCGTAAAAAAAGGGATATTGAATGTTAAGGATTTTGTTGATGTTTTTGATAATGAAATTTCATATTGGGTGATGCTTAGTAATGCATATACTGATATGTTAACTGAGGATACAAATGCTGGAAGCTCAGAGAAGGAGTTTTTGTACCGCGAAGGATGTTATTATAATAATAAATCGATGCACGCTTTGTATGCCATGAAATCGAATTTTGATAAGGTTTTTAGTTATAATCTTGATGAAGTGCGTAAGAAGAATCTTGTTGATATGGAAAGATTATTTAACCTTTTGAGCGTTATGAATGAACAACAGATTCGATTGGATACTGCTGTTCATGGAATAAATAGTAATGGTATTGAAAGACAGAGAGAATTAAATAAAGGATATTTACAAGAGCTGAAAGCATTTTTAACGGACCTAAATACATTGAATAGAAAAAATAGTCATTCTGATTTTATTTGGAAATTACGGTAAAGAATGGCTGTGTGAACCAACCTGAACTTCAGAAGTTCACACGGTTATTTTTAGAAGCGCAAGTTAGCTGCAGCTAATCAAAATATAAGTTGCTATGTGCAAAACCTGATGCCAATATCCATCCTAACCGAGGAGCAGAATATGAATTTCGGTTGGGAAGGATGGTAGCATTATAGAAAAATTGAAGGAAATGCTGGAGGAGTATTTGAAGAAAAGTAAGAGAAGCAAGCACAATAAGTGGTGTGAGCGTGTACACGGATAAGGCCGTAAGAAGCGTTGTAGACCCAACCCTGCTGCTGGAAGTGTCCAATTATAGAAAAATCGAGGATATGCCTGAAAATATTCCCGAGAATTATATCTTTTTCTATCAGTTGGAAGACGATGACTTTAAGATGGCAAAGTGGTGCAAGGCTTTGGCAGAAGAAAAGGGTCTGCAGATCGTATACATTTACGAGAAGAAAATCAACATATTTAAAAAGGAAATCTATGCCTATGGCGTAACTCCAAATCGTTTTTTGGCTTTGATCAATCATGCAGCATATAGCAAAGAAGGCGTTTCCTGCCTGCTGATAAACACGGAACGCGGACAACACCTTGTCGAGAAATACGGTGCGAAGATAGAAAGCTATCCGGTCGAATTTTCTAACATTGCTCAGGTGAATACGCAGTTGAACCGGCCAACGAAGCATACCAGACTGAGAAATAGTATAAGGCGAGCGGCTATGCTGGTGTGGAAGCAATTTTTGAGCGGGATCAGCGGAACCAGAAGTTCATATGGGGAATGTATGACCGCATTTGCGGAATGTTCTGCCGGAAAACACGGTAAGGCTGCGGCTTTCGGTCAAAATACACACATTTCCGTGCATCAGCGGCAAATGTTTGTTAAACTATTATCTATCTTGCGACCTTGCAATGTGCACGGTTTTTGTTTATAATAGTAGAGTAACGGGGCAAGATCCCCCGAATGCGAGCGAAACTCTAGTTCAGAAATTAAAACTTGAGAGGAGTTTATTACCATGGGTTTAGGTAAGAAGACGATCGACGATCAGAACTACTGCGGCAAGAAGGTGCTTGTCCGTTGCGATTTCAACGTCCCGATGAAGGACGGTGTGATCACCAACGAGAACCGCATCAATGCAGCTCTGCCCACCATCCAGAAGCTGGTCAACGATGGCGCAAAGGTCATCCTGTGCAGCCATCTGGGCAAGCCCAAGAACGGCCCCGAGGCAAAGTTCAGCCTGGCACCCGTTGCTGTGGCTCTGAGCGCAAAGCTGGGCAAGACCGTTGTGTTTGCTGACGACGACAACGTTGTGGGCGAGAACGCAAAGGCTGCTGTTGCTGCCATGAACAACGGCGATGTCGTTCTGCTGCAGAACACCCGTTTCCGCAAGGAAGAGACCAAGAACATGCCCGAGTTCAGCGAAGAGCTGGCTTCCCTGGCTGATGCATATGTTGACGATGCATTCGGCAGCTGCCACCGTGCACACTGCTCCACCGCAGGCGTCACCGACTTCATCAAGGATACCGCTGTTGGTTACCTGATGGAGAAGGAGATCAAGTATCTGGGCAACGCTGTGAACGATCCCGTTCGTCCCTTCACCGCTATTCTGGGCGGCGCAAAGGTCGCAGACAAGCTGAATGTTATCTCCAACCTGCTGGAGAAGGTCGATACCCTGATCATCGGCGGCGGCATGGCTTACACCTTCGTCAAGGCTCAGGGCTACGAGGTCGGCAAGAGCCTGTGCGACGATTCCAAGCTGGATTACTGCAAGGAGATGATGGCCAAGGCTCAGGAGAAGGGCGTGAAGCTGCTGCTGCCCGTTGATGCTGTCTGCATCAAGGACTTCCCCGATCCCATCGACGCTCCTGTTGAGACCACGGTTGTTCCTGTCACCGCGATCCCGGCTGACATGGAAGGCTGCGACATCGGCCCCGAGAGCATGAAGCTGTTTGCCGATGCTGTCAAGGCATCCAAGACCGTTGTGTGGAACGGCCCCATGGGCGTGTTCGAGAACCCCACTCTGGAAGCTGGCACTCTGGCAGTTGCCAAGGCTATGGCTGAGAGCGATGCTACCACCGTGATCGGCGGCGGCGACAGCGCAGCAGCTGTGCAGCAGATGGGTCTGGGCGACAAGATGACCCACATCTCCACCGGCGGCGGCGCTTCTCTGGAGTATCTGGAGGGCAAGGAGCTGCCCGGCATCGCAGTTATTCAGAACGCATAATCTGATCCCGGCATCATAATGGGTGCGGCGGCTTTAGCGCCGCCGCATCTTTTTGTTTGTGCAGAGCTTTCTGCACGATAGAAGGTAAATAAAGGAGATAGAGTATCATGGATAAGGCAAAGCGTAAGGCTATCATTGCAGGCAACTGGAAGATGAACAAGACTGCCTCCGAGGCTGCTGTTCTGGTGGACGAGCTGGTCCCCGCCGTGCAGGACGCAGGCTGCGAGGTGGTTATCTGCACCCCGTATACCGATCTGGTCACCGCTGTGGAAAAGACCAAGGGCACCAACATCCATGTGGGTGCTGAGAATGTTCACTTTGAGAAGTCCGGCGCTTTTACCGGCGAGATCAGCGCTGACATGCTGGTAGATCTGGGCGTGGAGTACGTCATTGTGGGCCACTCTGAGCGCCGCCAGTACTTCGCCGAGACCGACCAGACCGTGAACAAGCGCGCTCTGGCTGCTCTGAACGCCGGTCTGAAGGTCATCATCTGCGTGGGCGAGAGCCTGCAGCAGCGCGAAGAGGGCGTGACCGAAGAGCTGGTGCGTATGCAGACCAAGATCGCTCTGCGTGATGTGACCGCTGAGCAGATGGCAAATGTCGTGATCGCTTACGAGCCCATCTGGGCCATCGGCACCGGCAAGACCGCTACCGCCGATCAGGCTGAGGAAGTCTGCGGCCAGATCCGCAAGGTGATCGGCGAGGTGTACGGCGAGGCAGTTGCCGAGGCTACCACTGTCCAGTACGGCGGCAGCATGAACGCCAAGAACTGCGAAGAGCTGCTGAGCAAGAAGGACGTGGACGGCGGCCTGATCGGCGGCGCATCCCTGAAGGCTCCTGACTTTGCAGTCATCGTCAACGCAGCCACCAAGGGCTGATCGACGGTTTAAATCAGCTGTTTCAGCGCCCGGCTGCGCCGCATTTCCAGCGCTGTGCCGGGCGCTGATTTGTTAAATTCAAAGGAGATTCAATTTTATGGCAAAGAAACCTGTTCTTCTGTGCATCATGGATGGCTTCGGCTGGGTGCCGGAGGAGACCTTCGGCAACGCCGTGGTCGCTGCAAAGAAACCCCACCTCGATGCTCTGATGGCAAAATATCCCATGACCACCATCAACGCTTCCGGCATGGCCGTCGGTCTGCCCGAGGGCCAGATGGGCAACTCTGAGGTTGGCCACACCAACATGGGCGCTGGCCGCATCGTGTACCAGCAGCTCACCCTCATTACCAAGTCCATCAAGGACGGCGAGATGCTCCAGAACCCGGTTCTGGTTAAGAACATGAAGGCTGCCATCGATGCCGGCAAGGCCATCCATCTGATGGGTCTGGTGGGCACCGGCGGTGTGCACAGCCACGCAGACCACTGGTTCGGCGTGCTGGAAATGGCAAAACATCTGGGCGCAAAGAACGTTTACCTGCACTGCATCACCGATGGCCGCGATACCGACCCGCACTCCGGCAAGGGCTTCCTGGCCGACCTGCAGGCCAAGCTGGACGAGCTGGGCATCGGCAAGATCGCCAGCGTCTCCGGCCGTTACTACGCCATGGATCGCGATAACAACTGGGATCGTGAAGAGAAGGCATATGCTGCCTTTGTCTACGGCGAGGGCAATCATGCCGCCAACGCTGCCGAGGCCATCGAGGCATCCTATGCAGCAGACAAGACCGACGAGTTCGTTCTGCCCTGCGTCACCTGTGAGGGCGGCCGCGTGCAGGATGGCGACACTGTGATCTTCATGAACTTCCGTCCCGATCGTGCCCGCCAGATGACCCGCATCTTCTGTGACGATGCGTTCACCGGCTTTGAGCGCCGCGGCGGCCGCAAGCAGGTTCACTATGTCTGCATGGCCGAGTATGATGCTACCATGCCCAACTGCGAAGTTGCCTACCCGCCGGTTGAGCTGAGCAACGTTCTGGGCGAGTATCTTTCCAAGAACGGTAAGACCCAGCTGCGCATTGCCGAGACCGAGAAGTACGCCCATGTGACCTTCTTCTTCAACGGCGGTGTGGAAGCCCCCTATGAGGGCGAGGACCGCAAGGTGATCCCCAGCCCGAAGGATGTGCCCACCTATGACCTGAAACCCCAGATGAGCGCCCCGGAGGTTGCTGACGAGTGCAAGGCCCGCATTGAGAGCGGCAAGTACGATGTGGTCATCCTGAACTTTGCAAACTGCGATATGGTCGGCCACACCGGCGTGTTCGATGCTGCGGTCAAGGCCGTTGAGGCTGTGGATACCGCTGTGGATCAGGTGGTGTCCGCTGTGCTGAAGGCCGGCGGCTGCGCCTTCATC
>ENA-OZUS01000447-OZUS01000447.1-human-gut-metagenome-genome-assembly--contig:-NODE-447-length-13147-cov-8.266346_pt1 | contig 13147 bp, 9 predicted proteins | sample MGYA00243437_ERZ654029 | MGnify/ENA primary metagenome ERZ654029 (study PRJEB26926, sample SAMN06164894) | human gut metagenome | biome: ENVO:00009003; feature: ENVO:2100002; material: ENVO:00002003...
ACGAGATTCCTCTACGTCTCGTGGGCTCGGAGATGTGTATAAGAGACAGGTTGTAATCTCGCAGTTGTTCGGCGGGAAACGCATTACGCATATGAAAACGGCTGTCAATACCTCTATTATCTCATCTCTTATTTTATCTCTTATACTGACTGCAGTCGGTCTTTCATCATCAAAAGTGCTTTTAAAGGCAATGGGAACACCGGATAATATAATGGCTGATTCGGTTACTTATCTTAATATTTACGCCGCCGGAATGGCGTTTCTGTTTATATACAATATAAGTACAGCTGTTTTTACGGCTCTCGGTGATTCAAAAACACCATTGTACTTTTTAATTTTTTCTTCTCTTACTAATATTGCGCTCGATTTAATATTTGCCGGTCCTATGAAAATGGGAGTTGCCGGAGTTGCTTGGGCAACGTTCATTGCGCAAGGAGTGTCCGGCATTTTAGCTTTTATTGCATTACTGAAAAAGATACGTAATATCGAAAGTGAAAAACCTAAATTTTTTTCGGGAAGAATGTTGCTGAGAATTACAAAGGTTGCCGTACCCAGCATATTGCAGCAAAGCTTCGTCTCGGTAGGCAATGTATTCATACAAGGCCTTATTAATAGTTTCGGTGCTGCCGTTGTTGCAGGTTTCGCTGCAGCAATGAAGCTGAATACATTTACAATAACAACACTTGTCACATTAAGCAACGGCATTTCAAGCTACACAGCGCAAAATATCGGAGCACATAACACCGAAAGAGTAAAGAAAGGGTTCGGATCGGGCCTGAAAATCGCATTATTGGTTGCTATTCCGTTTTTTATAGCATTTTTCATTTTTCCGAAATATATGATGATGATATTTGTCACACACAATAATACCGATGTTATAACAGCCGGCGTCCAATTTTTAAAAATCGTATCACCGTTCTATTTCTTAGCAACAGTTAAAATAATTGTTGACGGCATATTACGTGGATCCGGAGCTATGCTAAGCTTTATGGTTTCAACCTTCACCGACCTCATACTTCGCGTGATATTCGCATTTATTCTCACCCCGCATATCGGGCAACTCGGAATTTGGTGGTCGTGGCCGATAGGTTGGATAGTCGCAAGCTTAGCTTCTCTTGCGCTGTATCTCTCAGGCGTGTGGAAAAAAGCAAAGGTTTAATCAAATATTTATAAAAAAATGACCGCTCGGCAAATTAATCCGGGCGGTCATTTTAATTAACTGTTTATGATATTTTCATACTAAGTCTTAATTTATCGCTTATCATGGCAATAAACTCAGAGTTAGTGGGCTTTCCGCGAGAGTTTTGTATTGTATAGCCGAAGTAAGAACTAAGAACATCAACGTCGCCTCTATCCCATGCAACTTCTATTGCGTGGCGTATGGCACGTTCAACTCTTGAAGAAGTTGTTGAAAAAGTTTTAGCAACAGTTGGATACAAAACTTTTGTTACAGAGTTCATCATTTCGCTGTCGTTTATTGATAAAATAATTGCCTCTCGCAAATACTGATAACCTTTTATATGAGCCGGAACACCAATTTGATGCATAATATCGCTGACAACGACTTCCAAATCAGCAGAGCTGTCAGCAGGGTGAAGTTTCCCGAACTTCGAATTGTCTCTCCAGCCTGTCAACTGAGTTATTCTTTCAGCCATCATATTCATATCAAAAGGTTTCAAGAAATAATAATCTGCCCCGGCAGATAATAATTCCTGCTCAAATCTTTGATTGTCGACACTTGACATAACCATCATTAAAGGCTTCTTTTCGAGTTTCATCTTCGGCATTTCTTTCAGCACACCTAAAGCATCGATTGCTGTCATAAATGCGTCCATAACAACGACATCAGGCTTTTCGGTCTCGGTTTTATGTAATATTTCAGCACCGTTTTTCGCACCATTTTCACATCGCAACCGTAAGAGCGCAGAACTCCCGCACAAGTCTGCCCGAAATCATTGCCCTCTGACACCATCATTACTTTTAAACCGCTTTTCATTTTGTATACCTCCAAATTTTTTATTTCTGACATATTTTACCATATTAGTTATATCTTGACAAGAGCTTTTTTATAAAAAGCAAATATTTTTTTCAAATTAATTCTATTATCGCCATAACAACAGAAAAAGTGCAATAAAGGTAGCTGTTATTTTTTACGCAATATCATACCGTTATTAAAGTACCGGAACGGCAAATACCGTTCCGGCACCTTTCACGATGCTTTTTCAAGCAGCCTCTCAGCATTTAAGGCTTCGGATACTTTTAGCATATTATCGGCAAAAACAGCATATCCGCGAATCGGATCATTAACAAACACATGCGTTACAGCACCGACAAGCATACCGTCTTGAATAATGGGACTGCCGCTCATACCTTGAATTATACCGCCTGTTTTTTCTATTAAAGAGCTGTCTGTAATTTCAATTATCATATTTTTAGATGAGCTGCTGTCGTTATTACAAATTCTCACGATTCTTACATCATAGTACTGCGGACCTTTTTCATCAACAGTGGATATTATTTTTGCCGAACCGGTTTTAACCTCTTGCTTTGTTGCAATGGGTACGGCCTCATTTGTTGAAACTATATTATTCAAAAACCCGTATACTCCGCAAGCTGTATTCAACGAAAGTGTTCCTATATTAGTATCCTGAAATACGCCGCAAAGCTCACCTGTTGAACCGCAAGAACCTTTATAGCAACCGGTTATCTTTGTTTTGACGGCATCGCCGTCGGCAAGCGGCATAACTATACCTGTATCAACATCACATACCGCATGTCCGAGTCCGCCGAACACTTTGCTGGCGGAGTCAACAAAAGTTATTGTGCCTACCCCCGCCATACTGTCCCTGACCCATATACCGGCTTTATAACAATTATCATTTTTTGACAGAGCAGGCGTCAATTTCAGATTCAGAACTTTTTTTCCGCGCTTTACCGACAACTTCAATTCATTACCGCCGTTTTCCTGTACCGCTTTTTCAATTTCCAATGTTGAGTTCACATTGTTTCCGTTTACAGTCAATATTATATCCCCGGCATTAAGGCCCGCTGTTTTAGAGGGATTTGAAATTCCTTCTTCAGTATAGACATCATCAGAACCGACAACCACAACGCCTTTTGTAAACATGCGTATGCCAAATACATCGCCTGAGGGAATTACATATTTTCTCTCAGAAACAATAACATCGGCGGATTTTACCGGAATAACCTTCAGAGCGGAAATATCCACAGTGTATTCACTAAGCAGAGTGCCCTTTGCCGCATTCTCGGAATTAACGGAAACCGAAACGTCACCGCTTGATATCCGGTATGAATATATCTCGTTAAATTTCAGCTTTTCGTCACTCACCAGGTGAATACTGTCCGGAATGCTTTTTATACCGTAAATTACAAATGCAAATATAACAGAGGCAGCTAACAATCCGAAAATGCTGAGAACTTTAAAAAATTTTTTCATTTTTCACCTCCGTATATACAGTGATCACTGCATTTATAATTTTTACTTTTTTACGGATTTTATGTTATGAAAAAATAAGGCTTTACGGTTAATTTACACGGAAATATTATTTCCGAATAAACCGTAAAGCCTGCATATAATATATTTAATTTTTTAATGAAAAAATAATCCTTGAAACCGTTTCTTCCGGAGATAAATCCGCTGTATCAACGGTAATATCGGCATACTTTTTATAAAGAGGAAGTCTCTCAAAAAAAATATCGTCTATTGTCTGATTTTTAGGCGCAGCAACGCCTCGCGTTTTGATATTTTTAAGCCTTGCCTTTACATTTTCAAGCGGAACATCTATAAAGACAATCACGGAATTACGCTTAAGCTTTTGCATAGCTTCATCGCGAAAAACAACGCTTCCGCCGGTCGCAACAACACAATTTTCACACTCAAGCGACAATATTGCGTCTCTTTCTTTATCAAGAAAGCATTGAAGCCCTTTTTCGTTTATAATGTCCTGCAAAAGTGCATTTTCACGTTGCTGTATTACAAGATCAGTATCTACAAAGCCAATACCAAGAGTCTTTGCAAGGATAACGCCGACTGTGCTTTTGCCCGAAGCCGGCATTCCGATTAAAACAATATTTTTCATCAAATAGATATCTCATGAGCCATCTTATAAAGGTCAAGATCAATCGACTTTTTCATATTGAGAGCTTCGAATATGTCAAAGTCAACAATTTCATCCTTTTGCATAGCTACCACACGATTACCTATCCCCTGCTTTAAAAGCTCAACCGCTTTATAACCCATTTGGCTTGCAACAACTCTGTCGCGAACTGTCGGCGAGCCGCCGCGCTGCACATGGCCTAAAACAGTTGCACGGGATTCTACGCCCATTTCCGCTTCGATTTTTTTCGCCATTTCTTCTACGCCGCCGACACCTTCGGCAACAATGATTATAAAGTGTCTTTTTCCTGTTTTTTGAGTTTTCTTCATTCTGTCGATAACGTCACGCTCAAAATCGAAATCAACTTCCGGAATAAGAATTGTTGTTGCACCGCAAGCTATACCGGCGTTGAGTGCTATATAGCCCGCACGTCTTCCCATAACTTCAACAACCGAGCAACGATCATGAGACTCTGTCGTGTCACGAAGTCTGTCAACCATTTCCATAGCCGTGTTCATTGCGGTATCATAACCTATTGTGTAATCACAGCAAGCAATATCATTGTCAATCGTTCCGGGAATACCCACACAAGGGATGCCTCTGAGCGAAAGGTCACGAGCGCCGCGGAAAGAACCGTCTCCGCCTATAACAACTACGCCCTCCATATTATGCTCTTTGCATATTTCAATTGCCTTTTTCATACCTTCTTCGGTCTTGAATTCTGGACTTCTTGCAGAATAAAGAATTGTACCGCCTCGGTTAATAATATTAGAAACACTGCGAAGATTCATTTCATACATATCACCATGCATAAGACCGTTCCAGCCTCTTCTGATTCCCATTACACGGAAGCCGTTTTCACAACCCGATCTTACAACGGCTCTGATTGCGGCATTCATGCCCGGAGCATCTCCGCCGCTTGTCAATACGCCAATCGTTTTCATTAAAAATCACCTCAAATAAATACATTCAAAATATAATGATACACAAATGAAAAATATTGTCAAGCAATTTTGACATTTTTCTTAGAGTTGTACAACAACATTTTTTTCACCGTTAATTCTTTTCAACTCTGAAATCATAGGGTCATTGGCAGTCGTCGAAAATTGCTGTCTCTCGTAGCTTTTAGCATCATCAAAATAGTAATATACGGGTAACATCCCCTCAAAAATAGTAATCAGATTTGTACTCTTTTTAACCTCCTCACAGTTCTTTGTGCAAAATCTCACAAAAAGGCCCTTTCTCACCGATTTTTTCGGCTTGTCGGAATTTTTGGAAGCTGTGTCGGCGGTAACAATACTGTTTTCATCCGGAGGTAAAGAAACGCTGTCCATAACTATTTTCGGTTCTTCGTCCTCTCTGAGAGACAATCTGCCGCACAGCAATACAACGCTTCCGACATTTAAAAGCTCTGAATACTTGAGCAAAAGTTTGGGAAACACTATTACTTCAATAGCTGCATGAACATCTTCAAAACCTAAAAAAGCCATGGTACTGTCTGATTTTGTAACTTTTTTCTTTATAGAAGTTATTATTCCGAGGACACGTACAGGGCTATTATCCGTATATTTTCCCGAAACATTTTCTTCCGTATTCACCATTTCAAGAACGCTGTCGGAATGAAGCTTTTTAGAAAGCGTCTCGTACTGAACCATAGGATGCCCCGTAAGATACAAACCGGTCATTTCCTTTTCCATCGATAAAAGTTCAAGTGCCGGAAATTCATCACAATGCTTACATTGCGGTTCATTGCCGCCAGAAGCCACTCCACTCAAATCAAACAAGCCGAGTTGTCCGTCAACATTATTTCTCTTGTCACGCTCGATATTCTCAACAATCAGAGGTAAATTTGTAAGCATTTCACGACGATTAAGTCCGAGTCCGTCAAGTGCTCCGCTTTTAATTAAGCCCTCAACAGCTCGTTTATTAAAATCCTTGCCATATGTTCTCTTACAAAAATCATAAAGTGATTTGTATTTTCCGTTAGAGCTTCTTTCTTTGACAATAGTATCAATAAAATTGTAGCCGAGATTTTTAATAGCAAGTAGCCCAAAACGAACGCTCTTGCCGTCAGAGGTAAATGCTCTGAAACTCTCGTTGACGCTCGGCGACAGAACGTTTATTTTCAGCCTTGCCAAATCGTCTATATAAAGTGCTATTTTTGTTGAATCATCAATAACACTCGTGAGAAGTGCGGCAGTGAATTGCGCCGGGAAATGGCATTTCAGATATGCCGTACGATATGCAATGACAGCATATGCGGCAGAATGAGACTTATTGAACGCATATGAAGCGAAAGATGACATATCGTCGAAAATGCTGTTGGCAACTTCGGCAGGTATTCCGCGCCTTACGCATCCGTCGCACGCATAAGTACCGTCGGAATTTTTCAATCCGTTTACAAAATACTCCCTCTCCTGCTCCATTACCTTGTGCTTTTTCTTTGACATAGCTCGTCTTACAACGTCTGCTCGTCCGAAAGAATATCCCGCAAGTTCCCGGAATATTTGCATAACCTGCTCTTGATATACCATACAGCCGTAAGTAACATCAAGAATATTTTTAAGTTGCGGCGTCTTATATCTGATGCTTTTCGGATTATGTCTGTTATTTATATACATATCAATCGAATCCATAGGGCCGGGTCTGTACAAAGAAATAACAGCAATTATATCCTCTATATTCTGCGGTTTCAGACGGGTTATAACATTTCTTATTCCCGCCGACTCACATTGAAATACACCATAAGTATACCCTGCCGACAGCATATCATATGTCGCCTTATCGTCAAGCGGAATTTTTTCGATATCAAAATCGGGAATATTGTTTTCTCTTACCGATTTTACGGTATCACTTATTACCGTAAGTGTTCTGAGACCGAGAAAGTCCATTTTAAGCAGTCCGAGTTCTTCAATGGTAGTCATGGTATACTGCGTAACCACGGACTCATCATTTCTTGCTAACGGAACATATCGATCAACAGGTTTATCGGTTATAACAACGCCCGCCGCATGGGTTGAGGTGTGCCTTGGCATACCCTCAACTGATTTTGCCGTATCGACAAGCTCCCTGATTTTGGCGTCCTTATCATAAAGCGCTTTAAGCTCCTGATTTTTCGTAAGAGCCTTTTCTATTGTCATGCCGAGCTCGCGCGGAATCATTTTGGAAACCGTATCAACTGTATTGTACGGTATCCCGAGTGCTCTGCCGACATCGCGAATAGACGCTCTTGCGGCCAAAGTACCGAAAGTCACTATTTGCGCAACGTGATCCGAGCCATATTTTCTTATAACGTAATCAATTACTTCTTCGCGGCGTTCATAACAAAAATCAACATCAATATCCGGCATACTTACACGCTCCGGATTTAAAAAACGCTCAAACAGCAGATTATATTTAATTGGGTCTATACCCGTAATTCCCATACAATAAGCGGCTATACTGCCGGCTCCTGATCCCCTGCCGGGACCTACGGGAATACCATGGCGTTTTGCATAGCTGATAAAATCGGCAACAATAAGGAAATAGTCAACATAGCCCATTTTATTGATAACCGAAAGTTCGTATTCGAGTCTGTCGATATATTTCTGCTCCGGAGCAATTCCGTAATTTCTGCGCAAGCCCTTATAGCACTCATTACGAAAATATTCAAAATGGTCCATATTATCGGGAACATCAAAATGCGGTAGTTTAGTTTTGTGAAACTCAAACTCAACGTTGCACATATCAGCTATAACAGAAGTATTATCAACCGCATCTGGATAATCTTCGAATAATTCACGCATTTCATCTTCGGATTTGAGATAAAAATCATCGGTTCCAAATTCCAAACCAGTATCTTCATCTATTGTATGGTTAGTTTGAATACAGATAAGAACTTTTTGTACTTTTGCGTTTTCTTTTTTTATATAATGGACATCGTTTGTAGCGACAAGCGGTATACCGGTTTCACGCGAAATTTTAACTATCTGAGGCAAAACCCTGAGTTGCTCGGCAATTCCGTGATTCTGTATTTCGAGATAATAATTGCCGCGACCAAAAGTCTTGTCATACCAAAGTGCAGCTTCCTTAGCTCCGTCATAATCGTCTTGCAACAGTTTTCTCGGAATTTCTCCCGCAAGACAGGCAGACAGAGCAATAAGCCCCTCGTGATATTTCTCGAGGAGCTGTTTATCAATACGCGGCTTTGTATAAAATCCTGTCACCCACGATTCAGACACAATTTTGATAAGATTTTCATATCCCGTATTATTTTTACAGAGCAAAACAAGATGAAAACGCTCGTTATCAATACCGTGAACTTTATCAAGGCGCGAACGTGGAGCAACATAAACTTCACAACCGATAATGGGCTTTATCCCATTCTCTTTAGCTGCTTTATAAAACTCAACGGCACCGAACATATTTCCGTGGTCTGTTATGGCTAAAGAATCCATGTTGAGCTCTTTTGCAGCATCAACAAGCTGTCCTATACGGCAGGTGCCGTCGAGCAGACTGTATTCTGTATGAAGATGCAAATGAGTAAAAGACATTTAAATTCCTTTCATTTTAAACATCATTACGTGTAATATCTTCGTATGTTTCACGTCTTATAATTATACGCGATTCTCCATCCTTTGCCATTATTACTATAGGACGCGGAATTCTGTTATAATTTGAAGCCATTGAGTAGTTGTAAGCACCTGTTGAAAGCACAGCTAAAAGGTCTCCTGCCTCAACTTTTTGTATTGGAGCATTTTCCTGTATAAGGTCACCGCTTTCGCAGCATTTACCGGCAACGGTTACTTTTTCAGTCTTAGGCTCGTTTGCTTTATTGGCGCACATTACATCATAATCCGATTGATAGAGAATATAGCGCGGATTGTCTGTCATTCCTCCGTCTACCGAAATATAGGTTCTGATATTCGGAATATGCTTAACGGCTCCGACTGTATAAACGGTAACGCCTTCTGCTCCGACCACAGAACGACCGGGCTCAATAAGTATAAACGGAAGCTTAACATTTTTCTTCTCTGCTTCATTCTTGACAACAACAGAAACTCTCTTCATATATTCCGAAAACGGCTTCGGGGTATCCGATTCAAGATACTTAATGCCGAATCCTCCGCCGAGGTTGAGTTCTCTGATTTCATATCCTACGGTTTCTTTGATTTCAGAAATAAAATCAATCATAACCTTTGCAGCAAGTTCAAACGGCGCAATATCAAATATCTGCGAACCGATATGGCAGTGAAGTCCGCAGAGGTCAATGCTGTCGGTTTCAACCGCAAGCTTAACTGCGGTCATAGCTTCGCCCGTCTCAAGAGCAAAGCCGAATTTAGAATCAATCTGACCGGTTCTTATAAAAGAATGTGTATGCGCATCTATACCGGGTTTGATTCTCAGCATTATCTTTGCAACCTTACCGATTTTCGAAGCCAACGTGCTCAGCCTTTTAAGCTCCTCCACATTATCGACAACTATTCTGCCGACATTATTGTCAAGAGCCATTGTAAGCTCATCATTAGTCTTATTGTTGCCGTGGAAACAAATACGTTCTGACGGGAAGCCGGCCTTAACGGCGGTAAAAATTTCTCCGCCCGAAACAACGTCTAATCCCATTTTTTCTTCTTTGCATATTCTGCACATTTCAAGGCAGGAAAAAGCCTTGCTCGCATAGCATACAAGCCCGTTACCGTCGTAGTTTTCTTCCATTGATTTTACAAATTCACGGCAGTTTTTTCTTATCATATTCTCATCATAGCACATATACGGTGTCCCGTATTTTTTTGCAAGAGATACGGTATCGCAACCGCCGACGGTCAAATGGCCGCTCTCATTAACTCCTAATCCGTCTGATACAAACATTTGGTTCTCTCCTTTTAAAGTGCATTATTTATATACTCGGTTATCTCTTCCCTGCCCAATCCGTTAGTTGCAGAAAAAGGAATAATAGTAACATTTTCAGAATCCGGTATTTCATCGTAAATTGCCGCTGATCTTTCGGCAAACTGCGTTTTGTTAAGTTTATCACTCTTAGTCATAACAATAACAAACGGATAACCGGTTGAGCGCAAAAAGTCAATCATCATAAGATCGTCTGCGCTCGGTTTGTGCCTCATATCGATAAGCTGAACGACAAGTCTTATGTTACGACCCGTCTTAAAATAGCCTTCAAGCATTTCAGCCCATCTTATTTTCTCGGATTTCGATACTTTTGCATATCCGTATCCAGGTAAATCCACAAATCTGGCATCGTCAACCTTGTAAAAGTTTATCGTAGCGGTTTTTCCCGGAACTGAGCTCACTCTTGCAAGTGCCTTTCTGTTAAAAAGGCGATTAAGCAAAGATGATTTTCCAACATTTGATCTACCCGCAAAGGCTATTTCCGGCAAATCGGAAGACGGCAGCTGCGACGATGTTCCAAATGCCGCTTCAAATTCAGCTTTATTCAAATTCATTTTTTACCTCTTAGTTCTGTTGGCATACAGAGGCCGTTTGGCTTCTGTCCTGTTTGAGCTTTATGCTCCTTTGTTTATTATCTTTGACGACTACATTTTTGGATAGCGCTAGAGACAATACCTCGTCGGCTTTTGACACCGATATGAAATCGACATTTTCTTTAACAGCATCATCGATTTCTTTCAAATCCGAAACATTTTCCTCCGGAATAAGAACGGTTTTAATTCCGTTTCTGTATGCTGCCATTGTTTTTTCTTTCAATCCGCCGATCGGCAATACATTACCGGTCAAAGTAACTTCACCCGTCATAGCAATATCGGCTCTTACCGGTATACCCGTGAGTGCGGAAACAACCGCAGTTGTTATTGCTATTCCGGCAGAAGGGCCGTCTTTAGGAACAGCTCCCTCGGGGAAATGAATATGAATGTCAGTGTTTTTATAAAAATCCATATCAAGAGGCAATGCTTCCGAAATACTCCGGATATAACTGTATGCCGTCCTTGCGGATTCTTTCATAACATCGCCCAAAGAACCGGTAAGCTCAAGCTTTCCCGTTCCCGGCATCTTAACTGCCTCAACCTTCAGCATTTCTCCGCCTACAGAAGTCCATGCAAGACCGTTTACAACACCGACTTCATCCTTATGACCCTGAGATTCCGGCTTATATTTTTTTGGACCGAGATAGGCCTCAAGGCCGGTCGGCTTCACAGAGATTTTTCCGGTATAGCCTTCGGTTATTTTAACAGCAGCTTTACGCATTACCTTTGCAAAAGTGCGTTCAAGCGTTCTGACTCCGGCTTCTCTTGTATAACCGTCTATTATACTGTGTATGGCATTATCGGTAAAGTGAAGCTGTGACGCTTTGATGCCGTTTTCCTTGAGTTGTTTCGGTATAAGATGTTTTTTGGCTATATTGAACTTTTCCTCGTGTGTGTAACTGAAAAGTTCGATAACTTCCATTCTATCCAATAAGGGAGCTGGTATTTCGTTCTTATCGTTAGCAGTTGTAACAAAAAGCACCTTGCTCAAATCAAACGGGATTTCAATATAGTGATCACGGAATGTATTGTTCTGCTCGGGATCAAGAGCTTCTAATAAAGCACTTGACGGATCACCTTTATAGTCGCTGGCGAGCTTATCAATTTCATCAAGTAAAATCAAAGGATTAGAGGTTTTAGTCCTGATAACAGCTTCAATTATACTGCCCGGCATTGCACCGATATAAGTCTTTCTGTGACCTCTTATCTCTGCCTCGTCGTGAACACCGCCGAGAGATATTCTCTCATACTTTCTGTTCAGCGCCTTGGCAAGAGACTTTGCAACAGAGGTTTTGCCAACACCGGGAGGGCCGACAAGACATATTATCTGCCCCTTAATATTTGGCGACAGTTTTCTCACAGCAATAAATTCAAGAATTCGCTCTTTAACGTCTTTAAGTCCGTAATGATCTCTGTCAAGTATTCTTCGAGCATTATCGATATTAAGATTTTCTTTTGAGTAAATATGCCACGGAAGCTCCAAAATCTTATCAAGATAATTTCTTGATACTGCACTTTCGGGGCTGCTCGGCTGCACATATTTAAGCCTGTCGCACTCATTTAGCAGCTTCTTTTCGCTGTCGGCATCAAGATGCAGCTTGAGTATTTTTTCGCGATAGCCGTCAGCCTCGGAAGCGGGATTGTCTCCTTCGCCGAGTTCGGCGTTAATAGCCTTTAACTGCTCATGAAGGTAATATTCCTTTTGATTTTCATCTATTTGGCTCTGTACTCGGTCATTTATATCCTCTTCAAGCTGAAGAAGCTTAACCTCTTTGCCGAGTATATCTACAAGTTTTTGTATTCTCTTAAGCGAATCAATTTCGGATAAAACCTCCTGCTTCTGCGGATAATCAAGAGGAATATTGCCGACAATATAATCGGCAAGCGCACCGGGCTCAGACAGCTTGGCAACACCCATATTTATATCATTTGGGAGTTTCTGAGCTATAATAGAATACTCGTTAAACAACCCTTTGGCATATCTGACAAGTGCTTCTGCTCTCAAATTGTACTTTTCCGAATAAGGAATACTGTCTATTCGTTTGACAACAGCCGTAAGATATGGATTCACATCCGAAAAAGCTAATAATTCTGCTCTGTACTTTCCTTCAACTATTACTCTTAAGCAATCGCTTGAGGGTATTCTTACAATTTGCTTTATTTCGCAAACAACACCTATATCGTACACCGCATCAATATTTTCGGCCTCATCCGACATATCCTTTTGTGTAGAAAGAAATATGTCCTGCTTTGTTATCATTGCTGTTTTGACGGCAGAAATACTTTTTTTCCTGCCAACATCAAAGTGCAATGTAATATTAGGGAAAACAACCAATCCTCTCAATGCAACCATAGGCATATTAAGAGCATTATTGTCAAAAAGGTCCATTTATGTAATCTCCTACTTAATTAATTAGAGTTTATTATACAATGAATAAGATTTATCTGCAATAAAAAAGTGTCAACAAATAAAGAATAAGCTAAAATTTTAGTAAGATTGTTAATTTTTGCAACAACTTTTATGTACAAAATGCAGAATATGCATTTTTC
>ENA-OZUS01000457-OZUS01000457.1-human-gut-metagenome-genome-assembly--contig:-NODE-457-length-12976-cov-6.754895_pt1 | contig 12976 bp, 10 predicted proteins | sample MGYA00243437_ERZ654029 | MGnify/ENA primary metagenome ERZ654029 (study PRJEB26926, sample SAMN06164894) | human gut metagenome | biome: ENVO:00009003; feature: ENVO:2100002; material: ENVO:00002003...
TTCCAGTATAATTTTATTAATTCTTATTTTAATTATTATTGTAATATTTGCTCCCAAGCTGTTTAGTATCGAGCCGATGGTAGTTGTAAGCGGAAGCATGGAGCCTTCTTACATGAAGGGGAGCCTATTGTATGTAAAGGAGAGTGCCGGTGGGATACAGACAGGTGATGTCATTACCTTTTACAGAAATGGCGAGCTTGTGACTCACAGGGTAGTTGAGATAAATACAGATGAAAAGACCTACATTACAAAGGGCGATGCCAATCAGGTGAATGATGTACAGCCGGTTGCATGGTCTGATGTGGTCGGTGTGCCTGTGTTTGATATCCCGGTGCTTGGTTATCCTGCTTCTTTTTTAGGAACCGCGCAAGGTAAATTGGTATTCATTGTATTGTTGATTATTTTTACCGGTATTACAGTACTGACTGATAAAAAAATGGAGAAAACAAATGGTTAAGAAAGTAATTAGATTTATAGTTCTGATAATTGGTCTGTCTCTTGTGGCTTATTCGGGTTATCATCTGTTTAAGATTTATTCTGACTATAATACTTCGGATAAGACATATGAGAAGCTTCAGGATGAGTATGCAGTGGACGATTCAAAGAAGGATGATGACAGCACGAAAGGCAGTGAAGCACAGTCACCGTGGTATGATGATATAGATATTGATTTCGCCGGTTTAAGGAGTGAAAACCCTGATGTGGTTGGCTGGATTTATTTTGAGAATGAGGATATCAGCTACCCTGTCATGTATTCGGGGGATAACAGCTATTACCTCAGAAAGACCTTTAAGAGAGAGCATGCCACTGCAGGCTCCATCTTCCTTGAGGGTTCAAACAAGACTGATTTCAGCGACTGTCATACAATCATTTATGGACACAATATGAAAAACCTGTCTATGTTTGGAAAGCTTAAGCACTATAACCGTGATGAGAATTACTATGACAGCCATCAGTATTTCCAGATACTTGTCGATGGTAAAAAGTATAGGTACCAGATTTTCTCATATGAGACGGTTAGTGATGACAGTGATGAGTATACTGTGGGCTTTGAGCCTGACGAGACATTTGGCAAATTCGTACAGAGGATGGCTGCCTCATCAATGAAGGATACAGGCATAGTCCCGACAAAGGATGACAAGGTTGTGACGCTTTCAACCTGTTCCACAAGCGGTGAGACATACAGGTTTGTGGTACATGGTGTGAGGGTTGATGAGCATTGATAATGAAAACAGGTGTATAATATGAAAAAAGAAGATGAATTACTTAAAGAGCTTACCGATATGGTAAAGGAAACAAAGAAGGGGCAGATTAAGTGGAAGCTTTCCTGCCAGACTACAGAGTACAATGATGAGGCCGTAAAGCCGACAGTTACAGAGGATGGCATCACCTGGACTGTTGATGAGTGCTACGTGTCATATGAGTGTACCTATAAGGGCAGTGATTTTGTGATGATTACATATGAGATGATTCATACTGCCGGTGATAAAAGACAGACAACCAACCTTGTTTTTTTACCGCCGCTTGGCATCAGATACTTTGATATCAGCACACTGCTTCCATACTCAGTGCCGGCATCCAATATTCTCACCTACGAGATTCACACGCTGTGGCTATTACTGCTTGAGATGTATAAGAGCGACAACACAAGCGTAGAGCTTGACGCGAGCTCCAGGGAGCTTATGATTGAAGAATAGGGGATATGATATATGTATGCAGTGATTACAGGAGCAAGCTCAGGAATAGGTGAGCAGTTTGCAAAGAGACTTGCGAAGGAGGGGTATGACCTGATTCTTGTTGCCAGAAGGCGGGAGAGGCTTACAGCTCTTTCTGATAAGCTTAAAGCCACTCATAAGGAGCTTGAGTGTGATATTTTTACCGCGGATCTGATGCAGCTTGATGAGTGTCAGAGACTTTCGGACTATCTCGAGGAAAAAGATATAGAAATATTTATAAACAACGCAGGCTACGGTGATTGCGGCCTGTTTGAGGAGACTGATATAGCTAAGGAAATGGGCATGATAGATGTCAATGTGCGTGCTGTACACTTCCTGACGAAAAAGCTTTTAAGACAGATGAGGGTAAAGGACAGAGGTTTTATCTTAAATGTGGCAAGCTCTGCGGGTCTTATTCCTGCCGGTCCGTATATGGCTGCCTATTATGCCTCTAAGGCATATGTTGCGAGCCTTTCAAGGGCTGTTGCATGTGAGCTTCGACAGAGCCACGGTCATGTGTATGTGGGGTGTCTGTGTCCGGGACCGGTTGATACAGAGTTCAATGATGTGGCGAATGTGCGATTTGCGCTGAAGGGGATTTCCGCTGAATACTGCGCCAATTATGCCATAGACCGGATGATGAAGCACAAAACGGTCATAGTGCCTACTCTCAGGATGAAGCTTGCTACAACCTGTGGCAGATTTCTGCCACAATCTTTGTATATAAAGATTGTTTCACATCAGCAAAAGAAAAAATGGCACATTGACTAAAAAGTCTTTGAAAATTGGTTGAATTGCCCTATTTACAGTTATTGTAAATTTTATTATAATGTATACGAAAATAAACGAAAAGGATAGTATTATGAAATTAGGAGCGATTTATTCAAAGGAAAAGACAACATTTACACTGTTTTCGCCTGTTGCGGACAGTGTTTTTGTTATTTTTTATGATAAGGGAAATGATTCGACCGAGACAGGCAGGCTTGAGATGATGCGCGGAGAGGGAGAGCTTCGCAGTATTTTTTCTGCTACTGCAGAGGGTAATCTGGATGGTGTTTATTATACATATGAGGTTCATACCGCAGATGGCACATTCAGCTCGCATGATCCGTATGCAAGAGCCTGCGGTGTAAATGGGCACAGGTCTATGGTTATTGACCTGTCAAAGACTGATCCTGATGGATTTGCAGATGAGGACAGACCAAAGCTTGCAGACCCCATGAGCATGGTTATCACTGAGGTGTCTGTCGCGGATGTGTCTGCCGGTGCATCTGCTCATTCTAGGTATCCGGGTAAGTTTAAGGCATTTACTGAGGATAAAACTCTTTCGTATTTCAAGGATATGGGAGTGACACATCTGCAGCTTATGCCGTCGTATGATTTTGCCAGCATTGACGAGAGTGATTCCTTAAAGGAGCAGTATAACTGGGGCTATGATCCGTACAATTACAATGTGCCGGAGGGCTCTTACTCGACAGATCCGTTTAATGGAGCCGTGAGAGTGAGAGAGTATAAGGAGATGGTACACTCGATTCATGAGGCGGGTCTTGGTGTAATCATGGATGTGGTTTACAATCATACCTTCAATGTTCATGACAGCTGCTTTTACAAGACTGCGGGCAATTATTTCTACCGCATGCTGGATGCTGCAAAGTACTCTGATGCATCAGCCTGTGGCAATGAAATAGCCTCAGAGAAGCCTATGGTCAGAAAATATATCATTGATTCGCTGTGCTACTGGGCGAGTGAGTATCACATTGATGGCTTCAGGTTTGATCTGATGGGAGTACTTGATATCGAGACATTGAACGAAGCCAGAAAAGCTCTCTTAAAAATAAATCCTGATATAATAATGTACGGAGAGGGCTGGACAGGTGGAGAGAGCACTCTGCCGGAATCAGAGCGTGGCATGAAAATAAATGCTCCAAGGACACCGGGCATCGGCATGTTTTCGGATGATATACGTGATGCGGTAAAGGGACATGTGTTCTATATGGATGAGCTGGGCTTTGTCAATGGAGCTGCAGACAGAGGTGAAGAGCTAAAGCAGGCTGTTACGTGCGCTAAGTGGGCCAAATCGCCTATGCAGTCGATTAACTATCTGTCATGTCACGACAACTATACTCTCTGGGACAGGTTTATCATATCCAATTCACATGAGAGTGAAGAGATGCGTATCCGTATGAATAAGCTTGCAGCAGCCATCCTTTTTACAGCGCAGGGAATTCCGTTTTTCCTGCATGGAGAGGAGTTTGCGAGAACAAAGATTAGTGAGGCTGATGGTGCTCCTGTAGAGAACAGCTATTGCAGTCCTCTCTCTGTCAATGCAATAGATTATGACAGGGCTGAGCAGTTTTCGGACCTTAAAGCCTACTATAAGGGGCTTATAGCACTAAGAAGGGCTCACAAGTCATTTTATCTTGACACAGTAGATGAGATTAAGAAATCCATACATTTCATGGATGATATGCCTGATGGCGTTGTAGCATATACTATTGATAACGATACAGAGAAAGTGTTCGTAGCTTACAATGCCGGCAAAAATAAAATCACAATTAAACTTGCAGATGCTTTGTGGGAGGTTCTCGCAGATGAATCTTCTGCGGGAGATAAAGCTCTTTACACAATAAAAGACCAGGCAATAATACCTGGGGTATCATGCCTGGTTGCAGTTAGCAAATGTTAGTGAGTTGATTTATTTATGTAGCTTGTCTTGTATTTTGAATATACGATTTTCTGGCTGCGATACAGGCCAAAGTATCCTGACAGCATATAGCTGAATGGAATTGCCAAAAGAAAGTACGGCATGCCGTCGTAGCCAAACAGCTCAAAGCTGATGAGCAGCGATGTAATCGGACAGTTGGTGACACCACAGAACAGTGAAATCATGCCGACAGCTGTACACAGCGATGGCTCAAAGCCTGTCAGGTTGCCGAACAGGCATCCAAAGGTTGCGCCTATGAAAAAGGATGGTACAATTTCGCCGCCCTTAAAGCCTGCGCCAAGAGTCAGTGCGGTGAAGATGATTTTTAGCAGAAATGCTTCAGGTCTGACAGAGTCGTCTATACTGCTTTGGATGACACTCATTCCGGTGCCGTTGTAGGTCTGGTTTCCTACAAGCATAGTTGCTATGATGACAAAGCAGCCACCAATGAATACTCTTGTATATTTGTTTGGTAGATATTTTTTGTACAGCGCCTCACCTGAGTGAAGGGCCACACAAAAGAGTATGCTTACGAGTGCGCACAGTATTGCAAGCACAGATATTTTTACTGAGTTTAAAATAGTAAAGTCCGGTATGTTTTCAATAGCAAAAAATTCATTTGTAACATTGAAGTATGATGCGATACCGTGAGCGATGAGGGAGCTTATCACACATGGAACGAGTGCTATATAATACATGACACCGACGCTTATCATCTCCATGGAGAAAATAGCGGCTGCCATCGGAGTGCCAAACAGTGCACTGAATGCAGCGCTCATGCCACACATAATCATGACATGCTTGTCCTTTTCATCAAATCTGAATACCCTGCCTATAGAGCTTCCGATGCTGCCTCCCATCTGCAGTGCAGCACCCTCACGGCCGGCAGAGCCACCGAACAGGTGAGTGATAAGTGTGGATACAAATATAAGCGGGGCCATTATAAAGGGCACCTTGTCGCCTGAATGGATAGCTGATATTACCAGATTGGTTCCGGTGTCGTTATCGTCTTTACACAGATGATAGAGTCCTACAATGGCAAGTCCGCCGATTGGCAGAAAGTAAATGAGCCAAGGGTATTTCATTCTGAAATCGGTTACGACCGACAGGGCAAAATAAAATGCGGTGCCGCAGCTTCCTGCGACTATGCCGACAACGATAGAAAAGATTACCCATTTAATGGATGTTATAAGACGTTTCGTATTATGCTTTACCTTATGCACAATCAATTGCCTGGTTGTTTCATTCATTATGTTACACCTCTTTTAAACTTTTTATTAATTTGATATTAACATTAACTAATTTAATTTACAAGTTGCACTTTATGATGTTATAATAACTAAATAAAACGAAAATATCATATGATTTCATATGTATATTATATATTATTTTAAAATACAGGCTCACGCAGCCAAACAATGAGTATACAACAAAAGGGAGGAAAAATAACATGAGAACTAGCGGTGTATTAATGCCAATCTCATCACTGCCATCACAGTATGGTATTGGAACTATGGGAAAGGAGGCAAGACGTTTTGTCGATTTCCTTGAGAAGGGAGGTCAGACATACTGGCAGATTCTTCCAATCTGTCCTACCAGCTATGGAGATTCTCCATACCAGTCATTTTCAAGCTTCGCAGGCAATCCTTATTTTATCGATCTGGAGCTTTTATGCAAGGACAAGCTTCTGACAAAGAAGGAGTGCGAGTCATATAAGTGGGGCAAAAAGCCACAGTATGTAGACTATGGCATCATGTATGTCAACAGATATGCTCTTTTAAGAAAGGCATATGAGCGTTTTTCAAAGAAAACACCGGCTGACTATGAAGCATTCTGCAGTAAAGAGGCAGAGTGGCTTGATGAGTACACACTCTTTATGGCATTAAAGGATGCCAATGGCGGAGTGGCATGGAGCGAGTGGGATGATGCTCTTAAGTTTAGAAAACCTGAGGCTATGGAAGAAGCAAAGGAGAAGTATGCTGATGATATTGCCTTCTACAAGATGCTCCAGTATCTCTTCTTCAAGCAGTGGACTGCTTTAAAGGCATATGCTAATGAAAAGGGCATAAGAATTATCGGAGATGTACCTATTTATGTTGCCATGGATTCAGCAGATGTATGGGCTAATCCTACACAGTTCTATCTCGATAAAGACTTAAATCCAATCGAGGTGGCAGGATGTCCTCCTGATGCTTTCTCAGCTGACGGACAGCTCTGGGGCAATCCTCTTTTCAGATGGGATGTTATGAAGAAGGACAGCTACAGCTGGTGGACAAAGCGTATCAGTGCTATGGCAAAGCTATATGATATAGTACGAATCGATCATTTCAGAGGTTTTGATTCATTCTATGCTATTCCTGCAAAGGATGATACAGCAAAGAACGGTGTATGGAAAGATGGACCTGGCATGGATTTATTCAACGTGCTTGAGAAGAAGCTTGGCAAGCTTCCTATCATCGTGGAGGACCTCGGCTTCCTCACACCTTCCGTAAAGAAGCTTTTAAAGGATTCAGGCTTCCCCGGCATGAAGGTTATCCAGTTTGCCTTCGATTCAAGAGAAGATAGCGATTATCTGCCACATAACTATCCGCAGCACTGTGTTGTATACACGGGTACCCATGACAATGACACAGTTATGGGCTGGATGAAGACAGCTCCAAAGGATTGCGTAAGGTTTGCAAAGGATTACTTAAACCTCACAAAGGAGGAGGGCTACAACTGGGGCATGATGCGTGCGGCATGGTCATCAGTTGCCGATATGGCTATTGTTCCTATGCAGGATCTGCTTGGACTTGATTCAAAGGCCCGTATCAACATTCCTTCAACTACCGGTGGCAACTGGCAGTGGAGAGCTACTCCTGAGCAGATAGACAATAAGCTTGCAAAGAAGCTCCACAAGTGTATGCAGATGTACGCACGTCTGAGAGAGGAGCCTGAGGAGGCTTCTGACAAATCAGATGCTAAAGAATCAGCTGATACTTCTACAAGCAAGACAGCAGGATGTGAGAAAAAGGCTGCTAAGTAGTTTGGTTTAAAATACTATATGTTATTACAAAAGACCACAGGTTATCTGTTTTGAAGCCTGTGGCCTTTTTATGTGTAATAATTCAAAGAGCGGGTGAATACACTTTGATTATAGAATAAAGTGTATGGAGGAAGCTTTTATGGGCAGTAATATGGACAGTAAAGAGTTTGATTTATATAAAGATATCAGATGCCGCACAAACGGCGAGATTTACATAGGTGTCGTCGGTCCTGTGCGCACAGGCAAGTCCACATTTATAAAGCATTTCATGGAGCTTTGTGTAATCCCGAAGATGGACAATGAGTATGCCAAAAAGCGTGCAGTCGATGAACTGCCGCAATCAGGCAAAGGAAAGACTATTATGACGACTGAACCGAAATTTATTCCACAGGATGCGGTTACTATCAGTCTGGATGATGGCAGCGCTGTGAAGGTACGCCTTGTGGACTGTGTGGGCTTTACAGTGGGGGATGCTGTCGGTTATCTCGAGGAGGACGGCGAGCGTATGGTCAAAACACCATGGTTCGACGAGGATATACCTTTTGAGGAGGCTGCAGTTGTAGGTACAAAAAAGGTAATAGAGGAGCATTCGACAGTGGCTGTACTTGTAACCACTGACGGCAGCATAGGCGATATAAAAAGACAGAGCTATGAGGCAGCAGAAAGAGAAACAGTCATGCAGCTTGAGGATTCGGGAAAGCCATTTGTAATTGTGGTAAATACTACAAAGCCTTTTTCGGCAGAAACGAGACTTTTATGCGAGTCTCTTAGCAGAGAGTATAAAGCGGCTGCCATTCCTATAGACTGTGAAAAGCTTTGCATGGGACAGATTACAGATATCATGGAAAAGCTCTTATATGAATTTGCAGTCACGAGAGTGGACTATGATATACCGAAATGGGTGCAGCTTCTGCCTTATGACAATTATGTAAAGCAGGCCGTGATTACATATGCAAAGACTTTTCTTGCAAGGGCTTCAAAGCTGAAGGATGTCGCACAGATGAGCGCTGATATGCCTGAATCGGATGGGGATATATTAAAAGTGGTATCTCTTGCCGGGATGGGGCTGTCTGATGGTGTGGTAAAGGTTAAAATTGAGATTGCAGAGAAGTACTATTACGAGAATATTTCCGCGCTGTGCGGTGTGACTGTTTCCGGGGAAAAGGAGCTGATTTCCCTGATTCTTTCACTCACTGAGGAAAAGAATGAATACGAAAAGATTAAGGATGCTTTTTCATCGGTGCAGCAGAAGGGTTATGGTGTTGTGATGCCACAGCTGTCTGATATCCGAATGGAGGAGCCTGTGCTTATAGCCCATGGAAACAAGTTTGGAGTAAAAATGAAGGCTATTTCACCGTCAATACATATGATAAGGGCTAATATCGAGACCGAGATAGCACCGATAGTCGGAAGCAGGGAACAGGCAGAGGATCTGATAGATTACATCAAAAATGGTGAAAACAGTGACAGTGGAGTCTGGAAGACTAATATTTTTGGAAAGTCTGTCGGTGAGCTTATGGAGGACGGAATAAGAAGCAAAATAATGCAGATGGATGATGAGTGCCAGATAAAGCTTCAGGAAACCATGCAAAAGATTGTGAATGACTCAAATGGCGGCATGATTTGTATAATTATATAATGATATGGGGGTCAAAAGGTATTTTGACCCTTTAATCATATAATTATTGATTGGTAATTAGAGTTTAATTACTATATTATACGAAATATAAGTTGACTATATAGCATAAAGATAGCATAATGATACATAAAGACTGATTTAAAAGCGAAAGAGAGTAGGTTACATGCAGATAATTTTTATACATCACAGTTGTTTTCTTGTGGAACTGGATGACAAGGTGCTTATATTTGATTATTTTGATGGAGACAAGGTGGAGGGTATGCATTTTACCGGAAAGCTGCCATCTTATGAGCCGGATACAAAAATCTATATGTTTGCAAGTCACAGCCACAAGGATCATTATGATATGGATATTTTGCGTCTGGCTGACAAATATCCGAATATACATTATGTTTTTTCGAAGGATATCCGTATCAGTCCGCATTTTTTATCAAAGCATGGCATTGATCCCGCTGTCAGGGACAGGGTGACATTTGTTTCACCTGACAATACATATCATGTGGATGATCTGGATATAATGACACTTAGATCCACCGATGCCGGTGTGGCGTTTTATGTTGCCTCAAACGGTGTGAGCCTGTTTCATGCCGGTGATTTAAACGACTGGGAGTGGGATGGCGCCGGTGATTTGATAAACGGCAGAGTGCGCAGAGCCTTCAGGCATGAGATAAAAAAGCTTTCGGAAAAACCAATAAACGTGGCTTTTTTCCCGATGGATCCAAAGCTTATGGAGTATCAGTTCAAGGGTTTTGATTATTTTTTACAAAATACCTCGGCAGAGTTTGTTTTCCCTATGCATATGTGGCAGGACTACAGCGGTATCATTGAATACAAAAAGAGGCTGAGCAATAAGGACATGGCTGACAGGGTGATTGAGATTGAACGTGAAAATCAGACGTTTGCTTTTGGAGAGAACTATTGAATTATTTCACAAATTCATTTATAATAAATTAGTTCAATAAATTTAGGAGGGTAATTATGGGGGACTTTTTCATGTGCGTAGCACAATATGTTATTATTATGATTGTTTTGGCGGCCATAGGCTTTTGCGGAGCGTTGATTGGGGTAAAGCTTCGTAAAATGAAGGACGCAAAGACAAAAGAATAGGAGATTCAAGTAATGAAGAAGAGTTATGGCGTTAACGAATTACGTCGTATGTACCTTGAGTTCTTTGAGAGCAAGGGACATCTCGCAATGAAGAGTTTTTCACTGGTGCCTCACAATGACAACAGTCTGCTTCTTATTAATGCAGGTATGGCACCGCTTAAACCATATTTTACAGGACAGGAGGTTCCGCCAAGACGCCGTGTGACTACATGCCAGAAGTGTGTCAGAACAGGTGATATCGAGAATGTAGGTAAGACAGCTCGTCATCTTACATTTTTTGAGATGCTCGGAAACTTCTCGTTTGGCGATTATTTCAAGCATGAAGCAATCGCATGGTCATGGGAATTTTTGACAGAGGTGCTCGGTCTTGAAAAGGACAGGCTTTATCCTTCCATCTATGGTGAGGATGATGAGGCATTTGATATCTGGACTAAGGAAGTAGGAGTGCCGGGAGATCGTATTACACGTTTCTACAGAGATCCAAAGACCGGTGAGTGTGACAACTTCTGGGAGCATGGCGCAGGTCCTTGCGGTCCTTGCTCTGAGATTTACTACGACCGCGGTGGGAAGTACGGCTGTGGCAAGCCTGATTGTAAGGTAGGCTGTGACTGTGACCGTTTCATGGAGGTGTGGAACAATGTATTCACACAGTTTAACGGTGACGGACACGGTGGATACACTGAGCTTGAGCACAAGAACATTGATACAGGTATGGGACTTGAGCGTCTTGCTGTTGTAATGCAGGATGTTGATTCGGTATTCGATATTGATACAATGAAGGCTATCCGTGACAAGGTCTGCGAGCTTTCAGGCAAGAAATATCATGTCGATGAGATGGACGATGTTTCTATCCGTCTTATCACAGACCATATCCGTTCGTCTACATTCCTTATTTCTGACGGAGTTATGCCATCTAACGAGGGCAGGGGCTATGTGCTTCGCCGTATCATCAGACGTGCCGCTATGCATGGACGTACACTTGGCATACAGGGTGCATTCCTTGGCAAAATCGCGCAGGTTGTTATTGATGAGAGCAAGGACGGTTATCCGGAGCTTGAGGAGAGAAAGGATTTCATCCTTAAGGTGCTCACTCAGGAAGAGGAGAAGTTCGCGAAGACTATCGACCAGGGACTTGGTATCCTTGCAGATATGGAAGAGCATATGAAGGCTGACGGGGTCAAGGTACTTTCAGGAGAGGATGCATTCAAGCTTTACGATACATACGGCTTCCCTGTAGACCTCACGGCAGAGATTCTCGAGGAGAAGGGCTTCACATATGATGAGGCTGGCTTTGAGAGTTGTATGGAGGCTCAGAGACAGAAGGCAAGAGGAGCCCGCAAGGAAACAAACTATATGGGTGCTGATGCCAATGTTTACAATGATATAGATTCTGAAATTACTACAGAGTTCACAGGCTATGACAAGCTTACTGACACAGCTGAGATTGCTTTCCTTACCACATCGGATGATGTAGTCGAGGCTCTTTCAGATGGTGATAAGGGTTCTGTAATCGTGCCAAACACACCTTTCTATGCCACAATGGGTGGTCAGCAGGGTGACAAGGGTATCATAAAGACAGAGAGCGGTACATTTGTTGTTGAGGATACTGTAAAGGTAGTCGGCAACAGATATGCACATGTAGGATATGTGTCAGAGGGTATGATCCGCACAGGCGAGAAGGCTACACTTTCTGTTGATACAAAAACAAGAACAAACACATGCAGAAATCACTCTGCCACTCATCTGCTTCAGAAGGCATTGCGTGAGGTACTCGGCACACATGTAGAGCAGGCAGGTTCTTATCAGGATGCTGAGAGAACACGTTTTGATTTCTCTCATTTTTCTGCTATGACTGCTGAGGAGCTTAAAAGGGTTGAGGATATCGTAAACGAGAAAATCAACGAAGCTATTGAAGTTCACACAGATATCATGACTGTCGATGAGGCTAAAAAGACAGGTGCCATGGCTCTCTTCGGCGAGAAATACGGTGAAAAGGTACGTGTCGTATCAATGGGCGATTTTTCTAAGGAGTTCTGCGGTGGTACACATGTAAAGAATACATCTGATATCAAGGTATTCAAGATTCTTTCGGAGAGCGGTGTAGCTGCTGGCGTCAGACGTATCGAGGCTATCACAGGCGACAATGTATTCGCTTACTACAGCAATATGGAGAAGGAGCTTGAGGAGGCTGCTAAGGTTGTTAAATCAACTCCTGCCAACCTCAAAGAGAGACTTGAGCACCTGATGGCTGAGATGAAGGCACTTCAGAGTGAGAATGAGTCTCTTAAGAGCAAGGCAGCAAAGGATGCGCTCGGCGATGTTATGGATCAGGTAGTTGATGTAAACGGCATCAAGCTTCTTGCAACAAGTGTTGACGGCGTTGATATGAACGGACTGCGTGATCTTGGCGATTCCATCAAGGAAAAGCTTGGCGAGGGAGTTATCGTGCTTGCTTCTTCAAATGAAGGCAAGGTAAATCTTGTTGCCATGGCAACAGACGCTGCCATAAAGAGCGGTGCGCATGCAGGAAACTTAATCAAGGCAATCGCCTCAAAGGTAGGCGGTGGCGGCGGTGGACGCCCTAACATGGCTCAGGCCGGTGGAAAGAACCCGGCAGGTATTCCTGATGCTATTGCTTCAGTAAAGGACGCACTTTCAGGTATGATTAAGTAACAAAAATGCATATATAGTGCTTTAACAAGCTTGATTAGAGTCATTTTGGAGTGATGTTTTACCCTGTCTCTTATACACATCTCCGAGCCCACGAGACGTAGAGGAATCTCGTA
>ENA-OZUS01000458-OZUS01000458.1-human-gut-metagenome-genome-assembly--contig:-NODE-458-length-12975-cov-3.851316_pt1 | contig 12975 bp, 8 predicted proteins | sample MGYA00243437_ERZ654029 | MGnify/ENA primary metagenome ERZ654029 (study PRJEB26926, sample SAMN06164894) | human gut metagenome | biome: ENVO:00009003; feature: ENVO:2100002; material: ENVO:00002003...
CTCTGGAAGTCCGCTGCCGTGGCATGATAGTAAAGTCCCGCCGCACCGATGGGAGATACATAGGAAAATTTCTCCAGAGCATCCCTACGGATATTTTCAGACAATACGCCGTCAATTCCACTGACATCAAAATCCTGTTTGATTTCTTCCAGTCGGGGATCATATTCTTCTTTTTCACGAACACCATATACTACCCGCAGGATCTTCCCGTGCTGGATCAATACTCCCGGCTCCTTAATATTGGCAGAGACATAGATGCATCCATCCGTCACCAACAGATTCGGCAGCTTTTCCTGCATTTTCGCGCCGGTTCCGTAGATATTCAACACCGGGATCACAATGGTAGAAGGATTCGCCACCCTCTGAATAAACGGAATGGTATCTTCCAGAGAATAACCCTTCACGCAGACCAGGATCACGTCCGGCCGCTCGCTATAGTGGTCCATATCCGCAGCTTTTACCGGAATCGTTTCGGTGGTGCCATCCCACATTTTTTCCACGGCAAGACCGCTCTCCTGCATGGCTGCAAGATGTCTGCCTCTGGCGATCAGGGTGACATCTTTTCCTGCTTTCGTCATATAAAATCCCAGAATTCCTCCGGTTCCTCCAGCTCCGATAATTGCATATTTCATGATAATGATCTCCCTTTCTGCCGCCCCGCGCATCCGTATCATACCGTTCTTCCGTCCGGTCGCCCAATTATCAGCTGCGCTCCATTTTACCATCTCATAGTGAGGGTATTCTGCCTGCGGACAATTACAATGAATTTATGATACCATGACCTAAAAGAAGCCGCCAGTCTCTGTTTTCACATAACTGGCGGCTTCCTCTTGATATCTTATATTCTCTTACAGAAATTCTTTGACAGACTTGTAAACGCCCTTGGCATCCAGACCGTACTTCTCTACCAGAGCAGCAGCGGAACCGGACTCACCGAAGACATCCTGCATGCCGACCTTCTTCACAGGCACGGGATGATTTGCGCACAGACAGTCGCAGACAGCGCTTCCCAGTCCGCCAATGACGGAATGCTCTTCCACGGTGACTACCTTGCCGGTCTTCTTCGCGCTGTTAAGGATGATCTCCTCGTCCAGAGGCTTGATAGTACAGATATTTACAACCTCTGCACTGATGCCTTCCTCTTCCAGCATCTTCGCTGCACCCAGAGCGGAATCAACGCAGATACCGGTGGCTACGATGGTGACATCCTTGCCTTCACGGACTACGGTTCCCTTACCGATCTCGAAATGATAACCGGGATGATCATTGATCACGGGTACTGCAGCACGTCCGAAACGAATATATACAGGTCCTTCATATTCCAGAGCGGCACGAACAGCAGCTCTGGCTTCCACATCATCGGAAGGGCACATTACTACCATGCCGGGGATGGTGCGCATCAGGGCGATATCCTCGTTACACTGATGGGTAGCGCCGTCCTCACCTACGGTGATACCTGCATGAGTTGCACCGATCTTGACATTCAGATGCGGGTAACCGATGGAATTACGCACCTGCTCGAATGCACGTCCTGCTGCAAACATTGCAAATGAGCTTACGAAAGGAATCTTACCTACCAGGGACAGTCCTGCTGCCACACCCATCATGTTTTCCTCTGCGATACCACAATCGATATGACGGTCGGGATATGCCTTACGGAAAATTCCGGTCTTGGTAGCTGCTGCCAGGTCAGCATCCAATACTACCAGATTGGGGAATTCTTCTGCCAGCTCCTTCAGGGAGTTGCCGTAGCTTTCTCTGGTTGCAATTTTTTTCACGGTATTTTCTGCCATTACTGCTCACCTGCTTTCTCTAATTCTTTTTCGATCTTATCAAGGTCTGCCATTGCAATCGCATACTCCTCATCATTGGGCGCCTTGCCATGCCAGTCTACGCTGTTTTCCATGAAGGAGACTCCCTTGCCCTTGATGCTGTGGAATACGATACAGGTGGGCATGCCCTTGGTCTCTCTTGCTTCCTTAAATGCTGCACGAATTGCATCAAAATCATGTGCATCTGCATTGATCACATGGAAATTGAATGCCTCGAACTTTTTATCAATAGGATAAGGAGAACATACCTGATCAATGGGTCCATCGATCTGCAGGTTGTTGTTATCTACCATAACGCAGAGGTTGTCCAACTTACGGAAGCCCGCGAACATAGCAGCCTCCCATACCTGTCCTTCCTCGATCTCACCGTCACCCAGCAGTGTGTATACACGGAAATCACGTTTGTCCATCTTAGCACCCAGTGCCATGCCGACTGCTGCGGAAATGCCCTGTCCCAGGGATCCGGAAGACATATCCACGCCGGGGATATGGATGCAGGGATGACCCTGCAGATAGGAGCCCAGGTGACGCAGGGTAGGCAGATCCTCTACCGGGAAATATCCTCTGTAAGCCAGTGCGGAATAGAGTCCGGGAGCTGTATGACCCTTGGACAGTACGAATCTGTCACGTTCCTCCATATCGGGATTCTTCGGGTCAATGTTCATCTCCTCAAAATATAAAAATGTAAAAATATCTGCGGCTGACAGGGATCCACCGGGATGTCCCGCTTTCGCACCATGAACTGCGGTCACAATGCCCTTGCGGACATCATTGGCACGCTTTTGCAGTTCTAAATTCTTCATTGTCTCCTCCATTCCGCCATATTGGCTTGTCTGTTGCGATTTACGTTGTTATACTAGCATACTTCCGAATGCTAGTCTAGTAAAAGAATTGCTCTTCTACCGTAAAATATTGCGGTGGCAAATTCCAGCATACAGTTCAGACCTCCATTCATAAATTTGTTCGTTCCACTCACAAATTCATTTCATGGAGGTGCGCTCCGCTAATAGAATTTGTCATATAGTGCTCTGTGTGCAAGCACCCTCGCACTATAAGCCAAATTCTATTTCTGAACTGTTTGACCATAGTATGCATTCTTTCCATGCTTGCGATTATAGTGCTTATCCTGCAGCTCCTGCGGTGCCGGCTGAATTCTGGGGTTGATGGTCTCGGCACGGTATGCCATTTTGGCCACTTCTTCCAATACTACGGCATTGTGGACAGCCTCTTTGGCGTCCTTGCCCCAGGCAAACGGTCCATGATTCTTGCACAGCACAGCGGGAACTGCCTTGGGATCCTTGCCCAGACGCTTGAACTCATTGACGATCAGATGTCCGGTATTTTCCTCGTAAGCATCCTCGATCTCTTCCTTCGTCAGGCAGCGCACGCAGGGAACCGGTCCGTAGATGTAATCTGCCTGGGTGGTTCCGTAGCAGGGAATGTCTCTTCCCGCCTGTGCCCAACTGGTAGCATAGGAAGAATGGGTATGCACGATACCGCCGATCTCCGGAAACGCCTTGTACAACTCCAGATGAGTTGCCGTGTCGGAAGAGGGATTCAGATCCCCTTCCACCTTATTGCCGTTCAGATCCATGACTACCATCATCTCCGGTGTCAGCTTGTCATAATCCACACCACTGGGTTTGATCACGAACAGTCCACTCTCTCTGTCAATGGCGCTGACATTTCCCCAGGTGAAAGTCACCAGACCATACCGGGGCAGATCCATATTTGCTTCATATACTTTCTGTTTTAATTCCTCTAACATATACTTAATCTCATTCCTTTCCACAGCCTGCCAACTTTCCGACACATAGGTATCGTGTACTTCCGTACACTATGCAGGCTCAAATTGCATCTGAAAAATTATTTTGCCGCAACGGCTGCCTTTTCTGCGGGAAGCAGTTTCTTGTACTCTTCCAGGAAAGCATCAAATCCCTTCACATCCTCGACATCCGGGTTCAGTGTGGTTCCGGTCTGTCCTGCGAAGATCTTGTCATTCAGATAGGAGGAAAGAGTCTCGCCGTCTTTTTTCTCCTTCATGAAAGCTGCCAGAATAGCAATACCCCAGGCACCGCCTTCACTGGCTGTATCCATAACGGTGATCGGTGCGTTCATGCCTGCTGCCATGACACGCTGTCCCACCACGGGAGTCTTGAAGAAGCCGCCATGGCCCATCAGGGAATCCACGGCCACATGCTCTTCTTTTAACAGAATGTCCATGCCAATCTTCAGGGTAGCAACTGCGCTGTACAGATGGGAACGCATGAAGTTTGCCAGTGAGAAATCCGCATCGGGAGTTCTTACCACCATGGGACGCCCTGCATCCAGTCCGGTGATGGGCTCTCCTGAGAAATAATTGTATGCTGTCACGCCGCCGCAGTCCGCAGCACCTTCCAGTGCCTTGCGGTACAGCACGCCGTACAGTTCATTCTTATCTACTTTTACGCCAAAGCTCTCTGCACATTCGCCCAGAAGATTTACCCAGGCATTCAGATCGGAGGTACAGTTGTTGCAGTGTACCATAGCTACCGGCATACCGTCGGGAGTGGTGACCATATCGATCTCTTCGTGTACTTTTTCCATAGCCTTCTCCAATACCACCATAGCGAAAATGGAGGTTCCGGCAGAGACATTACCGGTGCGGACTGCCACACTGTTGGTGGCTACCATGCCGGTTCCCGCATCACCTTCGGGAGGGCACATGGGTACGCCGGGCTGTAAGGTTCCGGTGGAATCCAGTAATTTTGCACCTTCCGCGGTCAGAACCCCGGCAGGCTCTCCGGCTACCAGTACCTTCGGCAGAATGTCACGGATCTTCCAGTCAAAATTGTGTAAGCCATCGAACTGATCCAGCATCTTCTGATCAAAATCCATAATGGTGGAATCAATGGGGAACATACCTGCTGCCTCACCGATGCCCAGCACCTTTTCTCCGGACAGCTTCCAGTGAATGTATCCTGCCAGGGTGGTGAAGAATGCGATATCCTTCACATGATCTTCTCCGCTCAAAATAGCCTGATACAGATGTGCAATGCTCCATCTCTGGGGAATGTTGAAATTAAATACCGGGATCAGCTTCTTGCAGGCTTCGGATGTCTGTGTATTTCTCCAGGTACGGAAAGGCACCAGAAGTTCTCCGGCTGCATTGAACGGCATATAGCCGTGCATCATTCCGCTGAATCCCAGAGAGCCCAGGGTGGTCAGCTTCTCGCCGTATTTTGCCTCTACATCGTCTGTCAGGCTCTTGTAGCATCCCTGCAGGCCTTTCCAGATATCTTCCAGACTGTAGGTCCAGATGTTGTTCTCCAGACGGTTCTCCCAGTCGTAGGTTCCCATGGCGATGGGTGCGTGGCTCTCATCTACCAGTACCGCTTTGATTCTGGTGGAACCAAACTCAATACCGAGGGCTGTTTTTCCTGTTCTGATCGCTTCTTTTACTGCTTCGTTCATTGTGTTCTCTCCTTTTCACTTCTTTATTTATCTCATTTTTTATTTCCGTTTTCAGTGCATTCCGCAACAGATTCCCGCTCTACGACACGGGTGTCAAATTCGTAAGTCAGGTCCTTTTTCCTGCCCGCGATCATCTGTAACAATGTCTCCGCTGCTTTTTTCCCCAGATTCTCCTTGGGGTGCGGCAGGGAAGTGATGGGCACCTCGCTGTGTCTCGCCAGATCCGAATCGTCGATGCTGATGACTGACACATCTTCCGGTACCCGGATATTGCGTTCTGTCAACATCCGAATCAACTGAAAAGCAATCTGATCATTGTATGCCAGAAGGGCGGTGCATTCCTCTACCCGATTCAGGATTCTGTCCCGGCAGTAACCAAGTTGCTTCGATTCGTCCGTGTCGATCCACACCATCCGGGAATCCGTCACAGTGAGCCCGGCCTCTTCCATGGCCTTCAGATATCCCAGATAACGCTGTCTGCCCTGACCGTCATCCAGCTTCAGGATTGCCCCGATCTTCTGATGCCCCTTGTCAATCAGATATCTTACGGCCTTGTAGGCCGCCTCCGCATCATTTAACGATACATGCGGTGCCTCCAGTTCGGGATAATAGGTATTGAAAAACAGAAGCGGTATCTTTCTGGCCATCAGGTGCCGGTACAGATCCAGGTTCGGATTCGGCAATCCGCTCTTTGTCCCCTCCACGATCACTCCGGCCACATCGTCCCGTTTCAACAGATCCTTCAGAATACTTTTCTCCCGGTCCAGCGTGTTGTTTGTGAAATAGATCTGGACAGAAAACCCGCTTTCAAATAAAGTATTCTGCATTCCCTGTAAAATTCTGGGGAAAATGTAGCTGTCCACGTAGGTAGTCACCACGGCGATGCTGTTGCGCTGTTCCAGATTCTTCTGGCGGTCAAAGCTCACATAAGTGCCACTGCCACGGATCCTCTGCACCAGCCCGTCCTCCTCCAGCGTGCCGATAGCTTTCCGCACCGTCTGCCTGCTGATATGGAACTGTTCCGACAGCTGATTCTCCGAGGGAACTTTCTCTCCCGGACCTAGTTGTCCGTCTGATATCTGTTCCTGTATGTAATTAATGAGATTTTGATATTTTGTCTCCATAATCACTTTCAGTATAATCAGACCACCGTACAAAGTCAATACATCTTTTACCTGTTTTAGGTACATTTGTGTATAGTTGTTTGGTGTACAACCTGCAGTAAGTCTATCCCGTGGAGTATTCACATATACTCTTACCAACACTCTTTTTCATCAGGTAATCATCGTGCGTAAACGTCCCCCTCTCTCCTTCCCTCAACTACTCGTATGTATTAGTCTTCTCTGCGCCCTCACCGGTGCTCTGACCCTTGTAGCTTCCCATACCTCCCCGGATAGACGTTTTGAGCAGTTCACCTCCCAACTTTTTCAGGAGGAAATGACTGGCAGTACCCTGAATATGCACTACACCATTGCCGATCCAAAGACCTTTGGCATCTCCGAATATGAACCTGTGCTTCCGATCTACCACTCCGACCAGCCGGAAGACAGCAAAGAACACTGTTCCGACTTGTTGCACCGGCTTGACCGTATAGACCCTGACAGACTTTCCCCGGAAAATGCCTATACTTACCGGTTATTGCATCGCTCTCTGGAAAATGATCTGGCTCTGGCAGATTTTCCTTATTACAATGAGCCTCTGTCACCTTCCTCCGGAATGCAGTCCCAGCTTCCCGTTCTGCTGGCGGAATACACCTTCCGCACAAAACGGGATGTCACGGATTACCTGGCTCTCCTGGATCAGATAGATGACTATTTTGCCTCCCTGCTTCTCTACGAGCAGGAAAAAGCTGCCGCAGGCTTCTTTATGCCTGCCTGCTCCTCAGAAAAGGTCCGGAAGCAATGTGACACCATTGTCACAACCGAAGAACTGGCACAGGGAACCCATTTTTTACAGACTACTTTTGAAGACCGCCTGTCAGAGCTACAGAAGCAGGGACTTTTTACACCGGAGGAGACTGCCTCCCTGATCAAAACCAACGACCGCCTGCTTGCCACGGTGGTGCAGCCCGCCTATGCCGCCCTGTCCGAAGGGCTGCACTCTCTGGAGACTTCCACCAATGCCGATTCCACTGCATCCGAAACAACTACCAATGCTGCTTCGGGCAAAAACAACAGTGCCCACAATGGGCTCCCGAAAGGGCTCGCCCTGCTGCCGGACGGAAAGACCTACTATCTCCATCTGCTGTTTTCCGAGACCGGTTCCTCCCGTTCCGAAAAAGAACTGGTGCAGATGCTGCTTGTGCAATTTCAGAAAGAGCAATCCGCAATCCGCAATCTGGCTTCCCAGTCCCCTTCCCTGATTACACTGCTTTCTGAAGAAAATACGGCAGTTTTCCCTCTGGCAGAACCGGAAGAAATGCTCTCGGATCTACAGGCTCGTATGAAAAATGACTTTCCTGTCAGCAGTCCCGTTCCCACCGTCACTGTCAAAGATGTGGTCCCCAGTCTGGAACCCTATAGTGCACCGGCCTTTTACCTAACCACACCTCTGGGAGATTCCGAAAATAATGTCATATATATAAACCGCCGGAACTCCCCTCAGGGACTGGAGCTCTACACCACGCTGGCCCATGAAGGCTTTCCGGGTCATCTCTACCAGACCGTGTACAGCAACCGCATCTTTTCCGACATGCACACGGATCCTGCCAGAAAACTCATCTGGTACGGCGGTTATCTCGAAGGCTGGGCGTTGTATGTGGAATTTCTTTCCTATGATTATGCGGCCACTCTGTTGGAACAGGCCGGACAGTCGGATGCCGCACAGTCGGCCCGGCTGGAGAAGCATACCCGCAGCTTGCAGTTGTGCATGTACACTCTGTTGGATCTCCTGATCCACGGAGAGGGCGCCGGATACGATCAGGTGGCAGAGGTTCTTGGGAAATTCGGTATTGATTCTCCCGGGACCTGCGAAGCAATCTACACTTATATCGCAGAAGAGCCCTGTAATTATCCGAAATATTACATCGGTTATCTGGAGATTCTACAGCTGCAGGACACCGCCAGGGATCACTGGAAAGATGCCTATTCCGACCTCCGGTTCCACACCTTTTATCTGGAACAGGGAACTTCTGATTTTTCCTCACTGGAAGACCTGCTTTTAATGACAAATTAACGTTTTTGTGATAGGATAAAGTGTACGGATCATCAGGTTGGAGGAACCCATGACACAGTTTACAAGCAAGGCCATCGAAGAATCCTTTATCCGGCTGCTGAATGAACGGCCGCTGGATAAGATCACTATAAAAGACATCGTGGATGACTGCGGCATCAGCCGCAACACTTTTTACTATCATTTTCAGGATATCACCGCTCTGTTGGAACACATTCTGAATGCAGATGTGGAGCGGGTACTGTCACAGCATCTGGATATGGACTCCTGGGAGGACGGCTTTATCTCCGCTGCCCGGTTCGCTCTGGAGAATAAGCGTCTGGTCTACCATATTTACAATTCCGTCAGCAGAGAACGGGTGGAGCGCTACCTTTACAGTATCGCCGGAGAGGTCATGCGGCTGTATGTATCCAGGATCACGGAACAGGTGGAACATGTAGCTCATAAAAAAGTATTTCCCGAAGATCAGAAAATGGTGGTAGATTTTTACAAATTTGCCCTGGTTGGCATGATTTTAGACTGGCTGAACACCGGAATGAAGAAAGATCCGGAGGGACTGATCCGGCGTGTCGGCGAGATTTTCCACGGAAATATCGAAGCAGCCCTGACCCGTGTGGCCCGTTAATTTGGACATTTGTCCATGTTTGCACATATTTTGGATTATTTAAGAGCAATGCGCAATTTTTGTGCATTGCCTTTTTTTGTCCGTTTTCAAGACTGGATTCCTTGCATACAATACCAATTGAGAAAGAATCGACAACGAAAGGAGCCCTGTTTTATGAAATTTGGTAAATGGGTCGTAAAATGCCGTATTCCTATTCTGATACTGGCAGTTGCACTACTGGTCCCTTCCCTGATCGGTATGATCATGACGCGGATCAATTACGATATGCTGACTTACCTGCCCGGTGATATTGACACGGTAGTAGGTCAGGATATTCTGATGGATGAATTTGGAAAAGGAGCCTTTTCCTTCGTCATTATCGAGGGAATGGATCCCAAGGATGTCTCCTCCCTCCGGGAAGATATTTCCCATGTAGATCATGTGGACACCGTTCTTTGGTATGACGATTTCGCAGATGTTTCCGTTCCCATGGAAATACTTCCTTCCAAACTATATGACGCTTTCAATTCCGGTGACAGCACCATGCTAGCGATCTTCTTCGATACCTCCACCTCCTCCGACGATACTATGGAGGCGATCACAGCGATCCGCAGCATTGCCGGCAAGCAGTGTTTTGTCTCCGGTATGTCCGCCATGGTCACCGACCTGAAGGATCTGTGCGAAAAAGAGGAACCGATCTATGTAGGTATTGCCGTTGCACTGGCCTGCGTAGCCATGATGATCTTCATGGACAACTGGATCACACCGTTTGTTTTCCTGATGAGTATCGGTATGGCAATCCTCTTAAATATGGGTACCAACTATTTCCTCGGAGAGATCTCTTACCTGACCAAAGCACTGTCCGCTGTCCTGCAGCTGGCTGTAACCATGGACTACTCTATTTTCCTCTGGCACAGCTACGAAGAACAGAAGAGTATGTATGAGGATAACAAGGAAGCCATGGCTGTAGCCATCAACAACACTCTGACCTCCGTGGTCGGAAGTTCCATCACCACGGTAGCTGGATTTATCGCTCTGTGCTTTATGAGCTATACCTTAGGTCTGGATCTTGGTATTGTCATGGCCAAGGGTGTCATCCTGGGTGTCATCGGTTGTGTCACAACGCTTCCTTCCATGATCCTGGTACTGGATAAGTTATTACAGAAGACCAGTCACAAATCCCTGCTGCCGGATATGGGAAAAGTTGCTTCAGGTATCACCAAAGTATTCCCGGTATTCCTGATCCTGTTCCTGGGGCTGGTACTTCCTTCTTATCTGTCTTATAAAGCAACCAACAATGAAGTGTATTACGATCTCGGTGAAACCCTTCCCGAAGATATGGCCTACGTGGTAGCCAACAGCAAATTGCAGGAAGACTTCGGTGTAGGTGCCACCCATATGGTACTGGTAAGCACCGATGTATCTGACACTGACGTACGTGCCATGATCCACGAGATGGAAAACGTCGAGGGTATCAAATATGCTCTGGGTCTGGAATCCGTAGTCGGCCCTCTGGTACCAGAGGAAATGCTTCCGGAATCCGTAAAAGAAGTATTAAAGAGTGATGACTGGGAACTCCTTCTGGTGAACTCCGAATATAAGACCGCTACCGATGAGGTAAATGCCCAGATCAATGAGCTGAATACTATTTTGAAAAAATACGATTCCAAGGGCATGCTGATCGGTGAAGCTCCCTGTACCAAGGATCTGATCGAGACCACCGACGAGGACTTCAAAGTTGTAAATACCGTCTCTATCGTAGCGATCTTCGTGATCATTGCTCTGGTAGAAAAAAGTATTACCCTGCCGCTGATCCTGGTAGCTGTTATCGAGTTGTCCATCTTCATCAATCTGGGCCTTGCTCACCTGACAGGAACGTCACTTCCTTTCATTGCCCCGATCTGTATCAGTACGATTCAGCTGGGTGCTACTGTGGACTACGCTATTCTGATGACCACAAGATACAAGCAGGAACGCTACGAAGGCAGGGACAAACGTGAAGCTGTCACCAACGCCCTGAAGGTATCCATTCCTTCCATTATCGTCAGCGCCATGGGACTGTTCTCCGCCACCTTCGGTGTTGCCCTGTACTCCGACGTGGACATTATCAGTTCCCTCTGTGATCTGATGGCAAGAGGCGCTATTGTAAGTATGTTTGCTGTTATCCTGTTCCTGCCGGCCATGTTCATGCTGTTCGACAAGATGATCTGTGTCACCAGCATCGGCTTCCGGAACAAGAATGCAGAACCCTCCAATACATTGAAAGAAAGGACGGCATAAGATTATGATCAATTTGAAAAAACAAGCCTGGAGAACCGGGGCTCTGTGCCTCGCCGGTGTGGTAGCCTTAAGTGTTACCGGTGTCTCCGTATATGCAAAAACTTCCGAAAAGAAAGAGACCGAGGTCAAGGAGCAGATCCGGGATGCCGTAGATGACATCTGGAAATCCGAAGATACCTCCGCAGCCTCCATTGATGAGACCGTCTATGTGATCCTGAATGCAGACGGAACCCAGCAGAAGATCTACGTCAGCGACTGGCTGAAGAATCAGGGAGAAAAAGATTCCTACACCCAGAGCAATCCCGATAAGGATGCTCCCATTTCCCTGAAAGTTACTTATACGTTGGACGGCAAAGAGATCTCCCCATCAGATCTGAACGGCCAGAGCGGTCATGTAGTGATCCGCTATGATTACACGAACGAATTATATGAGACCCGTGAGATTGCCGGAAAAGAGGAAAAGATTTATGTTCCTTTTGCGGTAATGACCGGTATGATCCTGGATAATGACAATTTCAGCAATATTAAGGTGTCCTCAGGTAAGGTCATCAACGACGGCAGCCACAGCGTTGTCACCGGTATCGTCTTCCCCGGACTGGGTACGAACCTGGATATGGAAGAGGATTTCGACGATTATCTGGAGATTGAGGCCGATGCAACGGATTTCACCATGAATGAATCCTACTGCATCGCCACCAATTCCGTCTTCTCCCGTCTGGATTTCAGTAATGTGGATGATCTCGATGACCTGACAGAGGCAATGGATGATCTGGAGGATGCTACCAACAAACTGTTGGACGGGACTTCCGATCTTTATGATGGTGTCACAGAGCTTTATGACAAATCCGGTGACTTGCAGGATGGTGTAAAAGAACTGTCCGATGGTTCCAACGACCTCCGGGATGGCGCTTACAAAGTAGCTGACGGTACTGTCACTTTAAGAGGCGGTATCGGTTCTCTGCGGAACGGCATCGGTACACTGCAGGAGGGCACCAAGACCCTGTTAGCAGGTACACAGAGCCTGCAGTCCGGTACTAATGATCTGAAGAATGGTCTCGGTCAGCTGACTGCACAGAATGATACTTTGAACGGCGCTGCCGGCCAGGTATTCGATACTTTGTTGAAAACTGCAGCTTCCCAGTTAACGGCTGCCGGTCTCACGCTTCCGGAAGAATTGACAATATCTAATTATGCGACCATATTAAATGCTCTGTATCAGCAAATGGAGCCTCTCTCGGATGCTGACGTTGCTCTGGGATATGTCCTCCAGCAGGCCGGACTGACGATTGAAAAATATCAGGGTATGATTCAGGCATCCCAGAGCGTATCCTCAGGTGATGCCGCACTTCAGGCAAATTTGAAAACCATTCAGGATAAAGCCACAAGTCTTTCACAAGCTGCCGGCAGCATTGCTGCCTTGAAAGCTTCTCTGGATGGCTATAATCAGTTCTACACCGGTCTCCAGACTTACACCGACGGTGTAGCATCCGCAAGTGCCGGTGCTTCCAAACTGGCTGACGGTTCCGCCCAGGTCGTTGCCGGTGCTTCCCAGTTAAAGGATGGCGCTGACAAACTGGCAGACGGAAGTAAAGAGCTGTATGATGGTGCTGATACTTTAGTAGAAGGTGCCAGAGA
>ENA-OZUS01000471-OZUS01000471.1-human-gut-metagenome-genome-assembly--contig:-NODE-471-length-12755-cov-4.870000_pt1 | contig 12755 bp, 6 predicted proteins | sample MGYA00243437_ERZ654029 | MGnify/ENA primary metagenome ERZ654029 (study PRJEB26926, sample SAMN06164894) | human gut metagenome | biome: ENVO:00009003; feature: ENVO:2100002; material: ENVO:00002003...
GCTATTTGCCCGCGCCCCGAAAGGTGAGCCTGTTTCCTTTTCGATGATTTGCAGCGCTTCTTCCTCACGCCGCCTGATCTGCCATGTGCTCAGCGAAAGGCTTCCGGCAAGAGGTGCAGCGCAGGAGCGCCATCACAAGCCGAACACGCTGCTGTCGTCGGCCTTTGGGTTTGCAGCTGCTTCGGGCTGTTCCGGCGCATCAGACGCCGGGAGCCTTGCCCTGCACCAGCTCTTACTTCTCAAGGAAGCGGTGGAGCATCGCGGCGATCTCCGCGCGGGTCGCCGTGCCCTGCGGGTCAAGCACCCCGTCGGGCTTCCCTTGGATCAGACCGCTACCGACCGCCCACTGCATCGCTGCCCTTGCATAATCTGAGACCTTGCCCGCATCCCGGAACTTGTCAAGCTCTCCCTTGGCGGTCATATCGCAGCCCTTGTAGTCTGCGTAGCGGAAGAAGATGGCTGCAAGCTGTTCGCGGGTGATGGAATCGTTCGGACCGACTTTGTTGTTGCCGTAGCCCAAAAAGATGCCGTTCTCCGCCGTCCATGCGATCGCGTCTGTGTACCACGTTCCGGCTTCCACATCGGTAAAGCTGCTGTTGCCCTTCGGCGCGGGGCTGCCCGCCATGCGCCAAAGAATGGTCGCCATCATCCCGCGCGTCGCCGTCCCGTGCGGACGGAATTGCGCGTTGCCCGTGCCGATCATCAGCCCATTTTCATAGACGAACATCACATCGCCATAGAACCAATCCTTTTCGGAAACATCGGTAAAGGGATTCGCGCCTGTGCCGCTATTGCGCAGAATCGTCAGCGTGTAGGTTTTAGCACCGATTCCCACGACAATGTCGGTTTTGCCGCTGTTGGGGATGGCAACGGTTGCGCTGCCGCCGGTGGACAGAGCCTGTCCGTTGATGCTCACGGGCTCGCCGTTTCCAGACACCGCTGTGACTAGCGTAGATGTTGCTCCGCTATCATTTTGCAGCGTATAGGTATAGTTCGTTCCGTTGGCGGTAAAATCGCCGAGCCCCACTGCCAGACCTTCAAAGGTCAGAAGGTCATTACCGGGCACTGCGGCTCGCACCACTACGCGGGTGCCAAGCCGGGAGAAGGTGACGGTTTCCGTCTGGAAGGTTTCCCCGGAGATGGCACCGCCAATACTGGTCTTTTTCGTTTCCAGAACGGTCCCGGCAGCATCCAGCAGCGTGGCCACCAGCTCTGCGCCAGTCTGAGACTGCAGGCAGTTGTTGCGCAGGGTAATGGCGGCGGTGCTGTGACCGTTGCCGTCGTTCCCCTGTGTCACATCCATCGTCAGCTGCTCTCCGGTGCGAGCCAGTGCGCCGGTCATATGGACGCTGGCCTCGCTGTCACTGCCGTTATACTCCGGCAGGCGCTGATTGCTTCCCGTTCCACCGATCTGACCTTCCGCCCACGCCTCGGCGTACAGATAGGTACCCACATTGGGGATCTCGGTTTTGCCAATGAATGTCATATACTCACCCAGATCATAGGTCAGATCCAGTGTAAAGGTTCCCTGATCAATGCGGGCGAGGGCGCTGTCTTCGGAAATGGTGATTTCATTACCGTTAACCGATACGCCGTTTGTGGTGCAGGCTACCTCTGCAGGTTCGGTATACAGATCATCCGCATAGAACGCAAGCTTCACCTCGCGACCCTTTTTGCCGGCCAGCGTGGCGGCAGAGGAATTATAGAGGGTCATGCGCACCGTGCGCTTGCCGGCGCTCTCCGCAATCACTTCCATTTGCGAGATGCCAATGTCGGGATAATCCAGATACACTGTGCCGTTTTCGTGGATGCCGCCGGCGGCGGTGATGGTATAGCCCGGGTCGGTCACGCGGTCCTTCACATGGTGCCAGACGGTAAGGGTGGTGCTTTCATTGGGCAGCAGTTTTTCCGTAAGGGTAGCGGTTTCCCCGCTGCCAAGGCTGACCGTTAGGTTTGTCACATCGTTCAGCCCGGTGTTGCGGATGGTAAAGTGAATGGGTGTCAGGCTGTTCAACGCCAGCGTTGCATAATCCACACCGATCTGTTCCACTGCCACCGCATCGGTGACAAAATCAGAGGTAGCGGTATAGAGGATCGTTTTCTCACCCGGAACGGTCACGTTGCCGATTACCTGCGGGTTTCCATCGTCATAGAAGGTGGCCTGAATGACAGCCTGCACCTGATTGCTGCCGCTGACATAGGCATCAAAGTGGTCAGCCAGCGTGCGATCCGGCAGCTCTGCCAGTTCCAATGGTGCGGACAGAGTGTAGGTATTTGTGGCATAGCGCAGCTTGGCCGCCTTCAAAATGCCGTGATCTACCGCGCCGTTGGCGTTATTGACAGTCTCATTCCAGATGATGGTAAGATCATTGCGGCTGCGATGATCCCCGCTGAGGGAAGCGAAGCGGAAGTCTCCGCCCACGACGGCGTTGCCGCTGCTGGTCAGGGCAGACAGAGAGCCGGGAAAACTGTTGGACATGATGCCGCTGCCGTCCACAGCCAACAGCTGGATATTGCTGCTGCCGTCTCGGACACTGTGCCAACCGATGACAAATCGGTCATCCCCGCTGCCGAAGTTGGCGGCAACGACCTGGGCGTTTTCGTCAAGATTGCTGTCACAGGTCGCCAGCATGGCTGTACCGGGAGTTCCGTCAGCAGCCACGGTACAATAGGCGATCTCGTAGGCGGAGGTATCTCCGGTTCCGCTGCGGTCCAGCGAGTAAACCGCCATAGCGGTTCCGTCGGGCAGCATGGCCGCCTGCAACGCCTTCACGCTGCCAGTAGCACCGTTATAAAGCATTTTTTCCTTGCTCCAGGTGCCGTTAGTGCTGTCATAGCAGCTGTACATGATACAATCTCTGGTCGTGAAGTTCAGCAGGTTGTTGCTGCCCTGCGTACCGGGATCGGGGGTGTAGACGTTGCGCCAGAACACGATGGCTTTGCCGTCGCCGCCCACTGCCGTGGCTGGGGCCAGATCCGGCGTGCCGTCGTTGGTTAGGCGGGTGGAAGTCCAGGTTGTGCCGTTATAGACGGACACTACGATCTCCGTGCTGTTCATCAGCAGGTTTTGCTCTTCCAATGTCACGGCATCACCGGCATTTTTACCCGGCAGGTCGGTGCCCATGCGGACCCAAGCCGCCGCCGCGAAGCTGCCAGTGCCAGACAAAGAAACGCTCGTGTCGCCGTAGCCGGGGAACTCTGTGGGAGCGTCAATTTCACTGGAGGGAGTGTAGACGCCGCCATGGAGGGTGGAGAAATGCGCCCGGCTGTCGTAAATACTGCTGCTGTTGCCGTCGTTGATGTAGACCAATACCTTCCCGTCATCGCTGAGCTGTGGATAGGATGTGGGGTTGGCATTGGTCTGGATGTTTTCCAGCCCACTGGTGGAGTCCAGAGAGAACGGCATCATCCGCTGCTGGGGCTGGCCCCAGGTACGGGCATATTGCTCCAGATAGTCCCGGCTTTGGAGCGTTGCACTGCCAGAAGCCACCTGCATTCCGCTCTGGGCCGCCGCCATCCGCAGCGAAGCAAGGCTCAGCCCACTGGTGGCGCTATTCCAGTAGTCGTCGATTGTGTTCCAGTCATTAAAAGTCCTGGTGGCTCCAAGGGTTCCGGAGGCGATCACCGCCTCGTAGGAGATAAACAGGAAGGTTGCCACAAATTTGATTCCCACTTCGCTTTGGATTCCCAGAGCCTGACCGTTGATCTGGCGCTTTGTCTCGTCGGCAAGATAGGTGCGGGAAAGGAACTTATTCTGACTGTCCACATCCAAATTGCCGAATAGGCCGATCTTCAGCGCCACGACCGAATAGTCAAAGCCAATACCGCCAAACGCGTGGACATAGGCGTTGATACGCAGCGTGGTCAAAAAGTCATTCACTGCCGTGGCCGTGGGATCGCTCCAGGCAAGCTCTGTACCCTCGCCCTGCCGGCCGTAGCGCACTGCGGTACGGAAATCCAGCTGAATGGCACCACCCAGCTCAAAGGTTGCTGTCAACGGCACAGGACCAGCCATGGCGTTCACGCTGAAGGAGAAGCCCACGCCAACGCCGGCGGTAAAGCCGCCGCCTACGGTGAAAACCTCCCACTCCTTCTTTTCGGTGTTATAGCGGATTTCCGCTTCGTAAAAGCCCTCCAACTGCAAGTTGAGATCCGTGCTGGTGACATTGTCGGCTATGGAGTTGGTTTTGTAGTCCCCCTTGGGATCATAGGTTCCCTGGGCCATCTGGCTCAGATCCCCGGTACTGGGCACGCCCACCTCCAGGTTCTGCGTCAGCACATTCGCACCCAACGCCAAGCCGTCCTCGGAATAGTCCATGTCCTCCATCTCCAGCGTGTTGTACCCGGCCCAAATCATGGCACGGAACACGGAGGGATCTTCGCTGGGGGTGATAATCATTTTGAACACGGAAGTGTCCACCGGACCGCTCAGATCATCCAGCCGTCCGGTCAGCACCTTGAGAATGTTACTATCGCCCACTCCGCCAAAGTCGACTTGATTCACTCCACTGGAGGATCCCATCGTCGCCAGAATACCGGTGACGCGGTCATCCTCTGTCACCTTGGGCACTCGGGTCAGATCAACGACCCGGAAGGGCATTATTTTCTCCTGTAGCAGGCTGCCGTTCAGGCTCAGCTGCGTTTTCATACCCACATCCTTGCCGTCGGCGATCCATCCAGAGGTGGTCATGGTGGCCTCGGTGAGGGTCAGATCGTTTTCCACTACAGGGATGGATGAGAAGGGATACTGCTTGGTACTGCTGCTCTGGGCGGCAGGAAGAACGCCGTATTCGTCCGCCAACCTGAGACGGTAATTCTGCGCGTTGGCAATATCCTCGCCCCAGAGGAGCATGGTGGTGTGCAGGATGGCTGTTTTGAAGCTGCTGTTAGGGCCGATCTTCCCGGTCGAGCTGCGGACATCCACCTTCTGACCGTTGGCAAGACCGTAATCAACGCTTTGCGCCACAATGAAGGGTTTGTTTTCCTCCCCCGCCGGCACGCGCTCCAGAGAGACAACGCCCTCTGCGGTGCGCATTACATCGTCCACGCCCAGCTTGCCGTTGACGGTCAGCAGCAGCGGATAGTAATTGTTGCTGTCAATTTCGCTGATCTCCAGAATGTACTCCAGCTGATCCAGAGCGGAAAGCGCCGTGGTGTTGCTCTCGCCCTTTTCGGCCGACCAGAACTGGGTGGAATCCAGATAGACGGTTATATTTCCCGCCGCATCCGTGGTATAGGTGTCGCCGGTGATGCCGCTGACAAGTGCTCCTGCCCTGGAGCCCAGCAGAGCTGTCTGGCAGTAGCCTCCGTTTTTATAAACGCCGCCACGAACGGTCACCGTCTTGTTCGCCAGCGGATCGCCGCCCGGCGTGATTAGCGTCACAGATGCCCGGGCGACTCGCCGAAGGCTGAAGGTATTCAAGGGATAAAGCTGCAGTTTTGTGGCATCCCGCTCGCCGGAACGCAAATTTTCTTTATAGATGGTGCCCAGATAAATATCCGCGCCGGAGCCGGACCGCAGAGACACCTCACTGGCGATTCCGTTGGGTTCGTAAAGCGCCAGCACACCTTCACTGTTGGTCGTGACCGTTTTGGGCACACCTTTGCCGTCGGTGTATTGCAGCGTAGTTTCCGCTGCAGGCGTCAGCTGGAAGAGATAGAACTTATTTTGCAGCGTTTTCGCTGTCACCTGTACGGCGGCATTCATGCCCGTGGCGGCATGGGTAGCCGTGACGGTTGCGGTGCCGTTGGCCAAGCCGGACAGCGCCATTTTGGTTTCGGGAAGGTAGGAATCAAAGGAGAAGTTTCTGATGTCCTCATACAGTCCGCCCTGCTTGTAGTTGACGGAAATGGCATTGTTGTTGCTGGAGAGCCACCGGATGCCGTCTTTAAAGGAGTTCCATCCGTACTCGTCATAGTTGATGCCTATGTACTCGATCAGCCCCAACTCCTGGCGCAGCTGCAAAATTTCAGCTGTAACGGTGGGCAGGCTGCCGCTGACCTTGGAGGTATTGTCCATGGTCAGCTTAGAAATCGTTTCTCCTTTGTCGTTCTGCACCTTCAGTGCGTCGGCATCGTAGACATACAGGGGGAAGGAGTCCGTGCTGGGAGCTTCCTCAACAGGGTTCTCCACGCTCAAAACCACCTGATAGGTGTCCTTTAGATTGCCGGCTTTCACACGCTGTAATGGCAGGGAGAAACTTCCGGAGGTACCGGATAGGCTCTCTCTGGCCACCTCTTGGGTGGTGTTGTCCTCTGTGACCCGGGTAATGGTCAGCGTGGGCTGCTGAGAGGCGCCGTCAGTGGCGTTTTCCACCGACCAGTTGATATTGACGGTGCCGTCGGTATCCTTGTGGTAAATGCTCTGGGGCGGTGTCAGCTTGGCCGTGGCAGGTGGTGCCTGCACGATGATCCAGGCAAGTGCCGACAGGCGGACGTCCTCACCGCCGGCGTTAGGGTGCGGCATGGAGACCAATACCGTGTAGGCAGGGGTATTGCCGTTGGAGAGCTTGGAGAGCACATTCTCCCCGATCCGCACGCTGTTTTTATCCTTGCCGACGGTATAAGTCGCAACGGGCTTGCGGCCGCTCAGCGCCGCCTCATTCGCGTAGTTGCCCTCATACAGGTCGATCCTGTAATTGAACTCTTTGTTCGGCGCCATCAGCGCGGCGTTGGAGCTCCACAGCACGGTGGCGGGCTGATTTACCCGCGTCACGATGGATGCGCCGCCGGGAATCACCAGTGCCAGGGAATTGCCTGCCGTCACGGTATAGGGCTTTGACTCGCCCGTCACATCATCGGCAGTGTCCACAGTCCCGTTGTCCGCCGTAAAGGTAAAGGTGACGGCTCCCACCTTGGTTCCTGTGGTGGCAACAACGCCGGTATCCTCGTTGATGGTGGCAATGAGCGTGTCACTGCTGCTCCATTTGCCGGTGGTGTAGGTGGCCTGCTCACCGTTTTCCCCCAAAACCTCTGCCTGAAGCGTGGGGCGGGCGGCTTCGGCGAGGGAAATCGTATAGTCGGCGTCATTCGCTTCCGGGACGACCTTCACCGTGTGCGCGGAAACTTTCTTTGCCACCGTGAACTGCCGGGTCAGGGGAAGAACATTCACCCAGTTCGGAGCGTCTTTCGTGCCCTCGTTGGCCTGCAGCGTCACCGTATAGGTGCGGGTGTAAGCCGCGGGTGCGATTGCATAGTCGCTAATGGTGAAGGCTTCCTTCTCTGTGTCCAGATAGACCTGCAGATGGATTGGTTCAACCGCGGAGTCGTACCTCAGCTCGAGGCGGAATGGGGCTTGCTTCGGGTCTGTGCCTGCCGGGGTGTGATAATTGCTGTATACGGTCTTGTAGACCTGCTCCATGTTGGCGTTCATCGTGAACGATGCCTTGCCGTTGGCGTAGGTGGCCGTCAGTTCGGTGGGAGCGTTGCGCATCAAGACGCTCTTCAGATCAACGTCGGTAATCGAGTTGCTTGGATAGAGTGAGGTATCCAGCGTATGACCGAAAACATCTTCCACACCGGTCATACCATTGACGGTGACCGTGGTGTCATCCGCATCCTGCACCGGATACCAGAGCATTGCCGTGACGCCGTAGTCGTTCATGGAAAGCTCAGCGGTGCTATACACTTTGCCATTGATGGTCACGCTGGCTTTTCTAAGATCCACGAACTCGTTAAAGGTAACTGTGATAGGCACGTGCTGTCCGCTGGCATAGGTTCCCTCCGGGGCCGTGACGCTTTGAATGATGGGATTGTCCGTGTCCAACAGCGTGGCGGAGACGTTGCTGTTCTTGGTGGTGGCCCAGGAATTTTGGATTTCGCCCTGTACACTTTTCATATACAGTCGGAAGGGCAGCCAGTACTGCTGTTTCCCTCTGTTTTGCGTGGTAGACTGCAGGGAGATGTTGACCGTTTCGCCCTTGTTAATCGTACAGTTCAGCGCTCTCGTTTTGTCGCCGCTGAGCTCCAGAGATGTTCCATTGAACATGTACTCCGTCAGATAGAACGGGGCATGGGGTTGTGTGTCACTATTATAGCCATACGGCGCAAAGCCATTATAGGTCTCTACATCGGTACTCCAGTCAAACTCGATGCTGGCATCGATTTTGTATGGCTGATAAAATGGGTCGGAGTCGACGGGAAGCACCGAGTTGCGGGCACCCTCCAAAATTCTGATGGTATCGCTTAGCGCAACGAAGTCCTGATTGTTGGCACCTTCGCCGATATTGTATTCATTTGCCAGCAAAGGAATATACATATCCCCCTGTATTGTTTCTGTACTTTCGTATCTTTCCTCATAGTTCGGCGCGCTCACTGATGTTTGTATTGTGGGGGCGTCAACCGTCTTTTTTAGCTTGAGCTGACAGTGGTCGGCATAAGCGGCACCGTCATAGAACACCAGATTTTCCGCATCGTAAAATTCAATCATCCCCAGCAGGTTGCCATAGGAATAAGAACCCTCGAGCCAGTCTGGGTTCCCTCCTTTGGTTGTAACTTTGACAGTGATTTTCTGATCACCTAAACTGTAGCCGTCTACCTCATAGGTCAGCTTGTAGGACCCGTCGCTTTGCTCGACGACCTTACTCTTCCCGCCTATCGAGACCTCCACACCGGTGATATACTCGCTGAGCTGGCCTTTTTGAATGCGGTAGGAAAAGCCGACCGGTTTTCCGCCGTATACAGTAAAAGTCCCGGAGCTCCAGCTGTTGCTTGCGAGATCCTCCAGCGTTTGGCTCATCATGCCGCTCATATCCACCGTCTCAACGCCCTCAGGCTTTGTGGCAGAGGCGGAATACTGCAAACTGATGCCCTGCAGCTCCAGCTGCTCCATCAGGCTATTGAGATTCTCCAGTGCTTCCCCGGTAAACTCCCTGCCGGAGAAATAGGTGTCCTTGATCCGCTGCAGCTCCTGTTCGATTTGGATCATGGTCTTCAAATCGCCCAGCGCCACCGGAGTCCCATCCACGTCGGCTATACGGGTGAGATCCGTGGCGGGATTTTCCAGCAGTTCCATGACAGCCGCCAGTGTCAACACCCGGCCGTCCAGCGTGATGGTTTGATCCACCTTGAAATTGCCGTCTTCATCCAGCAGCCCCAAAGCGTTCAGCATGGAAAGCACCTGGTCGCTGCTATCGCCGGTCAGGGCAGAGACCTGCTCCAAAATCGCCTGATTTTCCTCGGGTGTGTTGCCCAGCGAATCGCTCACCGCTGCAAACGCCGTAGTTGGCAGCAGCGTGAGCGTCATGCACAGGCTCAGCAGCGCCGCTAAAAATCTTTTCTTCATGTTTCCTCATCCTCCTTGGTTTGTTCCTGCTGTTTATTGTTTTTTCTCAATCGTGTGCAAAACACGGTAACGACCACCGCCTGCATCATCACCGCGAACAGCAGCATACACGCTGCGCTCAGCCCATATATGCCGCGCCACTGCCTCCGGCGGGTGTTTTCCCGCACCCGCTGCTTGACGAGTGCGACTCGTTTTGCGGTATCGTACATTTCGTTTGAACCTTCTCTCTGGATTTATTGAAATGCGGCTTAAAAACCCCTTCACTTATATAGGTACAAAAAATCGAAAAAACTCTCACCCAAAACGCAAATTTTTTCAAAAAAGTTTTCAAAAAAGTTTTTTCACAAGAAACGAAAAAAACGATACTGCATAGATTTCTTACTCCACACAATATCGTTCTTCTATATTTATACTTTCATTGTCTTCGCCAGAGAAGTAAGCAAAGCCGCCATCTCCGGATTGCCAAGTACTTTCATCAGCAGTTCGGGACCTACTCCCTCCGGTATGGTAATCTTATTTTCTTCCTCTTTCTGCTCATTCAGTTTGTATGTGACACTTGTATGGCGCAGACTATGAAAAACCACATCCGGAAGACCTTCTCTATCAATTACTTTCTGCAGCTGATCCCGAATATAGCTGCTATTGATCGGCATTCCAAAAGTAGTCGCCATTATCAGGTTGTAATCGGTATACTCACTGCCAAGTGCCTCCTTTACCTCATCCTGTTCCTTCTTTATATCAATAAGGCACTGTGCCACAAATCCCGGTATATAAACTTTGCGCTCGCTGGTATCGGTCTTTGGTGTTTTCAGCACCCTGACCGTCTTATTATTCTTCCTTTGTGAGGGGAAGATCAGAATGACTTCTTTTGAATCCAGCTCCTCAACAGCTTCCTTTGATACACGCTCCACCTGTTTGTTAATAAAGACATATGCCCTGTTCTCTGAAATAGCTTCTTCTGATATATCCACACAGTCCCATGTCAGCCCAAGCAGCTCTCCTATTCGGACCATTGCTGCGAATGCCAGATGAAATGCTACTTTGAGCCATTTATTCTCACACGCATCGATTGCCTGCTTTCAGGCTTGCCGCTCTTCTTACATCTGTTACTTTCTGAATCTCATATACATGGCCATCCTTCCAGATAAAGCTCCTTGGTAGAAGCCTTCCGTCATTTGTAAATTCAGCCATGACATTTACATATACCTTGCTGCTTTCCATAATAGTTCAATCCCTCCTGTCTATCCAAAGTACCCATGCGGATGTACCGTATGATCAGACTTGGTATCACATGCTGACAGTATTTTGTCGCGGTACATAAGCCCTCCCTGGACACTGTAAAATCCAAATCTTTTGCGGATAATATCAACCGTCTCATCCATTTTCATCTGTTTTTCTCTTGCCTGAGGATCCATGAACATGTCCAGCTGCTCCCAGAAATAATCTGTCACAAGATCCGTTCCACGTATTCCTATGCTCCGCAGTAGCTTTTGAAAGAACTCTGGCCGGCTGCTTTTCAGTTCCTTATCATCCGCCGGTAGTCTGTAGTTGTCTTTGTATAGCATGTATCAGCAACCGGCATCAGCCTGAAAACTATTGCCAATATCGAGTCAAAACAGCATATTCCTTCTCTGCTATACGCCATGAGGATTGCAGACTTTTTCCTTAAGCCGGTAACAAGCCTGTCATCGAATTCTATGGACACAACAGCCGGAAGATTTCCTGTGATTACTATATCGACGACCGGATGCTGCTTCCGGAAAACGCAAAGGCATAGAACCCGTAATGGTGCTATGCCTTTGTGCTTATTCTGGCATTCATTTTTAGTTAGTGCGGGTTATTTACCTAATACAGTTTTTCTCATAATAAAAATCTGTTAGTTAAACTTTTTCAAATTTTGCTACTTCATCCGATAAATCTTCCGAAAGGTTCTTATTTTCGTCCGCCTGCACTGTAATTGCTGAAATTGCTGTTACAAGTTGTGATATCTCTTGTGCTACGTTTGTAACACCTTTTGCAGATTCTTCAATCGCTATAGAAATGTTATTGATACCTTCATTCATATCATTCATTGTACCTAAGCTATCTTTTGACTTAACTGCAAACTCGTTAAATGTATTACTTGCCTGATCAGAATCAGCATCATAATTTCCAATAATTTTTACAAAGTTGTCATAATCAAGTGCTACCTTTTCATCTACAAAACGAATCATTTCCGTTGCATTTCCAGACAGATTGTTTACTGCCTCAATAACTTTTCCACTGATTTCCTGAATATTGTTTGCTGTCTCACGTGAACTATCTGCAAGCTGTCTGATTTCATCTGCAACAACGGCAAAGCCCCTGCCTGCTTCCCCTGCTCTTGCTGCTTCAATCGATGCATTAAGTGCTAGAAGATTTGTCTGTGCTGCGATATTTAAGATATTTTCTGTAAGTTTTGCAATTTCATTTACAGACTTAGATGCTTCTACTGCCTCCGCGACATCCTTTTGAATGCCATCAAATGTTTCTACTGTTTTTTCTTTTGATGCAATCGCTTCTTTATAGCTATTTTCTGCAGTAAGCTTCACTTCATGCAACTTCATTGCAGAGTTCTTAGCATCCTCATTCATGCCTGCCATTTTCTCTAGCAGATTATTACATCCTTGGGCTAAATCATATAGAGAAGCAGATACCTCTTCCATGGATGCTGCAAGTTCTTCCGATGTTGCACTCACATTGGATGCACTCATATTTGAAGATTCCGCCTCATTTTGTACAAGATAGGAAGATTTTTTCATATCTTTTGATACACTCTGAATCTTTACCATAAGATTTTGTAATGTTTCAATAAAATGGTTGACACCATTTGCAAGCTGACCAATTTCATCACTGGTTTCATCAAATACTCTTAACGTAAGATTACCCTGTCCTGATTCTATACCTAAAATGATATCATCCAAATCATTCTTTGCTCTTTTTGCTGGACGAACAATGGACTTATTAATAACAATCGAAAGAAGTACGATTACAATAATATCAGCTACCACAAGTGCAAGATCAAAAATGATGCTTCCATTTATTCTGTAGTTGCTATGTCTGATGGCTTCTGCCACTTCTCCTTTTGCTGTTTCAAAAACCGCGGTATCATTATTTTTCACTGCTTCTTCATATTGTTCAAACTGTTCTATAAGCACATTATTCTTTCCTCGAATAGCTTGTAATGCCATTAAATTCAAGACTGTAATCAAAACTGCAAAAAAGCCTACAGACACTAACATTGTTACTAACTTTTTTCCCAAGTTCTTTCTCTTTTTCATGTTTATTTTCCTTCTTTCTGCGAAAGGCACCAATGCGTTATGTTTTGGAATTTTTTACCATCATTCTACCCCACCCCACAAAATTTTGTCAATACTTTATTCTCTTGATAGAAAATTTTGAAAATTGCAAAGTTTAATTCTACCATCCATTTATACAGTGGAATTCTCTTCTG
>ENA-OZUS01000474-OZUS01000474.1-human-gut-metagenome-genome-assembly--contig:-NODE-474-length-12675-cov-8.338193_pt1 | contig 12675 bp, 8 predicted proteins | sample MGYA00243437_ERZ654029 | MGnify/ENA primary metagenome ERZ654029 (study PRJEB26926, sample SAMN06164894) | human gut metagenome | biome: ENVO:00009003; feature: ENVO:2100002; material: ENVO:00002003...
CCCTAGAGTTCGTCGGCAGCGTCAGATGTGTATAAGAGACAGAATAGATGTTTTTTTATCCTTTATACTCAATTTGTTAGCAACTTTATGCAGACGATTGGAAGGGATTAATAGAGTTCCAAACCAAACTCTTCTTTTAGTTGTAATAGTGCACTGTTCTTTTGTGCCATCATTTGGAATTTTTCAACGCGTCCATAGGCACGTACCTTTTCAGTAGGAGCACTAATCCGGACAGTCATGGTGACTTTGCGGTTCTTTAGCCGGGTACGTAGGTAATTTTGCAGAGTGGGTATCATGCCGGTAAATTCCTTGGCAACGATTTCATTGTCTACCACAGCCTCAAAAGTTGTGTCATTTATTAAAGTGATGCGCATGTTCTGCATGCGCTTGGCTATGGCTACTTGCTCCTTGGGCATACGTCCGGCATACTCCTGCCAGTAATAGTTCAAATCCCTTTCATTGAAGATGTAGTCTTCTTCCGGTTGTGCTGCTTGGTGGGCGGCAGTAGGGTTAGATGAAGGGTTTCTTTGTTCCTCTTCTATATGGGGGCGTTTGATGGAGACCCCTAATCCGGACATTTTCATGACCGGAATTTTTTTCTCTTCTCTCCCTTGCGCCATTAATACGGCAGCAGGTGTGACATGTGGAGTTGTTGCATTACTATGCTGCGTGGCAGCAGGTTGGGGAGTGCTGTTTGTCTGTACTGCCGGCTGTACGGTTTGTTGGGGCATGGCAGCAGTGGCCTGTGGCTGCTGAGCGGCGGCAGGCTGCGTGAATATGGGTTTTATAGCTTGTTTAGGGCTGCGCCCATTGGCACCGTCGTCCTCCTCGGCGGTCAGTTGTGCCACTTGTATCAGAGTGAGCTCTACCAGTAGCCGTTTGTTTTTACTGGCACGGTAGTTCAGGTCACAATCGTTGCAGAGCTTCATGGCACGGTAAAGAAAAGGGAGGGGGCATTGCTGTGCTTGTGCTTGGTAACGTTCGCGGATGCTTGCGCCCACTTCAAGCAACGGCAGTGTCGCCGGGTCTTTGCTGACAAGCAAGTCGCGCAGGTGGGATGAAAGTCCGGTGATGAAGTGGCTGCCGTCGAAGCCTTTGTTGAGCACATCATTCAGTAATAGCAACGCGTCACTGATTTTGTTCTCAAGAAAGAATCCGGTTAGTTTGAAGTAGTATTCATAGTCCAGCACATTGAGGTTTTCAATCACGCTCTTATAGGTGATGTGTCCTCCGGTGAAGCTTACCACCTGGTCGAAGATGGATAGTGCGTCGCGCATACCGCCGTCTGCTTTGAGGGCAATGACATTCAACGCTTCCGGTTCAGCAGTGATACCTTCTTTGGAGGCGACATATGCGAGGTGTGCTACGGTATCTTCCACACCAATCCGGCTGAAATCATATATTTGGCAGCGTGAAAGGATGGTGGGCAATATCTTGTGCTTCTCGGTAGTGGCAAGGATGAATATGGCATGGCGTGGAGGCTCTTCCAGTGTTTTCAGGAAAGCATTGAAAGCCGAGGCGGACAGCATATGTACCTCGTCAATGATATATACTTTGTATTTGCCTATCTGAGGTGGAATGCGTACCTGCTCCACCAATTGGCGGATGTCATCCACAGAGTTGTTTGAGGCGGCATCCAGCTCATGGATATTGTAGGAGCGCTGCTCATTGAAGGCAGTGCAGGATTCACATTGGTTGCATGCCTCGCCGTCTGCTGTGGGGCTCATGCAGTTGATTGTTTTAGCAAAGATACGGGCACAAGTTGTTTTTCCCACGCCTCTTGGACCGCAAAAAAGATAGGCATGCGCCAGTTTTCCGGTGGCAATGGCATTCTTCAAGGTAGTGGTCAGTGCACGTTGGCCTACTACGGACTCAAAGGTCGAGGGACGATATTTCCGTGCAGATACGATATAGTTTTCCATATTTGGGATATTCTTTGCTTTTTGTGCAAATGTACACAAAAAAAAGAAATCTTTCGGTTATTCCTCTTATCTTTGTGACGTGAAGTTATATGATGGACAAGCTCCATCATGAATGATAAATTGCTAAATAGTAGATAACGAGATGGATAAACTTGCTTCTCTTTGGTCTTTTGTCCGCAAGCATAAATATCTGATTACGCTTGCGTTGTTTGCTGTAATTATCGGGTTCCTGGATGAGAACAGTGTTGTACGCCGTTTGGGTTACGCCCGGGAAGAAAGCCGTCTGCGCGATGAAATAGAAAAGTACCGCAAGGAATACGAGGAGAATACCGAACGGCTCAATGAGCTTGCCGTCGACTCCGGTGCCATCGAACGGATTGCCCGTGAGAAGTATCTGATGAAAAAGCCCAATGAGGATATTTATGTATTTGAAGAAGATATAGAAGAATGAAACAACTGATACCTGCCCTTTTCGCAGTAGGGGCCGTGATGCTCTTGGCAGGAGCTGCCGTTTATATCACGGGCTGGCCTCTTTCACCTTATGTATATACTATCGGCGCTACGATGGTTGCTTTGGCCCAAATTAATTCTCCGTCCAAATGTAAAAGCCCCACTGTCAAACGCCTGCGCCGACAGCAAATATTCGGTGCGCTTTTGCTGGTGCTTACGGGGGCATTCATGCTCTTTACAAGGGGCAATGAATGGATTGTGTCTCTGACGATAGCCGCCATTCTTGAGCTTTACACTTCGGTACGTATTCCACAAGAGGAGGCGAAAGAAGGTTTAAGCTAAATCCGGAACATATATTCTGCATAAACAAGAGGGGCTGAACTCTTTTATAGAGCCAGCCCCTTTCTCATTTAGTTAATCTTCTGCGTTATCCGTCTATCTTTCTACCTTTTCTACTGTCAGAACTGCCGAAGAGACACCTGCCGTTACGTCAACTGTGAACCGGTAAGCGACACCGTTTTCCAGGCTTTTGCCTTCTACGAGGCCCAAGTTGCCGGCATCACGTCCGTTGGTACCGTCACCTATAAATACTAAGTCACTGGTGGTAGACAAGGCATCGTTTTTATATTCACCTCCCCAACCTTGCTGGTGGAAGAACTTGAAGTTGATGTCATCAGATTTGATTTGCTCTCCCGCTACTACTGTTACCTGATACTTCTTCGCTTCAATCTGTGACATGCAGAGACCTTTTTCTGTAGTCCAACCTACGGCATTGGTCGCTACGGAAGGTTTACCGATACCGTCACCGATAATCCAAAGGGCGCCGGTTCCGTCATCGTTCAGAGTGGCGGTGCTTGTTCCGTTCATTTTCAATACTTCCAGATAATTCAGGGCCAGGTTGGCAATGACGCGATAAGTTCCATCGATGGGCAGGAACTTCAGCGAACCGTCTTCATTCTTTTCGAAGAAGTCGGGGTCTATCCAATATTGGTCGAAGTTGGGAATGTCTGCAGTGATGTTGTCCCCTTGCTTCAGATTGAGGTCGATGCTGTAATGGTCATCATCCACCATCTCCATTTCAGAACCGTTCAGCAGTAGTTTCACGAAAGGAGCGGCTGCATAAGTCAACGTATTGAAGGAGATGGAATATTCTCCAGCTGACAGATTGGAGAAGGTAATTTCACTGGAGGTACCTTGTGTAATGGCACCGTTGCTCCATCCGAAGTTGATTTCATTCCCGTTGGCGCCTACTTTAGGAGCTTTGATGTAACCTTTCACTTTTTGTGCAAATTCACCGGTCACGCTATACTGATTGGCTGCGACTTTTTCCATGCGGTATTCTTGGTCTCCGGAAATCAGAGTTAGGTAGGGGAAGTCCGGACGACTCAGCGCCACGTCATAGCTTTTTTCTGTAATTGTGAAATTGATGTTCTGCAGAATGAACTTCAATGTAGCTGTTCCGTTGGGAATATTTGCCAGATAGGGAACATATATTTTCCCGGTATAGTCTTGACCGTTTACTTTTGTACGGATTATAGTCTCTGACACCATTTCGTCGCTGAAGTATAACCGCGCTTTTAACGTGGAAAGGGGTACATCTGCGTCCGATGCCTTGATTGTAAAAGGCAGACTGTCTCCGAACAAGGCTGAAGAAGGTTCTGCCTGAAAGTCCATTGTCGGGTTGCCGGGAACCGGATCGTCATCGCTGCAAGCATTCAGCATGGCTATGCCTGCCAATGCCATTAGATAGTATTTTAAGCTTTTCATTATAATCTTCTGTTTAAATTATTAGTTTTATTTTTTCCAACGGTAAGAAACGACTGCTTTGGCCGGAACTTCGTAGGAAAAGTAGTGTGTGCCGTCGCTTACGGTGATTCGCTTGGCATCTGCATTGTTGTTTGCCAATACGAGTGCATAGGTACCGTCCGTATTCTCGAAGGCGGAGTAGGTGATTCCGTTGGCTGTGTAACCGGTCGTTCCGATACGTACAGCACCCGGTTTCACTACTGAAGACATGTGCCCGATAAGGTAATAGTGGGAGTTACGGACAATTTTAGAATAGTTTGTATTGTCAATATCCACTGCACCGTAGCAGGTCTTGCAAGAACCATCTGAGGGGCTTACCGGTCCCAGGTCACTGTCTAACATCAGATTCCACACAATGGTGCCGCGGCACCAGTTGTTGGCTGTTCCCAATGCTATTTCTTCCATATCGTTAAGCAGGCGTGCTTCCAAATCGCGACCGGAGTTCCAAGTACCGATGGAGGTTTCCGTAAAAAGCAGTTCCTTGTTGGGATAGAGTTTGTGGATATTCAGCAACTCAGAACGGTTACCGCCATAATTATGGTAGGCAGCGCCCGCAATGTATTGTGAGGCTTCCGCATCATCATAAATCTTGGTAGGGTAACTTTTTTGGTCGGCCAGATTGTCGTAGTTGTAGTTATGGTCGAAAACATAAATCTTTGTAGTAACTCCGGCTTCTTTGAAGGCAGGGCCCAGGCCGGTCTTGATGAAGTCACGGGCTTCTTCCCATCCCATGAACAAGGATGCTGAGTTACCGTGGTTCAGCGGTTCGTTCTGCGGAGTCACAGCGTGGATTTTGATGCCTTCCTTTTCGAAAGCTTGTATCCATTTTACGAAATAGTCGCCATACGTTCTGTAATATTCGGGGTTCAAGTGTCCGCTGGTCCATGAGTCAAAGGATACACGTTCCTCCAGGCTTTTTACTTTCATCCACTTCGGACATGTCCAGGGAGCGGCAATTATTTTGACGGCAGGATTGATTGCCAGAATTTCCTTCAATATAGGAATCACATATTTGGTGTCTTCCATCGGAAGGGCAAAGTGCTCAAGCCCCTTTTCGTCACAGCAAGTGAATTCACTGAATGAGAAGTCGGAACAACCGATGGCAATACGTACATAGCTGAAGCCGTAGCCTTCTTTGTCCGAGAATGTTTCAGTCAGAAACTTCGTGCGGTTCTCTTGTGTCATCTGCATCAGGTTGTAACCGGTAGAGCCGGTGATGGCTGCACCGAAACCGTCCATTTCCTGATAGCGGGTGGCAGGGTCAAGTGTCACGGTAGAAGGTGACATGTTGCTTCCGGTGCCGAAGGCCAGCCCGGACTTTGTCAAATCATAAGTACGACTGGTGTTCGTTACATAGAGGGTAACATCCTTTGCCTCTTCCGTGGGTTGGTCTGGCTTGGGTTCCGGTGTAGGGGTGATGTTACTGTCATTGTCATTGCCGCAGGCTGCCAGTATGGTGAAGCAGCCTAATGCGGTAGTGAATATATTTCTTAAATTCATATTCAATTGATTTTTATATTACTCATTAGTATTAATAGCCCGGGTTCTGTATCAGATTTTCGTTCTGGTCGATGGCTCCTTGGGGAATAGCCAGCAGATAGGAGTTCTCATTGAACAGATTTTCTTGTGCATGGCGGCCGCTGTCTTTGGCGTAAACGGCGTTCATCACTTCTTCTACCTTATTGAGGCGGCAAAGGTCGTACCAGCGCTGTCCTTCAAAGGCAAGCTCCATGCGGCGTTCGTCCATATAAGCTTGGAGCAATGCTTCTTTACTGCTGCGGGTGCTTTGTGGAAGTTTGCCCAGTCCGGCGCGGTTGCGGATGCGGTCGATGATGTCGGCTGCACCGTTCAGGTCGGGAGCCTCTCCCATAATTTTTGCTTCGGCTTTGAGGAGCAGGATATCGGCATATCGCAGATAGATAATGCTGTTGAACGCAGAGCGGCATTTGTACATGAAGGCATAATGGTCTGCCGGATAATAGTTGCTCCATCCGCAGTCATACCATACAACAGATTCATTGTAACGTTTCGTGTCTCCTTGCTCTTCATAGAGGCGGATAAGGTCACGGGAAGGGGTAATCCATTTGGCCCAGGTGAAACTTTCATCCCAGTTGCTCAAGTTACGGCCGAACATCCAAGTACACCAGTTGCCGGAGCCGGGAGGAAAGTGGGCTTCGAGAATTGCCTCCTTGGTATTGCGTACCCGGCAGTCTTTTTTTTCCGTATCATACGCCCAAAGGTCGCTGAAGTCTTCCACGAGGTCGAAGCCGTCGGCAGCAAGTTCATCGGCATATTTGATAACCTTTGCATAATCGCGCAGAGGTTTTTCTGCATAGACCTTGGCAAGCATGGCACGTGCCACCGATTTGGTAAGTATGCTCTTGTCTGATGTGTCGTTTGTCGGTGTGTTGGGGTTTTCCACTGCTTCAGTCAGGTCTTTCTCTATTTGGGCGTAAGCCTCTTCAGCCGTATTCTGTGGAGGAAAATAGGTCGGGTACATTTCTTCTACGTTGTCTTCGGTAATGTCACCGCCCACGGTAGTGATGACCGGGAAGTTACCCCATAAGCGTACCATATCGAACATGACCATGGCACGGAATATCTTGGCTTGTGACTGATACTTGCCGCGTTCACTTTCACTGAGTGCCTTGAGCTGGTCACAGCCCACGATGATGCGGTTGGCAACGGCAATGTCGCCTAAGAAACGGTCCCAGTCACGTTTTAGTACAGAATTAGAGCCTTCAATGGAGTTGGTTTCGTAAGGCACCACTTCGGCCCCCGTTGTTCCGGCGTAGGCATTATCGGAATGAGCGTCACCGATAAGCAGTTTGTCGACATACCAGTGCTCCTGCTGGTCACGAAATTTTTTGTGAAGGGTTACCATTGAAGTTTCCACGTCTTGCACACTGTTGAAAATAGGCTTTTCATCAGTTTTGTTCACTCCTTCCGTTACATCCGAGTAGGTGTCTACCGGATTATAGTCCAAGTCACATGAGGTTGCGGTCATTGCCAACAATACACCGCAAGCTATACTTTTATATATATGGTTTAGTTTCATAAGTTATTTCTTCCTTTTTTAGAATTCAACATTGATACCGAAAACGAATGATTTGCTCTGCGGGTAAGTTCCATAGTCGATGCCCTGTACAGAACCGCTGTTGCCATATTGGTTCACTTCAGGATCCATACCTGAATAGCTGGTCCAGGTCAGCAAATTGCTGGCGGTAAAATAGGGCTGTACGCGGCTGATACCCCATTTCTTGAACTGGCGGCAACGGATGTTGTAAGAGAGTGAAATGTCTTTGACACGCAGGTAGCTGCCGTCTTCTACAAAGTAAGTGGAGTTCTTGATGTTGAAGTTGGCTTTCGGGACATTCGTAATCTGTCCGGGAATTCTCCAGCGTTTCAATACTTCCGTTGACTGGTTTTTACCGTCATACATACCTTCGGTTTCCATACGGGACACATTGAAGATGTCGTTTCCGTAGCTTCCTTGGATGAAGATGCTCAGGCTGAGGTCTTTCCATGTAAAGGTGTTTGTCAATCCGTAGATGAAGTCGGGATTCGGGTCGCCGATATAGGTACGGTCAGAAGTGGAAATCTTGCCGTCTTCGTTAAGGTCGCGATAAATCAGGTTACCGGTTTCGGGGTCTACACCGTCGCTGATGTAGCCGTAGAAACCACCCAAAGGACGTCCGGGCTCATTGCGTACGATATTTTCTTTCACCACCTCGGCACTGCTTGCTGCTGTATAGATTTTCTGCAATGACAGCTTGGTCAGCTTGTTCTTATTGAAAGAAATGTTGAAGTCTGTATCCCAAGAAAACTCGCCGGTCAGGTTATGGGAGTTGATGGCGAACTCGAATCCCTTGTTGGTCATCTCGCCTTCGTTACGGGTGATGCTGGTGGTTGCTGCCGCACCAGCAGGCAGACTTACATTCATCAACATGTCTGTAGTTTTCTTGTAATAGTAGTCCATGCTGAAGGTTAGTCTGTTGTTCAGTACAGTCAGGTCAAGACCGATGTTCGTCTGGTTGGTAGTTTCCCATTTCAGGTCACTTGTTCTCAGGTTGGCCTGGCTGATACCGGGAACTGCATGGTCGTTACCTTCTTCAAACCAGGGTATGCGGTTGATGTTGTAACGTTGCAGATACGAGTAATCGCCTATACCGCTTTGGTTACCGGTCTGTCCCCAGCCACCGCGGAGCTTCAAGTCATCAATCCAAGCGATGTCTTTCATGAACTTTTCCGACGAAATGCGCCATGCAGCCGAGAAGGAGGGGAAAATACCCCAGCGATGGTCGGGATGCAGCTTGGATGAACCGTCGGCACGCATGTTCATGGTAAGCATGTACTTGCTGTCATAGTTGTAGGACACACGGGCGAAATAGGAAGAGATGGCCCACTGTGAAGCTCCTGTTCCGGTACCGTCCCATGAAATTTTATTGGCAGCGTTCAGGGTCTGTATTTTATCGTCCCGGAAATGTGAGCCGTTTATCCAGCTGTTGGTATAGTCCGATTTGGTATAGGAAGAACCTGCCATTACGTCGATGCCGTGCTTCTTGATATTGGTATTGTAAGTCAATATATTATCGAAAACCAACACGGTATTCATATTCCGGTTGTCAGAGGCTGTACCGAAGCTGTTGCGTCCGTCGGTGGTCGATATTGGATCGAGGAATGTGGTGCTTACACCGTTACGGCGGTCCAGGGCTACAGATGATTTCAACTTTAGGTTGGGCAGGAAGCTGATGGTAGCGGCTCCGGATGCGATGAGGCGGTTTTCCTTGTTCTTGTTGTTTTTCTGGCGGGCCAGGTTTTCCATCGGGTTCATGATGTTCACTCCATAGAAGTTCTTATTGTATTGATTCGGTTTTTCAGGATCCCAAATAGGAGCATAGGTCGGAGTGTTGATGACCGAGAGGACTACACCACCACGGTTGGCACCCGTACCGGAGATGATGCCGGTGTTTCCGATGTTGTCGGAGTAGGAGATATTGGCACTTACATTCAGCCAGCTGCGTATTTGGTTGTCGATATTGGCGCGGAAGCTATACCGCTTGAAGTATGTTCCTTCCAAAATACCTTTTTCATCCAGATAACCGGCAGAGAGGAAGTATTTCATCTTTTCATTTCCGTTTGATACGGACACTTGGTAATTCTGGGTTTGTCCGGTCTTGTAAACCTCGTCAAACCAGTCTGTCTGGTCGGTCAGCCCTTCAAGAGCAGTTGGATTTACAGCCCCGATTTCTTCTTGCAATTCGCGGTACTGTTCTGTATTCAGTGCTTCCATGCTCTTGCCTACTTTTGTCATGCCATATTGTACGTTCAATGCTACTTTGGCGTTGCCTGCCGAGCCGCTCTTGGTAGTAATCAATACCACACCGTTGGCTGCGCGCGAACCGTAGATGGCTGCTGATGAGGCATCCTTCAGAATAGAGAGGTTTTCAATGTCGTTGGGAGAGAGAAAGTTAATGTTATCCACGGGTACACCATCCACTACGTAGAGCGGGTCATTGCTGCCGTTGAACGAGGTAGTACCACGTACGCGGATACTCATACCTCCGCCCGGTTCGCCGCTGGGTTGCATAACCGACACACCGGCTGCTTTACCTTGTAGGGCTTGGGCTGCCGATACAATGGGGCGTTGGTCCAAATCCTTTGTAGAAACCGTAGATACGGCAGTGGTTACGTCTTTACGCTTCACACTTCCATAACCGATAACTACCACTTCGTCCAGCAGTTCGTTGTCTTCCTGCAATGTGATATTCATGTTGGTGGCTGCTTTTACCTCTATCGTTTTGTAGCCGATGAAGGATATTACCAGTGTGGCATTCTGTCCTACACTCAGGGAAAACTCCCCATCCAGATTGGTAACAACACCGTTGGTTGTTCCCTTTTCCAATACAGATGCACCAATGACCTCCAGGCCTGCGGCATCTACTACTTTACCCGTAGCTGTCAATCGTTGGGCAAATGCATTTGTTGACATTAGCAGTACGAGTAATGTCAGAAGGAGCTTGTAACTCTGCGTAAGAAGATTTCTTGTAATCATTCTCATAGTACTTTAATTAAAAGATTTAATTTATTTTAGAAAAGTATGTTCTAATAGAGATTGGATGTTTTCCATAGTACACTTTTCTTTCTCTGTTGCAAAGATAGTGGACAACCTTATTCGTCCGATAGGCGGGTAATGTGTAGAAGTAAGTCGGAGTAAAATGTAAATGTCATATATATAGCGAGTTATATTCTTGCTGATTGCTGTATAAAGTAAAGGTCAGCTACTATGGAAGGAGGTCTGTATATGCTGTTTTATCGCTGTAAATGGTCGAAATACCTCTTAACTTTCATGTACTTTTTAGGGTAGAAGTAGCTTATGTTTAGATAGATTAATTTATCTTTGTGCTCTCAGCTTTATATAAATAATAGAAATGAAAAGAAAAATCATAGCTTTACTATTTTTACTGATGGGGTGTACCTTTCTGAATGCGGCACCTTACAGTGAAAAAATAAAAGAACTGCTGGTGCGCCTTGACTCTCTGATTGCGCAAAAAAACACGTTTGCTATGCTTAAAGAGGCGAAGATTGCCCAGTTGCACAAGCTGCAAAAGGATGTGCGTACTTTGGAAGAGAGATATTGGCTGAATAAAAATCTTTATGATGAGTATTGCGTCTATAACGCCGATTCTGCAATGAATTATGTGGTAGACAATTTGAATATAGTTTATAAGCAGAATGATAAATACCGGCAGATGGAGTGGAAGATAAAAAAGTCTTTTCTGTTGGCTGCCACCGGTCTGTTGAAAGAAGCCCAGGATGAGTTGGACGGAGTCTCGGGCGGTTCGCTCCCCAAAGAATTGTTAGTGGACTATTACGGACAAATGTTGTATCTGTATTCGCATTTCAATCAGTATACCGGTAGTGAAATGGGTACTTTGCATGAACATTATGCACAGTTGGAGCGTGTTTACAAGGACTCTTTGAATATGGTTCTTACCCCTGAAGACCCCTTGTTCTTGTGGTATAAAGGGCAGGTAGTACAAGGTACGGACAGTATGTATGTTTTTAAAGAACGTTTGCAGAAGGGAATTCTTAATTCTGCATTCGACACTCGGCGCGATGCCATGAATGCTTACGTGCTGGCCTGCTTTTATCGCGAGTCCGATGAGCAGGAAAATTATCTGACTTACCTGATATATTCTGCTATGGCCGATGTACGTATCTCCAATAAAGATATTGCTTCGTTGGAAGAGCTGGCGGGGGTACTTTTTAGTTTGGGTGATATTGACCATGCCTATGTCTACATGAGTTACTGCTTGCAGAATGCCTTGGCATATCGGAACCGGGTGAGGGTAGTGGGCATCTCTGCGGTGCAGGACACCATTCATCAGATCTATCAGGAACGTAATCAGAGGCAAGAAGCGCGGTTACGTATGTATTTGGTACTGGTCAGTGTCTTGTCTTTGATATCCTTGTTTGCCTTCCTATATATATACAAGCAGATGAAGCGGTTGAAGCAGTCGCGCCAACAGCTGAATGAGGCAAACAACCGCTTGAATAAGCATGTGGAAGAGCTTTCGAAAATGCACGGACAAGTGGCAGAAACGAATGTACAGCTTACTTCTTTGAATGAACAGTTGAGGGATACCAATAATCAGCTTCGTGAATCCAACTATGTGAAGGAGGAATACATAGGTTATGTCTTTTCCATTTGTTCCAATTATATCAGTAAGCTGGATGAGTATCGGAAAAATATCAATCGTAAGCTTAAGGCAAACCAGTTGGAGGATGTGAAAGCATTGACCGATACTCATTCTATGGCACAGAATGAGTTGAAAGAGTTCTATCATAACTTTGATGCTATCTTCTTGCACATTTATCCGGATTTCGTAAGTGACTTCAATGCCTTGCTCCATCCTGACGAGCAGATTGTGCTAAAAGATGGTGAGCTGCTGAATACGGAATTGCGCATTTATGCTTTGGTGCGTTTAGGTATCACTGATAGTGTGAAGATTGCCGAATTCTTGCATTATTCACCTCAGACCGTTTATAATAATCGTTTGAAAACACGTAATAAGGCTATCATTCCTCGGGAAGAGTTTGCTGCCGTTGTGCGTTCTTTGGGTAGGGCACAGAAGTGGATTTGATAAAGGCTTCTACTGATTGTCGCAGTATGGTGCGTAGATGACACCTAAGAGTTAGGAAAAAAACTGCGATGTACTACCTTGTTTTTCTCTAAAAACTAATCTTTCCACAGCAATGTTCTTTTCTTACCACAGCTGTGGAAAGAAAGAAACGCGGGTGTGGTAAGAAAGAAACATATCTGTAGTGAGAAAAGTTGTTCAGTAGTTCTCGTTTAGTATCCGGGCTTTCCGGATGTAGCCTTTCGCAGGTTTATTGTCAGTTCTCTTTGGGCTCCTCAAGCGTGGTGCCGGCCGTTCTGTGGTCTATGTCAAGGGGTGAACTTAGTATATTCCGATGCGCGCGCGTATATATA
>ENA-OZUS01000478-OZUS01000478.1-human-gut-metagenome-genome-assembly--contig:-NODE-478-length-12593-cov-5.938427_pt1 | contig 12593 bp, 9 predicted proteins | sample MGYA00243437_ERZ654029 | MGnify/ENA primary metagenome ERZ654029 (study PRJEB26926, sample SAMN06164894) | human gut metagenome | biome: ENVO:00009003; feature: ENVO:2100002; material: ENVO:00002003...
TCGCTTGCGGTGCGGGCTGCGATCAGCTTTGCCTGAGCAGCCTCAACGCTGTAACGGACCTTCTTGCCATCCATAGCCTCCTGCTTCTTCAGAGCAGCAGCGTAGACCAGATACTTTGCAGCCTCAACGCGTGCCTTCATCTCAGCCAGCTCGAACTGGGTGTTCTGGAATGCGGAAATGCTGCGGCCGAACTGCTTGCGCTCCTTGACGTAAGCAACGGTCTCTTCCAGAGCGCCCTCGGCGATGCCCAGAGCCTGAGAAGCAATGCCGATACGGCCACCGTCCAGAGTAGCCATAGCCAGCTGGAAGCCGCGGCCACGCACACCCAGCATACGGTCAGCAGGGATGCGGCAGTCCTCAAAGATCAGCTCGCAGGTGGAAGAACCGCGGATGCCCATCTTGTCCTCAGCCTTACCGACGGAGAAGCCCGGGTCGGTGCGCTCCACGATAAAGGCGGAGCACTGCTTGGTGGGACGGCCCTTCTTGTCGGGCACGATATCGGTGACAGCAATAACGATAAAGACGTTTGCGTAGCCGGCGTTGGTGATGAAGATCTTGGAACCGTTCAGGATCCAATCACCGGTCTCGGGGTCCTGCTTTGCAAAGGTCTGCTGACCCTGTGCATCGGTGCCGGCACCCGGCTCGGTCAGGCCGAAAGCACCCAGCCACTCGCCGCTGCACAGCTTGGGCAGATACTTTGCCTTCTGCTCGGGAGTACCATTTTCATAAATAGGAGCAGCACACAGGCTGGTGTGAGCAGAGACGATGACACCGGTGGTGCCGCAGACCTTGCTCAGCTCTTCCACTGCCATGACGTAGGACAGCACATCGCCGCCTGCACCGCCGACCTCAGTCGGGAAATAAATGCCCATCATGCCGAGCTTGCCCATCTTTTCGACGGTCTCTTTGGGGAAGTACTCTTCCGCATCAACCTTCTTTGCCAGGGGCTTGACTTCGTTCTCAGCAAACTCGCGGTACATTTTCTGTACCATCTGCTGCTGCTTGGACAGAGTAAAATCCATCGCTATATCCTCCTAACGGGTCTTTTTCATTTACCGGAATTGCCCGGTGCAAACAAATTCCTCCCGGCCACGTTTCCACGGTCGGGAGAAACGTTTATCAGAATTTACAGCTGGTCAACAGGGGTCTTGGTGCGGTCTGCGTTGTAAACGTAGAAGCCCTTGCCGCTCTTGCAGCCCAGGTTGCCGCCACGGACCATCTTACGGATCAGCGGGCAGGCACGATACTTGCTGTCGCCGGTCTCCTTGTACAGCACATCCATGATGGCCAGGCAGATATCCAGGCCGATGAAGTCGCCCAGCTCCAGGGGACCCATGGGGTGGTTGGCACCCAGCTTCATAGCGGTGTCGATGCCGGCGATATCGGAAACGCCTTCCATCTTGATGAAAGCAGCTTCGTTGATCATGGGGATCAGGATGCGGTTGACGACGAAGCCTGCAGCCTCATTGACCTGAACCGGCTGCTTGCCGATGGCAACAGAGATCTCCTTGATCTTCTCAACGGTCTCAGCGGGAGTGTTGCAGCCTGCGATGACCTCGATCAGCTTCATGCGGTCTGCGGGGTTAAAGAAGTGCATGCCGACCAGCGGACGGCTAACGCCCTTGCCAATCTCGGTGATGGACAGAGAAGAAGTGTTGGAAGCGAAGATGCACTCGGGCTTGCAGATCTTATCCAGTTCGCCGAAGGTGGTCTGCTTGACCTTCATATCCTCAAAAGCAGCCTCAACGACCAGATCGCAGTCAGCGCACAGGTCTTCCTTCAGGCCCGGGGTGATGGCAGCAACGATAGCGTCTGCCTTTTCCTGCGTCATCTTTCCCTTGGCAACCAGCTTCTCGTAGCCCTTCTTGATCTTTGCCAGACCATTCTCGGCCCACTCCTGCTTGATGTCGCACAGAGCAACGGTGTTGCCCTCAACCTGTGCAAATGCCTTTGCGATGCCCTGGCCCATGGTGCCAGCGCCGATAACACCGATCTTCATAGGAAACCTCTCCTTTAATATCAAAAATTATGTAGTAATGGATTAGTTGTTGGTGAACACTGCCTTGGGCTTCGGCTTCTCACGGCTCAGGAAGCAGGCCATGCCTTCCTTCTGGTCGTGGGTCTCGAAGCAGTCGCCGAACAGCTTTTCCTCGACCTCAACAGCCTTCTCGATGGGCAGGCTGATGCCGCCGTTGATTGCCTTCTTGCAGTTGCGTACAGCGATGGGTGCATTCTTTGCGATCTTGCCGGCCAGCTTCAGCACGTTCTCCATCAGTTCAGCCTGAGGATACACAGCGTTCACCAGACCAATGCGCAGAGCCTCGTCCGCCTTGATGTTCAGTGCAGAGTAGACCAGCTGCTTTGCCATACCCATGCCGACCAGACGTGCCAGACGCTGGGTGCCGCCGAAGCCCGGGGTGATGCCCAGACCCACTTCCGGCTGGCCGAACACAGCGTTGTCAGAGCAGATGCGGATGTCGCAGCTCATAGCCAGCTCGTTGCCGCCGCCCAGTGCAAAGCCGTTCACGGCTGCAATAACGGGGATGGGGAAGCTCTCAATCATCAGGAACACATCATTGCCCAGCTTGCCGAAGGCCTCACCCTCTGCCTTGGTCATGGTGCTCATGGAACCGATATCTGCACCTGCCACGAAGCTCTTGTCGCCTTCGCCGGTCAGAACGATGCAGCGGACAGTCTCCTGATCCACAGCCTCAAAAGCTGCCTTCAGGTCTGCCAGAACTTCGGGATTCAGGGCATTCAGTGCCTTGGGGCGGTCGATGGTAATGATCTCAACTGCACCCTGCACCTCGGTTTTTACAAATGCCATTGTGAAAACCTCCTATTCAAATCTTATCAATTATCACAAACAGCCCCCGGACGGAGGAAAGGCTCTCCGGTTCCCTTCCCCGTCCGGGTCTGTCATTCAGTCAGGATTCCAAGAGGTGGAACTTAGTCCATCTCAACGATGGTAGCGCAGCCCATGCCGCCGCCGATGCACAGGGTAGCCAAGCCCTTGTGTGCACCGCGATGCTTCATAGCATACAGCAGGGTGACCAGGATACGAGCGCCGGAAGCGCCGACCGGGTGGCCCAGAGCAATTGCGCCGCCGTTGACGTTCACCTTGCTCATATCAAAGTTCAGAGCCTGGCTGACAGCCACAGACTGAGCAGCAAATGCCTCGTTGGCCTCGATCAGATCCATGTCAGCAACAGTCAGGCCGGTCTTTGCCATGACCTTCTTGGTAGCGGCGATGGGGCCCAGGCCCATGACTTCGGGCTCAACGCCTGCCAGAGCACCGGCGACCCAGGTAGCCAGAGGCTTCACGCCCAGCTCCTTAGCCTTCTCCTCGCTCATGATGACCAGAGCAGCAGCGCCGTCATTGATGGCGGAAGAGTTGCCGGCGGTCACGATGCCGTCCTTGGTGAAAGCGGGCTTCAGCTTTGCCAGCACTTCAGGAGCGCTCAGACGGGGGCCTTCATCAGTATCGAACACGGTGTCGCCCTTCTTGCCCTTGATCACAACGGGAACGATCTCGTCCTTGAAAGCGCCGTCCTTGATGGCCTTGTCAGCCTTCAGCTGGCTGTTGTATGAGAACTCGTCCAGCATCTCACGGGTGATGGGGCTGTAGCCGTACTTCTTCTGATAGGTCTCGTTGGTGCAGACGTTCTCAGCGGTCATGCCCATGTGCTTGTTGAAGCCGCAGGCATCCCACAGAGCATCGTTGACCATGGTATCCACGATCTCGCTCTTGCCCATAGGAGCGCCCATGCGGTAGCCGTAACGAGCCTTCTGCAGTGCGAAGGGAGCCATGTCCATGTTCTCCATGCCGCCTGCGACCACGATATCAGCATCGCCAGCCTCGATCATCTGAGCAGCCATATTGACGCAGTTCAGACCGGAGCCGCACACCACGTTGACAGTGACAGCCGGGGTCTCGATGGGCAGGCCAGCCTTCAGAGCAGCCTGACGAGCGACGTTCTGGCCCAGACCGGCCTGAATGACGCAGCCCATGTAGACATGATCGACCTGCTCGGGAGCGACGTTTGCACGGTTCAGAGCTTCCTTGATGACGATGGAGCCCAGCTCAACTGCGGGAACGTTTGCCAGAGTGCCGCCGAACTTGCCAATAGCGGTACGGCATGCAGATGCGATAACGATCTTTTTCATGTGAATAGCCTCCTGAATTGTGTATGTGTTACTTTTCGTAAGCCATTTTTATCAAAACGCCCGTAAGCGCTTTTACAAATTAGGTCTCGGGGTCTTTTTTCTGCCGGATCAGCGCATACTTTTCGTTGACCGCCTTTTCCACATTGGGTGTGACGAACTTACCGATGTCGCTGCCGTAGTAAGCTGCCTCTTTTACAATGGTGGAAGAAAGGTAGCTCCACTTGATGCTCGTTGCCAGAAACATGGTCTCGATGCCGGGCATCAGTGCGTGATTGGTCTGCGCAAGCTGGATCTCGTTTTCAAAATCCGTCACCGCCCGCAGGCCCCGCACCATCACCGAAGCGTGCCGTTTCTTGGCGAACTCCACGGTCAGGCCGTCGAAGCTCTCCACCGAAACATTCTGGATGCCTTTGCAGCACTCCTTGAGCAGCTCCACGCGCTCCTCCACGGTGAACAGCGGATTCTTTGCGCTGTTGATGAGCACCGCCACGATCAGATGATCGTTGATCTTTGCTGCGCGCTTGATGATATCGAGATGCCCTTTTGTGACCGGATCGAACGAACCGGGATAAACTGCTGTTGCCATCGTCTGGTGTCCTCCTTGAGCGCTGTGAAAAGCGCGTTTTGGTTCTGCCATGATAGCACTTTCCAGTCTTGGGTGCAAGATTTTTGTGCAAGCTGTACGTTTTATCGTTAAAATTTAAACAATCAATGTCATGCTGCATCGCAGCTGCCTGCTACGCTATAAGTAAACCATATCGTCAAAATTTTATCAAGTCCTTTTGCAAAGATTTTGGTTTTTCAGCACCAAACAATCGTCCAAAAACTCCGCGAATTTTGTCCATATTGCCAGTCGGTCAAAATTTTCTCGATAAACTATTGATTCTACACATTGTTAATGTTATAACTAAGTTGTGCAGATCTGCTGCCCTGTCCGACAGCTGCCTTCTGCTGGTTATCAGGATATCATCCGCCTGTGTCAGAGCTGTGTTCAAATTGCCAACAGGTGGTAAACATCCTGCAAAGATTTGTCCGTGCAGGAAGAGTAAATGATAAATTTACAATTCCTTTATGTTATTATAGGAGAGGATGGTTTATAATGGATTTTACGGAACTGTATGCTCAGAAGAAAATGACCGCCGCTCAGGCTGCCGCACTGGTCAAAAGCGGTGACTGGGTGGATTACGGCTGGGCTGTGAACACCCCTGTGGCGGTGGATGCCGAGATTGCAAAGCGTCTGCCTGAGCTGGAAGGTGTCAACTTCCGCGGCGGCATCCTGATGTGGGTGCCCGCGATCTTCCAGATCGACGATCCCGCTGCACACATGACATGGAACAGCTGGCATATGGGCGGCATTGAGCGCAAGGCCATTGCACAGGGCTTCTCCTTCTACTCCCCCATCCGTTATTCCGAGCTGCCCCGCTACTACCGCGAAAGCCCGGATCCGCTGGATGTGGCGGTGTTCCAGGTGACCCCCATGGACGAGCATGGCTACTTCAACTTCGGCCCCAGTGCATCTCATCTGGGTGCTGTGTGCGAAAAAGCCAAGAAGATCATCGTTGAGGTCAACAAGAACATGCCCCGCTGCCTTGGCGGCATGGAGAACTGCATCCACATTTCTCAGGTCACCGGCATCGTGGAAGGCGAGAACCCGCCCATCGGCCAGATGGCCGCTCCCGGTGCTGCTACCGAAGTGGATCTGAAGGTTGCCAACCTGATCGTTCCGCAGATCCCCAACGGTGCCTGCCTGCAGCTGGGCATCGGCGGTATGCCCAATGCCATCGGCAGCCTGATCGCACAGAGCGATTTGAAGGATCTGGGCGTGCACACCGAAATGTATGTGGACGCCTTTGTGGATATCGCCAAGGCCGGCAAGATCACCGGTGCATGCAAGCAGCTGGACAAGGGCCGTCAGGTCTACGCCTTCGGTGCCGGCACCCAGAAAATGTACGATTACCTGAACGATAACCCAGAGTGCATGTCTGCACCCGTGGACTACACCAACGATATCCGCAGCATCTCCGCACTGGATAACTTTATTTCCATCAACAACGCTGTGGACATCGACCTGTTCGGTCAGGTGAACGCCGAGACTGCAGGCCTCAAGCAAATCTCCGGTGCCGGCGGTCAGCTGGACTTCGTTCTGGGCGCATACCTTTCCAAGGGCGGCAAGAGCTTTATCTGCCTGTCCTCTACCTTCTTTAATAAGAAGACCGGCCAGCTGGAAAGCCGCATCCGTCCCACTCTGGAAAACGGCAGCATCGTCACCGATACCCGTGCCAACATCCACTACCTGTGCACCGAGTACGGCTGCGTGAACCTGAAGGGCCTGACCACCTGGGAAAAGGCCGAAGCTCTGATCAGCGTAGCACATCCCGACTTCCGTGAAGACCTGATCAAGGAAGCCGAAAAAATGCACATCTGGCGCAGGAGCAACAAAATCTGATAAGTGCCGCGGGGATTCCTGCTGTCCGCGGCTGAAATGGAGTCTATCATGATGGACAAAAAGCCGCACGTCAAGCCCTACCTCTACGGGATGCTGGCAGGATTTGGAGCGATCTCCCTGAGCATTATCTTCTTTTTCCTGATCTACCGCTTCGATGGTTTTGGCGATGCCATCTCCACGCTGACCGGCATTCTGATGCCATTCATCTACGGTGCCGTCATCGCCTACCTGCTCAAACCTGTATGCAACACCATCGAGAGCTTTCTGCGCCGGTTCATCCCGGAAAAGATGCATGGTCTGGTCAATGTGCTGTCCATTACGCTGACCATCCTGTTCGGCCTGCTCCTCATCTACGCTTTGTGCATGATGATCATTCCGCAGCTCATTACCAGCGTGACTACCCTGTACTACACTGCGCAGCGCAACCTCGCAAAGTTCGTGCAGTGGGCGAATCATGTGGAGTTCATTGAGAACAACCAGCAGATCATGGACATGCTCAACTCTGCTTATGCCACCATCAGCACCAATATCGATGATCTGATCAAGACCCGGCTCCTGCCCTCCATGCAGAACATCGTCAGCGGTGCCGCAGCGGGTGTGCTGAACGTAGTGACCATGGCCAAGAACCTGATCATCGGCATCATCGTGGCCGTGTATATGCTGGCCAGCCGCAAGCGCTTTGTGCAGCAGGCCAAGCTGGTGCTCTACAGCATCTTCAAGCCCCGCTGGGCAGAGCTGATCAAGGAAGAAGTGAAGTACGCCGATAAGATGTTCGGCGGCTTCATCAACGGCAAGATCATGGATTCCGCCATCATCGGCGTGCTGTGCTATATCGGCTGCCTGATCTTCAAGTTCCCCAGTGCCCTTCTGGTTTCCGTGATCATCGGCGTGACCAATGTGATTCCCTTCTTCGGCCCGTTCATCGGTGCCGTGCCCGCCACCCTGCTGATCCTCATTCAGAACCCCATCAAGGCGCTGTGGTTCGTCCTGTTCGTTCTGGTGCTGCAGCAGCTGGACGGAAACGTGATCGGCCCCAAGATCCTGGGCAACACCACCGGTCTTTCCAGTTTCTGGGTACTGTTCGCCATCCTGCTGTTCGGCGGTCTGTGGGGCTTTGTGGGCATGATCGTAGGTGTGCCGCTGTTTGCAGTCATCTATGATGTGATCAAAAAGCTGGTCATCCACGGTCTGAAGCGCAACAAGGAGATCGACCTGCTGCAGACTTACCACGACAACTTCGGCGACCCGGAGGACGATGTTCCGGTAGAAACGTCTGCATCGGAAGCGCCTCCTGTCGAAACAAATAATCTATAAATCACAATGCCCCGGCATTCCATGTGATACGTTGCCCCTAGAGTAAACAGAGACAAAAACTCTGAGTACTCTGGGGGTATTTTCATGTCAAGAAAGAACAATCACTCTTCACGATTGACTGCTGCAACAACCGCCGTTACCAGCACCGTCTGTTCATCCAGATGCCGATGCAGGCTCATGTCGGTGCCATGAACCGAGCTGCACAAAAAATTCGCCGTCTCCTTGTGGAAACGGCGAACAAAAACCTTATATTATTTTTTTGTCTACTTGACAGAATGCACTTCAGTGATTCAGCGCAGGTCCTGTTTTGTTATTTCTGTTTCGTGCAGGGCTTTCTGGCTGCGTTTTATGCCGTCACTCCACGGTCACGCTCTTGGCCAGATTGCGCGGCTTATCCACGTCACAGCCGCGCAGAACAGCCATATAATAGGCAAACAGCTGCAGCGGCACAATGAGCTGCAGCGGCATCAGGATATCCTCATACTCATCCAGCCGGATCACGGCATCTGCCACGCCTTCCGGCACCACAGCATCCTTTGTGGTAAACAGCAGCACCCTTGCTCCGCGGCTGCGGGTCTCCTTGGCATTGGAAATGGTCTTTTCGTACACCTGTTTCTGGGTGGCCAGTGCGATCACCGGCACGCCATCGGTGATCAGGCTGATGGTACCATGTTTCAGTTCACCGGCTGCATAGGCATCCGAGTGCACATAGCTGATCTCCTTGAGTTTCAGGCTGCCCTCCAGCGAGAGCGCATAGTCGAACCCGCGCCCAATGAAGAAGCAGCTCTGGGTGTTCACATAGCGGCTGGCAAGGTACTTGATCTGCTCACAATCTGCAAGGCGCGGCTTGATGACCTCCGGTGCGCGCAGCAGCTGGGCCGTATAGCGGCGGGTCTCTGCCTCGTTCAGCCGTCCGCGCGCGTAGGCCAGCCGCAGTGCAAACAGATACAGCACGCACATCTGCACCATATACGCCTTGGTGGATGCTACCGCGATCTCCGGCCCGGCATAGGTGTACATTACATAATCTGCGGCACGTGCAATGGAGCTGCCAACCACATTCACGATGGCCAGCACCGGCACGCCGCGGCTCTTGGCCAGCTTGAGCGCTGCCAACGTGTCGCTGGTCTCGCCGGACTGGCTGATGATGATGACCAGATCGTTCTTTTCCAGAATGGGGTCCCGGTAACGGAACTCGCTGGCAATGTCCACCTCGGCGGGCACACGGGCCAGCGTTTCGATGGCAGATTTGCCCACCATACCGGCATGCATAGCCGTACCGCAGCCCACCAGATGCACCCGGCCAATACCGCGCAGCACTTCATCGGTCAGCTCCGGGATGCGCAGCACCGGCAGTCCGTCCTCTACACGGGGGCTGACCGTGGCCATAATGGCCGCAGGCTGCTCGTTGATCTCCTTGAGCATAAAGTGGGGATAGCCGCCCTTTTCGGCAGCTTCCATATCCCAGTCCGCCGTCAGCTGCTGGCGCTCCACCGGCTCACCAAATTCGTTGTAGAAGCGGATGCCCTCTGTGGTGCAGACGGCCATATCCCCTTCTTCCAGCACGCTGTATTTCCGGGTATACTTGAGCAGTGCCGGAATATCCGAAGCCACAAAGTTTTCGCCCTCGCCCCAGCCGACGATCAGCGGGCTTTCCCGCTTGACTGCAAAAATGGTGTCCGGGTAATCCCGGAACAGCACGGCCAGCGCATAGCTGCCGCGCACCTTGGCAAGCGCCTGCTGCAGTGCACGCAGCGGGTCACCGGTATAGCAGCTGTCGATCAACTTTACCAGCACTTCGGTGTCCGTCTCACTCTGGAAGGTATAGCCTTTTGCGGCCAAGCGCTCCTTGAGCAAGCCGTAATTTTCAATGATGCCATTGTGCACAATGCTCACACGCGGGGTCGAATGCGGGTGGCTGTTCACATCGCTGGGCTCGCCATGGGTAGCCCAGCGGGTGTGGCCGATGCCGCAGAAGCTTTGTGCCAGCTGCTGCGCCGCCAGCTTTTCCCGCAGGGCGGTGAGCCGTCCTTTGCTTTTTACCACGCAGATGCCGCCGTCCAGCGCAAGCGCCACACCGGCGGAGTCGTACCCGCGATACTCCAGCTTTTCCAGACCATCCAGCAGCACGTCCTGCGCACTGCGCTTACCGACATAACCAACAATGCCGCACATACAAAACACCTCCATACCGACCGTTCCCGCGCAAAAAGGCGCAGTGATATCCAGTCAGCTTCCTAGTACAGTTTATGTTCTTGTATGGCTTTCTTTGAAGGGATCTGTTGCGGTATTGCTGCCGTTTTTTGCCCTTCTCTGCGGCTGGTCTAGCCCTCAGCCGGAGAAACATCCGCCGAATCTTTCGATGATTCCTCTCCTCGTCACCCTCGCGGCTGTCACCCGCGTGGCCCGGCGCTTTGCGTTACCTGTGTGCTGTGCTCTCCCCTTTCTGATGCCCCATTATAGCACAAAGGCTGGCTCAGCGCCAGCCCAAAGTTCTATGAAGTTTCGGCCGCCAGACCAGCCGGTACATCATGAGCATGTTATGCAATGCCCGGTCGTACAGCACAAAGGCAACATTGCCCATGACCAGCGTTGCCAGCGAGACAGCCAGCGCGGTGGTGCGCAGCTCCTGCGAAATGCTGCCTGCCGGCACCAGCAGAAATACCAGCCCGTACATGGCCAGCACTGTGCCGTTGCACAGCAGCAGCTTGCAGACAATGCGCAGAACCGCAGGGCGGATGCGCTCAAACTTCGGCTTTGCCAGCGGGTAATACCCCAGCAGGAACACAAAGATCAGCGCTACTTCCTTATCCGGCACGAACAGCAGTGCCAGCAGGCTGACTGCCGCATAGGCCGTCAAAGCCAGCTGCATCCCGCACTCCACGCACACCGTGGCAACAAGGAAGCCCGCCACTGCAGGCGCAATGAACATGGCAATGGGGATCACAGCTCCCAGCAGCATCAGTGCGACGCACAGCGCCGCCACAATGCCACAGTAAGCCATGGCCCAGCTTTTTTGATGGTTTTGCTTCATGGGATCTCCCAGTTTTCGCGCTCAGCACCGGCTTCCAGCGGTTCCACCGCATGGTGCAGGCCAAGCAGCATGATGTTATCCAGCAGGCCGCGGTTCAATTTGATGTCCAGCATACTGTACACGCGGATCAGATCGTTGGCGGCAGCCAATGCCTGACGGCGGGCATTCTCCACCGCCGCAGCCTGTCCCCGCAGGTCGTTGACTACGAACACGTTGTAGCGGCCGCTGCTCTTGTCCATCTCAAAGCGCTCAGCCTTATCCAGCAGGTAAAAAATGCGGCCGATGCTGCTGCCGATGTAGCGCATGCTCTTGCGCTGGCTGGGGTCGTCGGTGGCAAGGGTGGAATACAGTGCACCGTAAATGTTGCTCATGGGTTCAGCGGCAAGAGAGTAGTTCTTGGCGCTCAGGTTCATCTGCACCACGGCCTGATCCCGCTCCTGCACGAACAGCCGTTCCAGCGCCGGGTTCTCCTGCACGGCACGCTCATAGGCGCGGCGCAGCAGCAAACGGTCCACCGCACGGCGCAGGCGCTTGAGCGGCCGCAGCTCGCTGTATTTGCGGTCCTGCAGGTTGTGCCAGCCCAGCAGCACCTCCACCTGTGCGGCCAGCCGGATGCCCTGGGTCTGGCACATGAGCCTGCGCCAGGCCAGTGTGCCCGGGACCCGCTTGCGCTGGCAAGTGGCCTGCCGCCCGGCCAGACTGTCCGAAAGGATGGCAAACAGCACGCCGTTGCTCCGCAGCAGATGGCAGGAATATAATCCGTACGCCTCGTACAGCTGACGTCGCACCCCGCGCAGATAGCGCAGATAGATATTGTAATCCCGGATGGTGAGCTCCGGCAGATATGGCCGCATCCTACCCTTCATACGCACCTTTTCCTCCTCGGAAGAACCGCAGAATAATAAGGTAAGTATAATCCATTTTCAGCCCGGGTTCAACCATCCTCTGTAAAAAGAGCATGAATTTGTCTCATCTTTGCCGCACGTGGCGCGGAACACAGCGTAAAACTTCCTGTATTTGCGTCCATTTCCATCTCCTGCCAATTCAGGCCCCGCTTTGTTTTTTCCCGGTAATTACCGGCTGCAATGTAAAAAGCCGCACTGGACAGCTCCGGTGCGGCAGGTAACATTTTTCAATTACTTCTTGTTAAAGCGGTTCGGTGCAGTGCGCTTGCCGTCAAAGCCGGACTTCGGCATCGGCTTTGCAGTGTGCTCAAACTTGGGCGCGCTGTAGTACATATACAGCTGGCAGGGGATCATGCCGTTGTACATCTTGCGGCGCTTGTTGGCACGCTTGCCGTAGTGGGTCTCAAAATCCATATCGGCAGTGATCGCATACACGCCTGCGCAGGGGTGTGCTTCCATCTGCCGGCCCAGCGTACGGGCCAGCTTAGCGGCACCTTCAATGGTGCTCATGCGCTCGCCATACGGGGGATTCGTCAGCACGATGGCCTCCTGCTTTGCGGCAAAGTCGGCCACATCAGCCACTTCAAAGTGGCAGCGCTTTTCCACACCGGCCAGCTTTGCGTTGGCGTTAGCCAGAGCCACAGCGGCAGGGTCGATATCATAGCCAAAGGCTTCAAAGCTGTCTCTTATACACATCTCCGAGCCCACGAGACGTAGAGGAATCTCG